>Ga0075418_10000186_pt1 | contig 59820 bp, 58 predicted proteins | sample SoiMetdeltSBSDD2_FD_81776 | JGI IMG/M metagenome (GOLD analysis project Ga0075418, IMG submission 81776) | Bulk soil microbial communities from a Populus tree surrounding site in Tennessee, USA - Soil MetaG P. deltoides SBSDD2 | ecosystem: Environmental > Terrestrial > Soil > Tree plantation...
GCGAGGGCCCCGGCAGGCCACCCACCTCGCTGTGACCGGCGCGTTTCCATGCCCCTCCCGTTGCTTCCGTCTTTCACGACGAAACCTTAAGGACGGAGCGTAACGGAAATTGTCCCGGTGCAGAACTACCACGGAAAAATCCATCACGGTGAAATCTTGCATCGCGCAAGGGGTCACTGGCATCCTTATTGGAAGTAGCCGCACCGCTCCTAACCGTTGTCCACCTAGTTGGATCCACGAGGGATTAGCCATGGAGGTGCTTAGAGCCGCCGTTGCCAGCATCGACGCGGCACCGGCCATGCCGGAGGACCCGGAGCTGACAAGGTTGCGCGCGCAGGTCGCCAAGCTTGAGGCGGAGCGGGAGGCGCTGCAGTGGGCCGCGGGGCACGACGAGCTGACCGGCCTTCCCAACCGGCGGCTGTTCAAGACGCTGGCTACCCGGGTCATGGACACGGCGGCCGAGACCACCGCCGTCATGGTGCTCGACCTCGATGGCTTCAAACCCATCAATGATCGCTTCGGCCACGCCACCGGCGATCACGTGCTGCGCATCATCGCCTCGCGCCTGGCCGCGTGGGCCGGGGACAACCTCGTGGCCCGCCTGGGCGGCGACGAGTTCGCGGTGCTGCTCACCTCCTGCCCCAAGACCCGGACGCTGGCCTGGCGTTCGGCGGTGTGGACGCTCGCGGCGCTGATCGCCCAGCCGATCCACTTAGGATGCCAGGCGGTGGCGGTCACCGCCTCCATAGGCATCGCGCCCTGCACCGACTCGCCGACCGTCTCGGAGCTGTTGCACCACGCCGACATCGCGATGTACCGGGCCAAGCAGCACACCAAGAACACCGGCATATCCGGCACCGCTTGCGTCTACCATCCTTCCCTGCTCAGCCGGGAGCGCATGGCGGTGGCGAGCCAGCCGGTGATCCTGGAGCTGACGATCGTCAAGGTGAAGCGCGATGGCAGCCCGCCGCCGTGGAATCCGTCCGAAAGGGACCCAGCCGGGGTGGCGCCGGCCGACACCTACAGCGTCGGCGATCCGGTGTGGGTGCACCGCCACGGTGCCTGGCGGCCGGGCGTGATCGAGGGGGCTTCGCCTCGGGCGATCCTGGCGCGGTACCGGCCGAACGACGGCCCTGGCACCGGGGTCGACACCCTCGACGCCGACCACGTCGCCTCCCGATAGGTAACCCGCCGTCAACCCGCGCTTAAAGATTCGGTGGAAAGCTGCCCGGATGTCTGTGACACGGGCACGGATCGTGGGGGCGGCCGGATCCGTGTTGCTCGCCGGATCCGGCTTCGCCGCCGGCGCGCTGCCCATCGACCCGCCGTCGTGGTTCGGTGACTGGCGCGCGTATACGTTGCCGGCGTTGCTGTTCGGCTACCTCGGGCTGGGCCTGATGCTGGCTGCCTGGTGGTGGATGCGCGACCGGGCCGATCTGGTCACCTTCGGGATCTGGTGCCTGCCGCTTGCGGTGGCGCCGCCCATGTTCAGCCGGGATGTCTACAGTTACCTCGCCCAGGGGGCGATGGTCTCGGCGAGCCTTGACGTCTACTCCGACGGAGTGTCCAGATTGGGCGGTCGGCTGGCCGCGCAGGTGGCGCCGATGTGGCAGGACACGCCCACCCCTTATGGCCCGGTTTTTGTGGTTATCTGCGCACTTGTCGCCGGGGTGGCCGGGACAAAGCTGACGGTCGGGGTCATCGGCATGCGGCTGGCGGCCCTCGCCGGGGTGGGTCTGCTGGCCTATTTCGTGCCCCGGCTGGCGGCCCGGTGCGGCGCCGACCCCCGGTCAGCGCTCTGGCTCGGCGTGCTCAATCCGTTGGTACCATTGCATCTTGTTGCCGGGGCGCACAATGACGCCCTCATGCTCGGCCTGCTCGTCACCGGCCTATATCTCGCTTTTGGACAGTCACCGCGGCACAGGTTTGTCGTAGCCACCGTTCTGGTGACCCTGGCCGCCCTCATCAAGGCGCCGGCCGCCGCCGCGCTGCTGGTGGTCGCCGCCCGATGGCGATCGGTGTGGCGGGTGGGCGCTGTCGCCGCTTTGGTCACGGTTTCTGTGACATTTTTAGCGGGTACCGGATACGGCTGGATTTCGTCGTTAAGTACCCCGATCTACAAGCACAGCTGGTCGCTGTCGAGTGCGCTGGGCCGCCTCACCCGCCCCCTGCTCGGGGAGGCGAGCATGCCGTTCTGGCTGTGGTGCGGCCTGGCCGCCCTCATGTCGGTGACCCTGATCGTGCTGTGGCGCCATCAGCGGCTCGGCGTGGTCTATGCCCTGGGGTTGGGGTTGCTGGCGCTCGCGTTGCTCGGCCCCGTGACCCGGCCTTGGTATGCGTTGTGGGGGCTGATCCCCATCGCCGCCTCGGCCCCCTCGGCGGCGGTGAGGCGCTGGTGCGCGCTGTTCAGCGGGGTGCTCGCCTTACTCGTGCTGCCAAGCGGTTTCGGGCCCAACGATCCGCTCGAGGTGGCGCTGGCCGCCGCCGGCGTGGGCCTGGCCGCCCTGACCCTGTTCGCCTTCCACCGCCCCGATCCGGTTGGCCCGCCCGGCCCCCACAATCCGCAGCCGAGCGGCGAGGTGGCGCCGCTGGGCCGCTGATGGCCTTGCTCATGCGACGCTCATGCGACGCTCATGCGACGCTCATGCGACGCTCATGCGACCAGATGTTTGGGGATGTGCTGCACCAAGCGCACGCCGTTGACGAGCAGCGCCTGCGGGACCGCGGGCCAGGAACCGGCCCAGGTTGTACGGCACTCCCGCACGCGCAGGTATGAGCGGCTCGAGACCGCCACCGCCGAGCTGTCAAGGTCGACCCGCCACACCCACTGCCCGTTGTGCTCGTCGGCCGCCGTCACGGTCTGCGCCTGCCCCAACCGCCGGCGCAGGTAGAGCGCCGCCTCGCGGCAGTCCTGATAGGAGTGGTAGACCACACAGCCCCGCCCCAGCTGCCGGTTGTTCGACGAGACGAGCAACCAGAAGACCCCTTCGCCCGGACCATCGGGCTCCCCTTGCACCAGCGTTGATAAGAAGATGAAGCGTGACTGGCTCACCCAAGTCAGGTTGGAATCTGATCGTGACTAGTGGAGTCCACTAACGCTCACGCCGGACATGGACCAGGTAAACAAGCGCTTACAACCGCGCGTTGACGGTCGTTTCCGCCCGTTCCGCGCCGGACCACGCGATTCGCCACCGCTACGCTGCCGTCGGCCGGCAAGTCCCGGCGACCTTTTCGGTGTCCGCCCTCGCGAGAACGACGAGGCGGGTCCACTCTTCGATCAGGTGGACAAGGCGAGCGGTCTTGTAGGTGGCCATCCCGTATCCGATGACGAAGCCGACCGGTGTCCGGGAGGTCGAGGTCCCGGCCGCCATCCACACGGCGACCTCCATCGCGGCGTCAAGGACGGCCTTGAGCATGATCTCCGCCGCCACCTGGCCGCACTGCATCGCCGTGGCCAGTTCTCGATAGCGCAGGCCGATGTCCGCCAACGCCTCCGAGTCGGAATGGAGCGAGGCGCTTATGGAGGCGAGGTGGGCGTGCGCGGTGCCCGCGGCCTTGCCCTGCCACTTCGTGCCCAGGTCGGTGGAGATCGTGGTGACGCCGGCCGAGACGGACTGCACGCACCGCGACACGTTGGTCATCGCCTCGCTGTAGGCGTTCACGCCGTCCCACCGCCCGACGAACGGGGCGACCAGATCTGTCGCAACGTCCACGCCGGTAAGGCTTTTGACGATGTCGAGCAGCCAGGCCGACGGGGCGAGGTGCGCCAAGACCTTGTGCGGGCTGGAAAGATTCTCCGACAACACCTTTGTCATGCTTCACCCTCCCGGCCCAGCAAACGGACCGCCTCGATATTGCTTGCGTCGTACTCGCGGGCGGCCTCGGCCAAACTGAGTGCGGTCCTGGACAGGATCGCGGACGACTTCTCGAGCCGCCGCTGCACCGACTCGGCCAGCGCCTCATGACTCGGCTCGAGGAGCGCCAGGATCGAGCCTTCGACGAATCCCAACCGGCCCATCTCGCTATGGAACTCAGCGGCGATCGCCAGTTGGCCGGCGCAGACCCTCAGTTCGTGAGCCGACGCGCGCAACGCCTCAGAGCTGACCTTCAACTTAGTCATTCCTTCTTGACCCGCCTCTACTGTCCGATTTGGCCACGACGTCGCGACCACACGACCACGACGATCACGGCGATCACGATCACGGGAACAGCCACCACCAGAAGCCACCACGGAAACCGATCCGAAGTGGACGGTGGCGGAGCACCCACCGCACTACTCGCCTTCACCGGCGACGGGCTCGCCGCCGCCGGCACATCCGCCGTCAACGCGCCCACGAGGTTGAGCACCCCGAACCCATAATCCGGATCGCGGCCCGGGCTGCCCTTGTCGATCGCCGTCGCCGTCAACCGCCGGATCACCTCGGGCGCCTTCAACTGCGGGAACTTGGCCCGCACCAGCGCCACCGCACCGGCCACGATAGCTGTCGCATCCGACGTCCCCGACGTGACGTTGTACTTGTTTCCGGGAAAGGCTCCTGAGATCCCAACACCGGGCGCTGCGATGACTACTTCTTGTCCCCTCACCGAGAGATCCGCGGTCTCGCCGCTCTTGTCGACAGCCCCCACCGCCACCACCCCCGCTGTTGAAGCTGGAAATATCACCGAACTATCTCTGGGACGGTTGCCAACTCCAGCAACGACCACTACATCGGCGGCTATGGCAGCCTCGATTTCCTGGCGCTCCAGGATATCGTCCCCGCCTCCCCCGAAAGAGATCGAGATGACCCTTGCTCCCTGTGCCACTGCCCAACGCACGCCAACGGCGAACCTGAACGATCTGCCGTCATCCACCACAGCGACACGGACTGGAAGGATCTTGGCTGCTGGCGCAATCCCCTGCACACGCCCGTGGGCGGCGATCAGACCAGCCATCCCAGTGCCGTGACCGTGTAGATCTGTGCGTCCATCCCCCTGTGCGGCGGTGAGATCGGTCCCAGGCAAGATGGACCCTGCCAGATCCGGATGGCTGGCATCCACTCCCGTGTCCAGAACTGCGACGGTAACTCCGGCGCCTTGAGTTAGCCGATGAGCCTCCGCCGTCTTCAAGAACTGGTGATACCACTGTCCCTCGGAGATCGCGTCAGCGGCAAAACACGGCCGAGCGACAAGAAGCAGCAACGTGATCGCCAACATCGAGGCGAAGCTCGGCTTCACTGCGCCACCGTCCTGATGGTCACCTGTGCCCCCCCACCGGTCTTGAACTCTGCCCGCCACGGATACGCCAGCTCGGTAAACCAGTCCCGGAACTCCTCCTCCTGCTTTGGACTCGGCTGATCTGGCACGAAGTCGCCCTCCTCAACTCGAATGATGGGCGGGACGCCCTTACCCGCTTGCCATGCCACGTTTGGCCGTCGGTAAAGGGCTCCATGACTTCCGCCGCTCGGCCCACTTCCCGACATCGGTACCGGCATCATTCCGCCAGGTTGCATAGTGCTTGCCCCACCGCCGCCGGTCGTCATTGGCGTCGTCAGTGCCCGCGGCACCATTGGCTGCTGCCCGACCACCCCAGGGCTTCGAGGCATCGGCACAACATACCCACCCGCGCCGACCCCAGGCCCCGGCAAGATGTACGCCCCGCCGAACGGCGCGTAGGGGCTGCCAGGCGCGATTGGCAGCATCGATACGGGTTGGCCCGGAACCGCTGACACGAGTCGCGGAGCACCGCTTGTCGCCAACAAAGAACTCGGCCCGCCTACAAGAGGCTCATGTCCTGGCACCGGTGGCACTCGCCAACTTGAGGTGCTAGACGATGCACCCGACGCTCCCTGGGAGCCGCCAGGCCCACCGGGATCAATTGGTCCACCGCCCGGGTCTGTGGAACCTGTGGGCGACGGGAGCACACCAGGTGCGCTGAAGGACGGGCGGGCGGCGGCTATGGCTTGGTCTGCCTCGACCATGATCTTGCGCGCTTCGTTGTTGAGCTCGCCGGCGGCATTGTCCCACCATTCCGGTATCCAGTCTTTGGTGACCGTGTTCCACTGGCTGACCAGCGGGGCGATTTGCTCGCGGGCCTTGGACAGCGCCGTGACCGTGCTGTTCAGGGCATGCGCTGTTTGGCGTGCGCATTCCGAGTCGATCAGCATGTCGTTGCCGTAGACGTCAAGGCGGAGCAGGAACTGTTCGGCCGCAGGCGACTGCCACGCCTGGGCTATCAGGCCGCGCCGGCCCTGCCAAAGAATGTGATGCTGCAATAGAAGGTCGGCCAGGACCATGAATCCGTTGATCTGTTCGTATGCCGACCACTTTGCTTCCGGCTCGACCATGTCCCAGAGCCGCGGCACGTCGAAGGAGGCCCACCGTGGACACCAGGACATCGTCCATTTGGGCTGCTCCGGAATGCCTCCCTGTCGTGGCGGGTTTATCACATCGCTCATGCGACATACCCACCTCGGTCGGGCCCCGGCGCAGGCCGCGGTGGCGCGGCTTCGGCCAGTCGCGCCAGCACCGCGTTGACATCCATCGCGGCGAAATCGTCGGCGGTCTGATAGTCCTCAAGCACCCTGTCCAGGAAGTTGATGACATGCTGAGCTCGCTCGAGATGAACTTGACTGTTGCCATAAAACTGGCCCATGGCATAAGCCAACGCCCGGCGTGACGCGTCGAGCTCGCCTGATTGTGACGTCGCCCCTATGGTCAGCCCACGGTAGATCCGGCCGTTGGCATCCGCGATGCCCGGCCTGAGGGCGTCATCTGCATCGCGGTTGATCCCGTCGCGCACATCCTTCAGGTGCAGCAGATCCACATCTATCTCTTGGCCCCATGTTGAGTCCATCGCTCACCCCGACTCATCGATGGGGTCGAGGTTAACGGATGAGTCAACAGGTCGCAGTACCAAAAATGAAGCCTGTGGATAACTTCAGCGACTAAGCCGGGCCTAGCTCTATTTTCCGTGTATCTTCACGAGTTCCGCGAGCAGGGTCTCCCACTGTTTGGTCGCCGCCGCGAGATCCTTCTGCCAGGATGAGCCGGCCTCCGCCGCCGCCGCGAGGAGCGCGGTGTGCCGGCTGATGGCCGCGCTCAGATCGGTGTCGACATCGGCCAGCTTCCGCAAATCCTTGGCCGCGAGCAGCTTTCCAACCTCGGCCCGCTGGGCCGCCCCGATGCGCAGGCGGCGTTCGGAGTCGTCCACCAAACCCGTGAACGCGGCCTGCAGGGCGGTTTCCTTCTTCGCCACTGTCTTCCCCTATCCGATCGGGTTGATCGCATCGTTGGGAATCTGATTGCCATTGATCTGGATGCCACCGCTGGTAATGTTTCCGACCGCGGTGGCGCCGGACCGGGCCGTGATGATGAGCGACGGCCGCCCACCCTTGAGCCTATTGCCATGTGCCACAACGGTCGCGGCGTTGATCCGGGCCGCTTCGCGGTCGGCCTCGGCGGGCTGGAGGCACCGGTTGCCGCCGAGAATCACATCACCGGAAGTCACCACCGTGAGAGCCGGATCCTCGGTGCCGCCGTTGAGGATGTTTCCCGTCAGCTCGACGTTGCCGGATGGCTTGGCGGCGCGAAGATACGCCCCTTCACCGACGAATGTCCAAGTGCCGGCGGTGGTTTCGGTGGACCTGAGCATGTTGACTGTATGCCCGGCCGACCCGACCATCGTTATCGGCGTCCACGCCGGGCGGGTTTCGGCGAGCTCGCCACTGCGCACAGTGTTGTTGGTGACTGACACGGCATCCTGCCACATCGCGCAGCCGATGCCGTAACCCGCCCCGCCATTGGCGGCCGAACCCACGCGCGCCACGAGGTTGCCGTAAATCTTCGCGTCGACGCAAGCGCCGACGAAAATGCCGTACGCGTAGCGCAGCGTATCGCCTTCGCCCGCGGCGATGCCGTCGATCGTGTTCCCGGCGACCACAACCATGTCGGCCCCGACGACGTTGATACCCATCAACACCATGGTCCGGGCAAGCGAAGCGGCCAGCCTGGTGGTGAGCGCGCCCGCCACCGCCGTGGCCCGGCCCGGTGTCAGAGAAAGTGTCAATTCATCGTCCACCAAGGAGGCCCCGTGCGAAGCCGAAGCGGATGCCGCTTCCGCCGCCGCACCAACATTGGCGGCAACGGAGGCACGCGAAGCCGCGCCGGCGGCACGGGCCGCATCGCTAGCCCGAGCAACGCTCGCCACCCCGGTCGCCCTGGCCCGAGCCGCCGCCGCACCGCCGGCAGAGGCCGCACCCCCCGCCGGCGCCGTGCCGGCAGCCGCAGCCGACTCCGTGCCCAAAGGCGAAGCCGTGCCCAAAGGCGAAGCCGTGCCCGAAGGCGAAGCCGTGCCCAAAGGCGAAGCCGTGCCCGAAGGCGAAGCCGTGCCCGAAGGCGAAGCCGTGCCCGAAGGCGAAGCCGTGCCGGCGGCTGTTGCCGCGGCGGCCACGGCACTTGGGCGCAACCCGGCTTCGGCGAGTATCGCGATCGAGCCGATCGGGCGCACCGGGATCGGCACGATCTGTCTGACCGGGTGCAGGTCCAGGATCTGGTTGTTGTCCACCGAGACCCGCCCACCCTGCGACACCGGCTGCACGAGGATGCCACCGGCGCAGCCGCGCACGATGTTCTGTTTGACCACAAGGCTTTCCATCGGCGCCGAGACCGCGATGCCATACCCCCCGAACGTCGACACCTTGTTGCCCGTCACCAACGCCACACCGCCGGGCGTATCCGGCGGCGAGGCCTCGAGCGCGATTCCGGGCCGACCCTCCACCCGATGCGCGGAGATCACGGTGTTGTCATTCACCCGGACCCGTCCGCCGGTGACTATGCCGGCTCCCGCAACCTCGAGTAGGTTGCCCGAGACATCAAGGGCCCCATCGAGATCCGGCACGTCCTGCGGCACCAGTCCGGTCACGACGATACCTGCGTCGGCGCTCGCCGTGACATGGTTGCCCGTCACCGCGGTCAGCCCGGTGTGCTGGATGACACCGTGCCGGTCGATCCCGAAGTCCACCCCGCGATCGTTGCACGCCAGCAGGTTGTCCGTTATGGACAGTCCGAACGTCAGCAGCCCCTTGCTCTCCTGATCGAACGATCTCGCGCTGATCCCCACCGGTGCGTTGAACATGCACCCCCGAATCCGCAAGGCATACTGCGCTCCGGTCATCGACAGCGCCGGGCCGACCTTGTGCGTCAACGACAACCGCTCCACCGAACAGTTCTGGTTCGCCGAGCCCAGCATCACCAGTGGCAGGTCGCCTCCGGTCTCCATGGCGAAATCCGACAGCACCACATCCCGGCTCCGCGTAACGACTATGCCGCCGTTGCGCGCCACAATTCGGCTAGCCCGCCCGGCCCCCACAATCCGCAGCGACCTGACCCCATCGAGCTTCAGCGGCTCCCCAAGCTCATACGTCCCCGGGCACAGCACCAGTGTGCCGCCGCCGAGCTTCTTGAGTCCCTCCACCGCCTCCGGCAACGACTCTCCGGGCGCGACGCAAACCTCGCAACCGCAACCCTCCTGCCCCACCGGCCAGCCGGGGCGGCAGTCGGTCACCGGACCGCCGATCGTCACCAGAGCCAGTTTGGTGTAGTGCACGTGAATCCCGCGCGGTGGCGCCGCTTTCAGCTCCTCCACCGAGGCATCGGCGACCCGCGCCGCGAAGACCCAGTAGTCCCCCGGGCGTGGCTTTCCGTTCCCCGCGAACGAGAACGTGACTTTGACACCGTGCTCCAGCACCACCGGCCCGCTGGAAATCTTCGTCGGCCCCGAGTCCCACTTGCGCACCCTCAGGTGGTACGTCGAGTCGGCCAATTCCGCCGGCAGGTCCGAGTCGAGGACAACGACATTGCCCTCCTCCACCGTCACCTTGCGCATCGGTCCGGGCCGGCGGTCGAGTTCGAGCCGATCGTCAAGCACCTCGACCCAGTCCCCCGACTTGATGCTCAGAAACTCGTCCCGTCCCAGTGTGGCCAGCCTCAGCCGGGACAAGGAAATCTTCTTGTCCACCGCGCTCGTCACCGTCGCGTTGTCGCGCGACCACTTGAACTCCGTCTCGGAGTGCAGCTCCACCCGGTACAGCTGATTTTCCGGACCGCGGTATCCCTTGCTGGGCGGCACCTCGCACGGCCCGGTCGGCGGGTCGGAGTCGTCGGCGCCGGTGGTCAGCCGGGCCGAGGACGGCGTGATCTCCTTGTCCCAGGCCGCGATCGCCGACTCGCATGTCAGTCCATTCCCGACGTTCGGCAGAACCCTTACCTGCCAGGCGGTCTGCGTGCGAGTCGTAGTCTCCACCCCGATCGCCGGCTCCACCAGATCCGGCGTGTTCAGGTGGTCCAGTTCCCGTTGCCACACCGCAAGATAGAACAGGTGTTGCCCGCCACTGTCGGGCAGATCCTTGACATCCCGGCGATACGGCTGGTCGGTGTATTTGGTCGTCCCGGCCCCGTTCGACTCCGCCAGCACGGGATCGAACCCGGCGGCCTGGCCGTGGTTCTCGGCCAGCAACCCATCGACATACATGCGCCCAACGCCGATCGAGACGGCGCCGCCGCTTTCGCTTATCTTGAAGGCATCCGGCGTCAACCGCGACACGATCGACGGGGTCGGCGCGAGGTCGGCGACCTGCGCCCTCGACCGGCGATCCGTGATGGCGACCTGTTCGTTGAAGTCGGCATCCAGCCACACGCGGCCTTGCAGGCTGCCGATCCCGCTGTGGTCACGCAGCGGGTCGAACCGGACCCGGCTTAGGTCAGCACTCATCTTCGCCGTCCTTATGTAGCGTAGAAGATCCCGGCCTCAAGGCCGAACCGCAGGTACTCATCGAGGCGCAGCCGCAGGTTGGCTTCGCGTTGCGGCGCGAGCAGATAGTTGCCCGCCCCCATCTCCCCGTCGTTGTCCGCTCCGCACCGCACACTGTCCGATGCCGACCGTCGCAACTGGACATAGCCTGGATAGCCGTAGCGCAGGCTGGTGAAGTCCGGCCGCGGCGACGAGACGCATCGATACTGTTGCGGGGCAAGCGATCCCTCCGGCAAGAAGCTGAACCGCGCGCAACCGCTCTGCCGCCGTCGCGCCACGACCTTGCCCAGCACGATGGAGTTGGAGATTTCCACCTCGGTGGCCCGGACCCCGCCGATCACCGTGCTGGTATTTAAAATCATTAAACCTTCTTCTTTGTACCCGTCGAGGCCCGCACCACCGGCATCGATCACACAGTCGGTCAAGGAGATCACCGCCCCGTCGACCGCGGTGATCGGCCCGAGCACGCACCGCAAAAGCTCCACTGTCGCGAATGGATGCTCGACCACGAGGCTCGGCGCCGGTCCCGGTACCAAAGTGCAATGCCGCAGCACCACCTTGCGGATTTCCCTGTCCCCGTTGTCAGGGATCACCACCGGCCCACCGCTGACCAACAGTCCATCCAGGACGATCGTCGCGTCGTCACCGGGCTTCAGTTCAATCTTCGGGTCGGCCTCGATGTGTGGCCACTTCATATCCGCTGCCCGCAGCACTACCGTCATGCCTTCGTTCGCCGAGATCGACGCCGGGGCGGCATACCTCCAGTTGTCCTTGATTTCAACCGTCACGCCGGTCGCGTTCAGCAACGCGCCCAGATCCTCACCCCCGCTCGCTTCCGCATCGGCCTTAGTGGCGCCAAAGACTTTCCGGCCGTAACCTCCACCGCCGATGTCCAATGCGGACCCGTAATGGTAGGTGCCGATCGCGGTGACACCGCCGGTGACATCCGTGGGGAAGTACACCCGCCCTAGCACCGGGTCAATCGCAATCTTCCCGTCGGTGGGCGCGTGGGCCCAGTCACCGTTGGGCATGTCGGTCAGCGCGCACACCTTCACCTCGGGTGTCGCCGCGCCCAACAGCCCCACCATCAGGCTCCGATCCACGCCTATGTACTCCTTGTCGTGCCTGGAGAGGAACCGACGCGTCAGCGGCAGCGGCACATCCATCGGCTCGGCCAGGTGCGTGATCTCCTCCTCGGTCCGCGCCCGGCCGAACAGTCGCATGTCGATGCCGAGCGGGTGGAACCGGAAGCGCCGCTTGGATGTCCCGTCCGGCGTGAGCGGCACCCGGGTCAGCTCGATCGCGTTCGCCCGCCACAGGAACAACCCGACATTGTGAATGTTGTACCTGCCGGTCCCGGTCGAAATCCGCCGTACCTCGGCCAGATGCGCCTGCTCGTCGAACCCGACCCCGGGCGGCTCCACCCCTCGCGCGAGCCGCACATCCACTGTGCCGCCCTTGCCGTCACGCGGATGGTTCATGTACTGCGTCGCCGCCAACCGCTCGAAAAACTCGACCGCCCGCGCCTTCCATCCGGTCACGTCGTAGGCCAGCTGCTCCAGCATGGCCGCCGTGCCCTTGCGCCGCCGGTAGGCGATCGTGTTGGCGACCTCCGCCCGCGGCGACGACACCCGGGCCGCCTCCGAGTGCAGCGGCCGGTACCCGATCAGGTCACCGATATACGGCACCACCCAATCGGCACAGGTCTCGATGAACTGGTCGTCGTGCAACCGGTCGAGGTTGTCCTCGAGCAGGCCGAGCTGGTCGGCGACGACCGCGAGCAGCCGGCGCAACTGGCCGTCGCCCAGCTCGTCACGCGCCCGGTAAACCCGTGGCAGCAGCTCATACAGATCCGTCATGGCATCTTCCCCACCGCCGCCGCCTCGATCGACTTGATCAGCATCAGCTCCGCCCCGTCCACGTGCCCCGACTTGTCCACTTCGGACCCGGACGCCAGCAAAATCTCATGCGCCTTGCCATCCGCCGTCCGCGTCAGCACATCCAGATCCACCGCGATGACCCCGATCGCCCGATGCACCACCGCGATCACCTCGGACTTGCGCACCGGCGAGGCGAAATCCCTTGCCCCGAAATCGAACGCCTCGTTGAGCGTACCCGCCACCGCCGCCCGAACCGTCTCACCTTCGCGGTCCGGGTCGGCCAACACCTTCACCGACACCTCGAACCACACCGGCCGGTGCGGCACCACCAAAACCGGGGCGAGCGGATCCCCGAAGGCGCGCAACGAACTCGCCAGCCGCGCGCAAAGCAGCTCGCTGGCCAGGTTGTCCTTGTCCGCCGAGGCGACAGTCACCACGATCGTGCGGACGTTGCGTACCGGCAACACCGCCACATGCGACTTCGTGACTCCCGCGAAAGTCCGCGCGTAGTCGGCGTAATCCGTCAGGGACACGGCGCGTCCCAGAGTCCGGGTCGAGCGCGGGATGTCGCCCCGCGCCTGCTCGGCCGTGTCCGCGTCGGCCCCGCCCCGCGCCGGCACCGGATTCGTCACTCCGGTGACGCCCAGCGGCGGTGACGCCAGCTGGGTCAGCGCGCCCGGCGGCAGGTTCCCGCCGGCACCGATCCCCTTGCGATACTTCGCCCGCACATTGTGCTGTCCCGTCGGCACCCGCGCACCGCGCAAGCCGTCCCCGGCTCCCACCACCAGCTCGCCTCCGGGCGCCTGCCGGGTCACAAAGCTCCGCTCATCCGGTCCGGACCCGTACTGGCTGCGCACCTCGTGCCACAGCACCTCGTTGACCCGAACCTCCAATGTGGAGGTGGCGCCGCTCGGGTCCTCCGACGGGACGTGGGTCAGCGGTGCGTGCTTGAGCTCGAAGCGCTGGAACGGCTTGGCGTCGCCGTCGCCCAGGATCTGGTGCACCGTCTCGCCGTGCGTCGCCCTCACCACGTTGCCGAAGATGTTCAGCTCGCCGCGAACATGTTGGTGCTCAAGGTTCTCCGCCAGCGTCACGACGGTGTTGCCGCCGGCTAGCTGCGTGCTCTTGACCGCCACCAGCTGCGATCCCGCCGGACTGGTGACCAGCACCACGCGGCCGGCGGGCAGCTTCGACAGATCGCCGGCGACGGTGATCTGGCCGTCCTTCACCTTCGTCGGGTCGGGCTCCTCCACCAGCTCAAGCTTCTCGTCGACGGCGAACACGGTCGTCTGGCGCACGTAGTGCCTGAATTTCTGGTACTGCTTCGCGTCGCCGCTGAGATGGACCCGTGTCACCTTTCCCGCGACGGCGAACTCCGAACGCGCCCGCTCCTCCACTCTGGACACTGTGAACAGGCCGCGCCTCGTGCCTCGTACCAACATGATCCGGCTGTCCACCGCGATCTCCGGATGCGACCCGTCGATGTCGACGGCCATGTCCGCCGCGTGGGGCGTGATGGTGTAATCCGGCCAGTCGCTGAGGTTCTTGTTCCCGTAGTCGCGCCGGAACTGCTTGGACATGGTGCGCCACATCGGCGCGTTGTGCCCGAAGGCCGCCAGCCGCTTGCGAAACACGTAAGCTGTCATCGGCGGCGCCTTGGTCAGCTTCTGCCGCCACATCACCCACGTGGTGTTGGTGGCCGGCGCGACCTTGTCGACCTGCCTTGTCTCCCAATGCGTCGAGCCGGCGTGGAACAGAAGCTGGTCCCCCGCCCTCATTCCGGTGGCGATACCTTTTAGCACCAAGCTTTCCGAAGGGGTACCCACAATGGTCTTTCGGGTTTGCAAGGGCCGCAAGAGATTCCACTCCGGCCGCGCCTCCAGCCGCTCGGCGGCCTCGAAGGTCTGCTGCTGCTCGCCTGGCCCGGGCACGCTGCGCACCGCCGTGCCCGCCTCGATCACCACCGAGGCGGGCTGCCGCACCCGCTGAAACGGGGTGGTCGCCTGCAGGACCTCCGGCCGTGGCGGCGGCTCGACGTGGAACGCCAGGTGGGTCGTTGCCGCGACGCCCGGCCGCAGCCGGTAGCCGACGAGCTTGCCCATCTCCGCCAGCGACGCCCGATCCAGGGCCGTCCGCAGGTAGGACTCGTTGACCAGGCGCTCGGAGTAAAAGGTCAGCACCTCGGCCAGGCACGCCACCCCATCGATGAGGCCGATCGTAAAGTCGTCCGGATCCCTGGTTGTCAACTCTGGCAGGCCGTCGGCGTGTCCCAAAAGCTCGGCCAGGCGCATACGGTATTCCGCGTAACCACCCGTCCGGTACCGCACTTGCGAAAGGCCCGGCCGGTTCGAAACCTCCACCTGGGCTTCCTTCTGCGCACACCCTACGCAGCCGCGCGTGCGGCATACGCAAACAGAGGGAGAACTCATCGCCCACCTCCGGCGGTCAGTGAAACGACGCCACGCTCAGGAAAGTTGGGGTTGTTGTCCAGACGCGCGATCTCGAGCCGTCCCATGGTGAGCACCCCGGAGTCGAGCCCGCTCACCACGACATTGTGCTGCCGCCGGAACACGGTGATGTCCACCGACTCCACCCCGGGAACCGCTTGCACCGCCGCGTAAATCGGGCTCAAGTAAAGCGGCTGGGCGAAGGTCAGCCGGTCGGCGTCGAACAAAGTAGTCACCGCGTCCAGCACATCCCGCCGGACCTCCGAGCGAAGGTGGGCCGCCCCAACGCAAATGTGCAACCCGAGCTCGATTGGCACATACCGCGGCGCGTCAAGCTCCAAGTCATAACCGGCCAGCCGGTACCGCTCGAGCCGCGCCCGCTGCTCCTTCTCGAACCCGGCGTCAACACCAACTCCACCAAGCCGATCCACCGTCAGGAACACGGTGTGCCAGCTGCCCGTCCACCGCCAGGTCGCCGCCGCCCGCTGGATCTGAGCATCGCGCGTGGCGACCTCGGCCCAGTCGGCGGGCGTCACGGCCCGCTCCTGCACCAGGTAGGCCTCGGGCGCGTCGCGGCGAACCTCGTCGGCGGTCTCCTGCTCACGCCCGCCCGCCGCCGGCATCGGGTTGTTCACCTCCACCGCCGGACAACCCTGCTCCAGGTGGAAAATGCTTTCCCCGCCAATGTTTCCGGCCAGACCGTTGCCCACCCGGTAACGCGCCACGAACGCCGTGCCCAGTTCCGGCCGCCGCCCATGCCCGCGTTCCTCCTCGCCATCGCCGAACCTGAGGTAAACGCGGCCATCATGTTCGGTTTCAACAACAAATTCCGTGGTACCGGGTCCGCTGCCCAGCAGGTCCCACTGCGGCTTCCAGGCCACCCCAACCCCCGCCGGCGGCGTCCCGGTCAGCTCGATCGCGGGCCGCGCCAGCGCGGGAGCGGCCTCGGTCACCCAGGTCGCCGCCATCGGCCTCCCGGTCACGCGCAGCTTTCCGTTGTCCAGCAAGGTGATCCGGGCCATCGTCACGCCGTCGCTGACCGACCACTCCCCGTCCGCGCCACGCACCACAAAGGACAGTGACGGCAGCGCGATCCCCTGCCGGCCGAGCCAGCCCCGCACCAGTTGCGAGTTCTTATGCTGGTCGAGAGCGGTCTGCACCGCGGCGTCGCCGTCCGCCGTAGCCACCACGACCGGGTTCACCGGCACCGACCGGGTCAACGGCGCATACCGCAAGCGCGGCCGGAATCGTCGCGTTTGGACGGTGCCCAGATCGTCGTCGCGCGCGAGCATGCCGTGGTCGGCCACCACGATGTTGCCCCAGGCCACCGCGACCGGATCGGTGGACACCCCGCTGTCGATCCGCAGGTCGAACGGCAGGGCGTCCCTCGCGTCCCAGTTCACCTCGGTCACGGGTACCGGATCGTCGTCCTCGACCTCCTTGAAGTGGCCACCCGAGGGATCCTCCGACGAAGTCACCTGGGTCAGCCGAACCGCGTGCCGCAGGGACCGGTCCGGTGAGGCGAGAATCAGGATGTCTCCGGCCTTGAGCGCCGGATGGTCCCCGGCCAGCGTGGCCGACGTCGTACCCGCGGGCAGGCAGCAGTTCTGGTCGCCCCAAGTATAGAAGCGAAACTCGTGGTGATCCGCGTAAAGCACGGCCGTGTCAACGGTTTCGAACGCCAGCGCCCCGGCGTTGGCCGCCGCCTTCTCATCCTCCGGTGCCAGCACACGGGGCAAATCCTCCACTTTGGACCACACCCGGGTCCGGGAAGGCAGCTTCACCGCTGCGCCCGGGGGCACCTTGAACTGCAACAGCACCCGCGCCGAGCAGCCGTCGTGCATGCGGTAGTCGACGAGCCGTGCGTGGCGGCGCAACGCGACGCGGCTCCGCGCGGTCCCCAGATAGGCGTCAGTGGCATGCGCGTCCTGCCGGTAGGACAACCGGTCGCCGGCGTAGGCGAGCAGCTCCACCAGCATCACGCCCAGATCCGCCGGGTTGCGCTCCCGCCAGCGCGGCGTGACCAGGCTCAGCCGGTCCAGCAGCATGCGCCGGAAGCTCTGGTAGTCCTTGGCCAGGTAGTCGAGCTCCGGCACCTTTTCCGGCGCGCGGGAACAGCGGCAGTCAACGCGACAGTCGAAACCGCCCGCACAGTCCACTTTGAACGTGAACTCCACCCGGTTGAGCATCGGGTCGAACTTGTCCGCTCCGATCCGCAAGGTGTAGTACGAGAAGTCTCCGGCCTCGGCCGTACGGATCACGAGCACGCGGTCGGGCTGGTCCAAACCGGCGATGATCGCCGGGTCCTCGCCCGTCGGCAGGCCGTCCGCGGCCAGCGCGACCCACTCCACCTTCACGGTCGGGATCCGCTCGCCACCCTCGATGGCGACCTCCGAGGCCTTGATCGGCGTGGACGGCTTGAGCAGCAGCCGCACGAGCAACGTCCGCTGCACCGGCCCGGACGAGGCGACCTCCAGGTAGTCGATGCCGTTGAGCTTGCCGGCCCGCTTGACCACGCGGAGCCGCAGCTGTTCGGAGCATTCGAACCTCACGCCGGCACCCCGCTCTCCGGGGCGGTGAAGCGATCGGTGCGCTGCTTGCGCGAGCGCAGCAGGGTGTAGCGCACCATCACCTCGAGCTTGCCGTCCACTGTGGACACCTCCACGGTGTCGACCGCGATCAGGTGGCCGAGCCACTGCTGCAACGCGCCCTGGACGAGGAACTGGGTGGTCGCCGCGAGCTCGAGGCTGTTGGGCTCGAACGTCAGGGCCAGCAGACCCGAGCCGAAGTCAGGGCGCATCACCCGCTCGCCCGGGGCGGTGAAAAGAACCTGCGAGATCAGGTCCCGCACATGTGACTCATCGTCGACCGTGGCGGTCCGGCCGGTACCCCCGATATGAAAGGGAAAGCGAAGGTTCACGTCGCCACCGCCCTCGGCTGCACCATCACCGGCATCATCGGCGAACCCGTTGCCACGCAAACGGAAACGCCCGCCTGCACCGCCACCGGCATGCCCATCACGGTCACCCGGGCCGCCCCCACGACCCACTGCCCGGTCGTGCAGAAGACTCCGCTGGGCGTGAGCGAGCATCCCGCGATCGCATACGGCGTCCCGACGGTGACGACCGGCTGCCCGCTCACGGTCACCCTCGGGTTGGGCGCCAACGGGGTCGCGGCGCCGCCGTGCGAGCAGAGCACAGCCGCTCCTAAGTGGACGATAGGGCCGGGCATCTCAGGTCACCGTCAATCCGCCGAGGTTGATGTCCACCGGCGTGCCCACCACGCTCACCGACGGGCCGACCAGGCTGATCATCGCGCCTTTGCCGTTCATGATGGTGATTCCGGCGTCGTTGATGGTGAGCATCGGTACGCCGCGGCAGAAGACCGTGACCCCGCCCGCGCCCGGAGTGTCATTGATGACGATCGCGTTGAGTGTCATTGTCTGCATCGTCATGCCGGGCACGCCCGGCGGCACCGCGTGCGACAGCGTCGGCGTCTCGGCCGCCATGCCCCAGTAACCCCCGACCCAGATCGGGTGGTCCGGGTTGCCCTGCTCGAACTCCACCCACACCCCGGCGCCGATCGCCGGTACGGCGAACACACCGTTGTTGATGCCGGAGATAGGCAGGCACGGCATCGCCCAGCTGCTCGGTACCACCGCCGACACGTCCGGCACGATCACCTGGACGCGTCCGATCTGCATCGGGTCAACGTTGTTGAGCACCGTGGCCCGGTACTTCCCGTAGTACTTCTTGGATGTAGCCGTCGTCGTCATGTCGGCACCTTCGGAATCGTTGACAGCAGGCCGTTTCGGGCCAACGTGAAGGACTGCTTGAACTCACCGCGCTTGATCGTGCTGCTCACCGAGGAGACGTAGTACAGGCCGTCGAAGGCCTCACCCGCCCCACGCACCCCTACCAGTCCCCGCGACTTGAGCACCCGCCCGTAGCGGGCCACGTCCAGACTCCCCTGCCCGAAAACGGAATCCGAGTGCTGTGAGGCGTAGGCCAGGCCGCGCATCAAAGCCACCCAGGGCTTCAGCTTCGCCTCCTCGTTGAGGAACTTGATTTTCGGTGGCAGCGGCGGCACCACGCCCAGCGGCGGGTTGAACGGTGTGATGTCGGGAATGGGGATCCCGATGGGGGCCTTGGAATATTGCTCCTGGATCCACACCACGGGAAGCTCTTTGCGCTCCTTGTCAAAGGAGAAGCTGAGCGACTCGACATTCCGATGTGGAGCGTCCAGATCGAGGTTCAGCGCCGGTTGCGGGGCTCCCACCCGGATCTCCGGGCCCCAGTACGCCCGGCTCGTGCCGGGAACCGGGCCGGGGTCGAGGTAGAAGACGTATCCGACCTCGCTTGCCAGCATTTTCAGGTACCCGTAATCGGTCCCCTGATGCCGCGGGATGGACTCGATCGGGATGGGGATGTCCTCGATGATGCTGGGAATCGTCATCGGCACGACCCCGAAGGCGGCGTACTTCGCCAGCACCAGCAACGCCCTCAGCACCGGAGGCATGGCCGGGTAAGGGATCCCGTCGAACTCGATGTAGTCCATCACCGCCGACAGGTCCTTGCCCTTGACGACGAGGGTGGGTTCGCCGCCGCCCCCGTCGCGCACCTCGTGGTTGGTCATCACGCCGTCCATCAGGACCTCGGCCTGCCCGCGCACGGTGGCGACGATGACGACCCGCACGATCGGGATGGTGGCCCCGCCGGTGAGGAGGAAGATGGTGTGCAGCGGCGACCTTCGCGACAGCTTGAAGGTGATCTCAAACCCGCCCTGGATCTCGCCCGATCCGATTTGGACACTGACCGAGTCGACCGCCTCCACCACCTCGCGCGGGGCCGGGATCGGCACCACCGGCCCGATGAACAGGTTGAGCCGCACCCCACCGGTCAACCCCTCAGGCATCGTGCACCCCCGGCATGCCGGCTTGCGCCGCGATGCGAAGCCGGCGCCCCACCGTGGCGGTCAGCTCGTCCGGGTGCGCCGCCAGGTTGGCATCGGCTATACGCCACCACAGCTCCGGGTCGCCGAGATACGCCGCCGCGAGGTTGTCCAGCCGGTCGCCGCCGGCCACCGAGTGCTCCCCCAACGACGCAAGGGAATCCGGCTGCGGCACCAGCCTGCGCCCCAGATACGGGATGGCCGGCCGGCCGTCGCCGTTGCTTACCCCACCCACCGACCCCCCATCCCGCAGGCCCGGGTCGTGGGCGAGGATGGGCGTGCTCGCGTAACGACTGTTGGGCGGGAACGTGTTGGCGGGCACCGCGCCCGCGGCGATGAGCGCCTGCAACGGATAGATCATGACGGCAGCCCTTCCAGCCCCAGCGTGGACAGCACGCCCGGTTTCGCCTTACCCGCCAAGGATTCCTTCGCCTGAAGGTAGTTCATGAACAGCACCCCGCCCCGGTGCCTGAAGCCCAGATCGTCCACGGACAGCACCCGGAAACCCAGGCTCACCTTGGCCCGGATCGGGTTCAGGTGGGGGTCGAACGCCTCCTCGGTGATGGACAGGTCGGTCAGGCGCACCGGCACGATCCGGCTCTTGGACCACACGAACAGCGCCAGCGGCGACTCCACCGGGAGCACCTCGAGCGCGCCCGAACCGGCGAGCCGGTCGTTGGCTAGCATGGCCGCGCTCTCGGGGTACGCCATCGCCTCCAGAACCGCCAGCTGCGGGTGGATGCCGTACTTGACCGCGTCGGAGTTGCTGTCCGGGTACTCGAGCTGGTCGGTGGCGTTCAAAGTCGCTTCCAGCTTGATGGTCTCGACGGCCGCGCCCTTGAGCCGCAACGCCTGTGAACGATCGGCGCCGTCGCCCCCGGCCGCCTTCAGCTGCAGCGACCGGGTCAGGGTCTCGGGGTTGTACTGCAACGAGATCACCTTGAGCATCGCTCCACTGTTGGGATCCACCAACACGATCCCACCCTTGACCAGTCGCGGCGACCCAGGAAATGCGCTCATGCCATGGCCTCCTGCCGTCGGCCATCGCCTGCGGCGAAGGCATGAGCGAATCCCAACCGCATGGTGAGCTCCCGCAAGCGTCCGCTCATGCCACGGCCCCCCAGATCGACCGGGCCACGCTCGCCCCGAGGTTGTCCACACCGGACAGTTCCGCCCCGCGCAGTTCGACCGCCTGGCCGCCCTCGATGGGGCCGTCGTGACCGGCCGCAAGCGAGGCCAGGGAAGCCACCAGCGACTCCCGGAACGCCTCCTCGTCCGGCACGTCCACGCCGTCCAACACGATGTGGCCGATGGAGATCTCGATGTCACGCATACCCGCCACCCCCTAGTTCCGCCTCGGTGAGCGGCTTCTCCAGCTTCACGTACTCCCGCCTGGCCGCCGTCACCGCGTGCACCATCGACACCGGCTCACCCGCCGCCGCGGCCAGGAACGCAGCGCCCATCGCGATGGTGCGGATGTTGCCGCCGGACAGCTGCAAACGCGCGAGCCGATCCCAGTCCAGATTGGACACCGGCACCTTCGGCGGGAACATCAACCGCCAGATGCGCGCCCGCGCCGCCGCGTCCGGGAACGGGAACGGCACCACGAACCGCAGGCGCCGCAGGAACGCCCGATCCAAGGAGCTCTTCAAGTTCGTGGTCAGGATGGCCAACCCGCGATAGGTCTCCATGCGCTGCAACAGATAGGAGATCTCGAGGTTGGCGTACCGGTCGTGGCTGTCACGGACCTCGCTGCGCTTGCCGAAGATGGCGTCCGCCTCGTCAAAGAGCAGCACCGCACCGCTGGAGTCCGCCGCGTCGAAGACCCGCTTGAGGTTCTTCTCCGTCTCCCCGATGTACTTGCTCACGACGGAGGCGAGGTCGATGCGGTACAGGTCCAGATCGAGCGACGCCCCAAGCACTTCGGCCGCCAAGGTCTTGCCCGTGCCGGAGTCGCCGGTGAAAAGCGCGGTCACACCGAGGCCGCGCCCGGACGAGCCGGCCATGCCCCAGCTTTCGTAGACGAGCGTGCGATTTCGCACCTGCGCGGCGATGTCGCGCAGCATCTCCATCGAGAACTCCGGCAGCACCAAGTCTTCCCAGCCCGCCATCGGCTCGATCAGGTCGCCCAGGCTCTCGATCCCGCCGCGCGAAAGCCTGCGGCAAGCCTCGTGCACATCGCGGCCAAGATCCGGGAATTTGCCCGGTAATAGGCCGCCGGAAGCGTTCCCCTCAGGGCTATTGCCGGGCAAATTCCCGGATCTTGCGTATGCGGAGTCGAGCGAGCGGGCGACCGCCTCGATCTGCTCCACCTGCAACCGGAATGTCGAGGTTACCTCGTCCCCGACCGGCCCCAAAAGCTCGTCCCACAACCGGATCTGCTCGCCCGCGGTCGGCGAGGGCACCGCGACGGCGAAGTCCGAGCGCACCGGCGCCGGGCCGGTCACGATCGCCGAACACCCCAGCTCGTCGGCGAATCCGGTCACGGTCCGATGTGGAGTATCCGCATCCGTTGTCAGGACGGGAATCCCGCCCAGCAATGCGGCCTCACGCCGGATCAGCATCGCCAGCGTGGCGCTGTCCGGACCGGCCGGCGGCGGGCGGTCGGCCGGAACTCGCAGCGGTACCAAGTCGAGCGCGGCCGCGGCATGCGCGGCGACCCGGATCCGGGTCTGTTCCCCCGCACCGTGCACGCAGGCCACCCGCCGCGAGTCGAACGCGCGAAACCGTTGCGCCAGCTCATCGGCGACCACCTGCTGGGCCGGGGTCAGCCTCCCGGGCGGTTCGTACCCGGCTCGCACTATCCCCTCCAGGCGAACGTCGAGACAGACCACGCCGACAAGGTGGTGCAGCAACCGCTCGTCTATCCGAAGTGGACGTCCGATCAGGCCGGCGCCGGAACCCAGTTCTACCAGGCGCCAGCGGCGCAGCGGAGCCGCGGTGGCCATCGCGTCCCAGTGCCCGCCGGGCAGCAGCGACAGGGCCGCCCCGAACGTGGGCGAGGTGAAGCGCTCGTCGAGTTCGGCCCCGGCGCACCACAGCAACAGATCCCGCTCGAACGGCGACAGCTCGAAGACCGCGACCACCTGCGCCAGACGGGTTTGCGAGTCCGGCTCGGTGTCGGCCGCTGTCTCACCGCTCAGCAGCGCGTGCAGGCGGTCAAGCTCGGCCACCAGCAAGCGCCGGTTGCGGTCGGTCCAAGTCTCCACTCCGGTCACGGCACGACCACCTGCGCCTCCGGCCGGTACACAGGAATGGTTTTAGAATGGTCGATAAACCGGCTCTCGACGCCGTCGACCCGCAAGCGCAAAACACCGGCCCCGGAAGGGATCGGCGCCATGTCCGCCTCGATCTGCGAGACGGCGCTGGAGCGCGGACCCACCGTGCCCTGCGCCGAGTTGACCGCGATGCTCGCCGGCTGCTCCGGCTGCACGCGCGGTGTCAGGTTGGTCAGCACGTGCAGCTTCTGCGAATCCTTGGTCAGCACCGGGTTCGGCCCCGCCACGGGCGCCAGCATCATGGCGGTGACGTTGGTGAGGCGCGGCTCGGACTGCCCTTCCGGCACCAGTTCCGCGCTCACGCTCCACACCCCGGCCGGCCACATCTGGCCCTGCGGCTCGGTTGCGGGCAGTGGGAACGTCGCCTTCTTCGGGTCGGTGTTGGTGCCGACGTTGATGGTGTGCGGTGCGGGCAGCAGACGGTGGTGCAGAAGCACTTTGAGGTTCGTTCCATTTAGGTGGTACCCGTGGAGGTCCACCATCTCCCCAAGTTCGGCGACGCGGGTCCCGTCGGGCGCGCTCACCGACTCCAGGGTCGGATACGGCGGCAGCGTCGAGGGTTCGACCCGGATGCCGCGGGTGAGCACCGGCAGCGGGCTGGCGCTCGGCCGGGAGGGCTCGATGAGCACCACGCTCACCTGGAACGCGGCGCTTGGGCGGTAATGGCATTGGGTCGCCGACCACAACTTCGACATGCCTTCCAGGTCGAGCAGCTCCCAAGTGATCTTCAATGTCTCGAACTGATCGGCCAGGCCGGCGTGCGCGGGCGACTGGAACGCCGGGGGCACGAGGCTGGTCGGGTTGAGCGGGTCGAACAGCAGCGCGTTGCGGATCGCCGCCCGGTCAAGGAAAGGCCGCTCGTGCAACAGGAACATGCCGTAGCCCAGCAGCATCTCCGCCTGCAGATCCTCCTTGCCGTAGGCGGTCAGCAAGTAGTGCAGGTTCAGGGCGAGCGGCGGGTTGGCGATGCGGTGGCCGGAGCTGTCCCGCGAGGGCAGGTCCATGTTGCGCCAGCCCGCGTTCTCGCTCACGCGGTACAGGAAGAGGTTGAGCTGCGGCGGGTCGTCGGGTTTGTCGACCTTGATGAGGTCGGGCGCCTTGACGCTCACCGTGACCGGGCTGCCCACTGCGGGAACGGCGTCGATGAGGCCGTTGTCGAGCACGTTGCGCAGCACCGCGCTGACCGCGCCGATCGCCAATGCCGTGCTCACCTTGGCCTCCCGTCATTGCCACGCAAATAGTCGGCGAGGCTGAGCCCTTGCGGCTCCTGATTTCGCGGCGGCGCCGCCACCGGAAGGGGCACAGGCGATTGCGGCGCCCGGATCTCGATGCGACCGATCTCGATCCGCACCGTGGTCCGCTGGGGTCCGTCCCGCCTGTCCCGTCTGTCCCGCCTGTCCCGCTCATCCTGCTTATCCTGCTTATCCTGCTTGGACGGTCGCGGCATTGCCGGCTCGGTTTCCCGGGGCCGCAACTCCGGCTCCGGTCCGCGCTCCGGCTTCGCCGAGATCTTGGAGGATTCTGGTTGCCCCAGCGACCATTTTCCTCCAAGATCTCCAGGCGCCGTGATTTGATCACGCACCTCCCGCACGACCACCTCGCCGCGCGAAGCATGCGCCGCTTCAAAGAGCGCGCCTTCCTGCTGCGAACGCTGCGGAGGAAGCGGACGCTGCGGAGGCAGAGGAGGTTGCGGAGGCAGCGGACGTTGCGGAGGCCGGGAGGAGGCGGTGGCGATCGGTGAGGGCAAGGCCGCCTGCGGCGCCATCAAACCCGGCTCCACATCGTCCACATAGGACGCCGCCGTCGATTCGTGCGGCGAATGTACCCGCGGCGTCAGCGGAAAAGAAGACGACGCTCCGGACACCAGCCGGGTGAACAGATCAGCCATGGCGCACCAGCTCGAGGTAGGAGTTGCGGCGCTGCTGGCTCAGGGCGAGAACCTGCCCCTCGCTCCAGCCGTAGGCGCGCGCCAGCTCGTCCACCTCACCCAGCAGCCGCCGGGCGGTGGAACGCAGCCGCGCCCACACGAAATCGCCGACGTCGAGCGGGCTCTCCCAGGTCGTCTCGCAGTCGGGGCAGGCGAAGTCGAACGTGATGTCCGCGAACGGATCCGCCGCCACCACCCGTTGCGCCAGCGCCGCCCTCACCGGCCCGCTCAGCCCCGCCCCACTTATGCGCTCCAGCAGCAGGACGGCGCCCTGCGCCGGGTCCGCACACCGCGCCGACAAAGCCAGGTCCGCCCCGCCGGGCAGCCGCCACCGGACCGTGACACCGTCCACATCGAACGGTTCCACCGGCTCGGGTGAAGGCATGCCGGACACCAGTTCCGCCACGGGCACGTTCAGCTCGACCTCCGTACCACAGCCCGGGCATACGGCCACACCATCGAGCCGGTCGCCGAAGTTGCTCGCGTGCAACTCAAGCAACGCGGCCTGGCGCGCGCCCGCGGTGTCCCGCGCGGCGGTCACCCCGAGCGCGTCGAGCAGCGCCGAGTTGCGCGCGTCCCAGTGCGTGGTCCGCGGCAAGAGGCACAAGCGTTCCCAGGCCGCCAGGATGTCCTGGGCGGCGACGGCGGTCATGATCTACCTCAGCCGACGGGCTCGGTGAAGCTCGGTTCGGCCGGCTCGGACACCTCGTAGTCGCGTTCCCAGCCCTCGTGCTCGAGTTTGATGGTCTGGATGGCGACCGCGTTGGCGTTGGCGTCGAGGTCGGGCAGCGCCTGGAACTCCGAGACCCAGGCGCGGAAAACCTTGTAGGCCAAGGCAAGCTGCCCGGCTTCGTTGTACACCTCGATGATGAGATCCTTGCGGAAGTTCTTCAGCGAGACCTCCATGCCCAGGCCGGAACCGTAGTTCCACACCCGGTTGGCCCACTTCTCGAACTCGGTGTCGTGCGTGACCCCGCGCTCCAGGGTGATCGCCTCGTACTTGGTGCGCCCTGGGGACTTGTGCGAGGTGGACGGGTCGCCACCCTCGCGGTGCTCCACCACCTCGGTGGTGCGCTTGAGCGCGCCCACCTTGCTCACGCCCGCGACGTACCGGCCGTCCCAGCGCACCCGGAACTTGAAGTTCTTGTATGGATCGAACCGTTGCGGGTTCACCGTGAACTTGGGCATCGTGCCTACCTTCTACTAAACGGCTACCTGACCGGCCATCTGCTGCAGCTTGATCACCACGAACTCGGCCGGCTTGAGCGGTGCGAAGCCGACCACGATGTTGACCACCCCGTTGTTGATGTTCGTCTGCGTGGTGGTCTCCTTGTCGCACTTGACAAAGTAGGCGTCCTTCGGGGTGAGGCCCTGGAAGGCCCCCTGGCGGAAGAGCTCGTGCATGAACGCGCCGACGTTGAGCCGGATCTGTGCCCAAAGCGGTTCGTCGTTGGGTTCGAAGACGACCCACTGGGTACCCCGGAAAAGGCTTTCTTCTATGAAAAGCGCTGTTCTCCGGACCGGCAGGTACTTCCACTCGTCGGCCAGCTTGTCGTTGCCTCTCGCCGTGCGGGCTCCCCACACGACCGGTCCCGCGGCGGGCATCAGCCGCAAGCAGTTGAGCCCCAACGGGTTCAGCTCGCCGTTGTCAAGGTCGGTCAGCTTGACCTCGAGTTCGGGCACGCCCACCAGCCCGGCGTCGAGCCCGGCCGGCGCCTTCCACACGCCGCGCTGGGCGTCGGTGCGCGCGATCACCCCGGCCACCGCGCCGCACGGGGCGAACGCCTCGATCTGGTTGCCGCGCAACGGGTTCGGCTGGCGCAGCCGCGGGAAGTAGGCGGCGGCGTTGCGGGCGTAAGTCGCTCCCGCGAGCGCGGCCAGGTCCTTGGCGCCGGTCACCGCGGTGGACTTGGTCTTCCATTTCGGGTCGATGAGGAACACGGCCCGGCGGTCGGCGCAGTACTTGACCGCGTCCTGGATCAGGCCGTCCTCGATGTCCTCGACGGTGTCGCCGTCGCTGGCGTGCGGCGGGATGCAGAGCAGGTTGAATAGGTCGGCCTGGTCGAGGGCGAATAAACCCTTTCCCTGTGTACCTGTTATGGCCGCCTTGTCGAGCTTGTCGCCATCCTTGGCCGAGGTGCCCACCTTGGCGACCTTGGCGTCCGCCCAGGTCTTCGCCTCGGCCGGCCGCTTCTGGCCGTCCGGCAACGCCGCGCCGTTCACGAGCAGCGACTCGTTCTTGAGCACCTTGTCCACGCGGCGCGGACTGGCCTTGTCGACCGAGACGTTCCGGAACTCCTCGATCGGCCCGTCGGCTCCCTCGCGTACAAAGAGATTGAAAAGACTGCCGTCGGTGGTGTCTCTAGTGTCGTAGTCGGCACGCACCAGCAGGTTGTTGGCCCAGCTTCCCGGGCTCTTGGCGGTCAGCTCGTACTTGTCGTTGCCGCTCTCGGGGTCGAGCGACAGCTTCGCCGTGGGCTCCTCGTTCTGCTTGGGCTTGTATACGCGCACGATGATCGCCTGGGCGCCGCCGTTGAGAAAGAAGTCGCGCACCGCGAAGGTCATTGGACTTTCCAGCCACAGTCCCCCGAAGATCCGCTCGAAGTCAGCGTAGCTGTTGACCACCACCGGGCCGTCCTCATCGGTCGGGCCGCGCCGGGCCCGGCCGACGAACGCGGTGATGGAAGTCGCTACGCCGGTGATCGAGCGAACCCCGCTCGAGATCTCCTCGACGTACACACCAGGATAAGAAAGAGTCACCGGCATCTGGGCCTCCGACAGGTTGGGTCTCCTGTGGAGGCTAGGCGCCAAGCAGGCGTTATTAAAGGACCTTGGCGTCGTGATCCCGACATGTCAAGAATCTGCCCCGAATTCTGAGACAGGGGTTGCATTTCTATTCATACATCTTAAATACTTCCCTGTGTCTACCTGGAAACGCTCCCATTTTTTTCAAACAAAGGAGGTTCCATGGCAGCACAAGGAGGAGCGGGCGGTCGACCGGTCGGGCGGCGAGGGTTTCTTGCCGGACTCGGCCTGGGCACCGCCGGGGCGGTTGGGAGCGCCGCCCTGAGGCCGACCGAGGCCATCGCTCAGATGATCCGCGAAGAGGCGGCGGTCCTTGCGACGCAGCCCGACCGCTTCGGGCGGATGTTCCCTAACCTGCCGAGCTTCATGACCACCACCCAACCCAACTTCCAGCGAACGGTCGATGCTGTCACCGACATGACCCAGTTCGGCGGGATCCTGGACGCCAAGGACCCGATCGGGCGCGGTCCGATCGAGCTGATCACCGACCCGGCGGCCAGCAACAACAACCTGAACAACCCGAACCACACGGCCGGAACGACGTTCCTCGGCCAGTTCCTCGACCACGACATGACCTTCGACGCCAACTCGCGCCTGACGGTCGTGACGCCCCCGGAGACCTCGCCCAACTCCCGCACCCCGGGACTGGACCTGGACTCGCTCTACGGCGGTGGCCCCACGGCCACGCCGCAGTTCTACCAGGCGGCCGACCGGGCCAAGCTGCTCATCGAGAGCGGGGGCAGGTTCGAGGACGTACCGCGGATGAGCAACGGCACCGCCATCATCGCTGACCCCCGCAACGACGAGAACGTCGTGATCAGCGGTCTGCAGGCGGCTTTCATCAAGTTCCACAACCGCGTCGTGGACCTGACGCGGCAGCAGAACCCCGGTGCGAGCACGGACACGATCTTCAACCTGGCGCGGACCACCGTCCGCTTCCACTACCAGTGGATCATCCTCAACGAGTTCCTCCCGCAGATCATCGGGCAGGACCGCGTGAACGCGATCCGCACCAACGGCCGCCGCTTCTACACCCCGGTCTCGGGACAGCACTTCATCCCGGTGGAGTTCCAGGGCGCGGCGTACCGCTTCGGCCACAGCATGGTCCGGCCGTCCTACCGGGTGAACCTGGCCGGAAACAACGACGGATCAGCGTTCTTCGCCATGATCTTCGACCCCGCCGGCGAAGGTCAGGCCGATCCGATCGACATGCGCGGCGGGCGCCGGGCACCCCGGCGCTTCATCGGCTGGCAGACCTTCTTCGATTTCGGGCCGCAGTTCACCGATCCGGGAAGCACCAACCCTGCCATCCGGCCCAACAAGCGCATCGACACCAGGATCTCTACGCCGTTGTTCCGCCTGCCGCTGAGCGCGATCGCCAGCGGCGACCAGCCGATCTCGCTGCCACAGCGCAACCTGTTGCGGCACATCACCTGGCAGATCCCGTCCGGCCAGGCCATCGCCCAAGCGGCCGGCCTGCCGGTGCTCAGCGCCTCCAGCTTCCCTGAGTGGCGCGGGTACAACGTCGGGCTCGATGCCAACACACCGCTGTGGTACTACGTACTGAAGGAGGCCGAGCTGCTCGAGCAAGGGCTGCGTCTTGGCCCGGTGGGCTCGCTGATCGTCGGCGAGGTCTTCATCGGCCTGCTGCAGCTGGCTCCCGGCTCCTTCCTGCGCGACAACCCCGGATTCCGGCCGACGCTTCCCGCCCGGACGCCGGGTACGTTCAGGATGATCGACCTGCTGACCTTTGCACAGGTCGATCCCACCAGCCGCGGTCAGTAAAAGCACATACGAAGGGGCGCCTCCACCCGGAGGCGCCCCTTCGTCGGATTTGACATGCAGCCGTCCGGCTGCATATTGTCGAATCATGCAGCCGTTTGGCTGCATGACCTAAGGGAGATCGATGGATGAGGTGTTCAAGGCACTGGCCGACCCGAGCCGGCGGCGGCTGCTCGACCGCCTCAACGAGCGCAACGGGCAGACGCTGACCGAACTCTGCCAAGGGCTCGACATGGCCCGGCAGTCGGTCAGCAAGCACCTGGCGGTGCTCGAGGCGGCCGAGCTCGTCACCACGATGTGGCGCGGCCGGGAGAAGCTGCACTACCTCAACGCCGCACCGGTCAACGCCATCGCCGACCGCTGGATTGGGCGCTACGCCCGCGGGCGGGTGCGAGCGCTCGACGATCTGAAGACCGCACTGGAGGCAAATCCCATGCAAGACAACGCTTTTGTCTATGAGACCCACATCCGCACCACGCCCGAGAAGCTCTGGCAGGCCTTGACCGATCCCGCTTTCACCTCGCGCTACTGGGGTGTCAGCTTCGACACCGACTGGAGGGCGGGCTCGAAGCTGGTCTACAACTACAAAGGCGTCGTGATGGACGGGCCCGATCAGATGGTGCTGGAGTCGGATCCGTTCCGGCGGCTGGCCTACACCTGGCACACCATCACGCCCGAGTTCGCCGAGTTCGTCGGCATCGACGACGAGCTGTTCGCCAAGCTCTCGGCGGAGAAGCTGTCCAAGGTGAGCTTCAGCCTCGAGCCGCTCGGTGAAGTCGTCAAGCTGACCGTGGTACACGACGGGTTCGAGCCCGGCAGCACCATCCTCGAGATGGTCTCGGGCGGGTGGCCGCAGCTGCTGTCCAGCCTCAAGACCTTCGTCGAGACCGGCGAGCCGCTGCCGCAGGCCGAGTCCTAGGAGGTCCTAGGAGTTTGGCCGGATGATGACGGCCTCGCGCAGGGCGCGCATGAACCGCGCACTGTCCTCTTTGGAGCGTTTGCCGTAGAAGACGCCGATGCCCATGCTGCCGTGATCGATCCACGCGCACATCACCACATCGTGGCCCTCGTTGTCCTTGCCGTCGCCGCACTTGAGCAGCCCGCCCATGTCGCCCGCCGGGAAGGGCGTGACGTTCTTCAGGTTCTGGCCGGCACCTTTGATGGTGTCGGCGAGGGTCTTCTCCGGATCCCAGATCAAACCGGTGCCGCCGAAGGCGATGACGCCGCGCTCCTTGTTCCTCGGGTCCTCGAACCGGTTGGCGAAACTGCCGTCCACATAGGGGCTGGCCTGGAGGTGGAAGTTGGCCTCGGCGGCGATCAGCCGCACGATCGCGTTGTCGTCGCGCTTGAGCCCGCCCACTTCAGGCGGGGTCGCGGCGACGCTCGAGGGGTACTGCCCAAAAAGCGGAGAAACGATGACACCGCACAGGCCGCAGCACAACACCATCACGAGCCCGAAGATGCCCAGCACCCAAGGCCAACGCCGCTTGCGCTGAACCTCGACGAAGATGACCTGCGGGCCGGAGGAGCCCGTCGCCGGCTCGTCGAACGGGCGCGGCACCGCGGCACGGCCCTCCCACGGGTCGGAAGCGGGGGGCAGTGGCTTCGTGGGGTCTGGCACGACCCGTAGGCTACCGCCTCCCCCGCCGCTTAATCGACCGGCCGGTTCGTCAGCCGGCGAGGACCTTGTTAATCGCCTCTCCCAGAAGGTAATCGAGCAGGCGCTTGCACGCCTCCTTGAGAAGCGGAATGATCGTCGCCGATGCGCCGAAGGTGAACGTGGCGGCCGCGAGCGCCGCCGCGATCTCGATCAGCGTCAACGTCGCCTGGACGATGGCGTTTATCTTCATCGCCAGCACGATGCCGGCGCAGACCATGACGCCCGCTCCCACGATGTTGGAGCCGATGGCGCCGCCGCCCATCCGGTTGGCCGGGCCGGCCTCACCCATCCACCTCTTCTTGAACGCCTCGACCATGTCGGAGGAGTTCTGGTTCCATACCTGCTCGGCCGTGTGCTTGGCCTGCTCGACGTGCTGCTCGATCTTGTCAGCCAGGCTCAACCACTCCTGGCCGAGGTCCAGCAGCTTGGTCTCGTCGCCGGCGGGAAAGGTAAACCCGATAATATGCAGAAAGGTACGAACCTCTCCGGGTAGCTGTATTCCCATACAAGCTCTCCTAAACGCTTGCTACATGGCGGCCTACATGGCGACGTTGGGCGCGCTCTGCTCGACCATCTTGAGAACCTTGTTGGCCCACTCGTCGGCCTCTTCATAGATGTTGGCCGCCATGCCAAGGCGCTCAACGTATTGGTCCACGGTGTCCAAATTGGACATGAAACAGTTGAGCACCAGCGCCATCGCGCCCTGATAGATCACGCCGATGATTGACCCGAGATCGTCGTCCCCCCAGCAGTCACCGACCGAGTCGATGAGGTTCTGGAACATCTTCAACGTGCTGTCGGTGTCCTGAGTTACCCCCGTCAGCTGCTGGGCCACCTGGCGCAGGCTGTTGGGGTCGACGTCAACCGGCATGTACATCATGTCACCTTCCGGTCAATCTTGCGCATCACCTCGGCGAGCGAGTCCGTGATGCGCTGCATGCTCTGCACGCTCTCCTCCCGAAGGGCCTTCATCCGCTCGGCCAGGGCCGCGGGATCGACCGCCACCGCCGCCGCTCCCGCCGGATCGCCGTTGGCGCGTGAGAGTGCCCAAGCCGCGTTGAACGCGGTCATCAGCTCGCGGGCCAACTCGGCGGCGGACAGCCGCATCACGTCGTCGGCTAGGGACAGCTGGCTGACCTTGCCGTCGGCCGCCACCGTAATTTTGATTTTCCCGTCCAGCGCGGTGCCGGAGGCGTCCGAGAGACCGGGCCCCTGTTGCCGGTCGCGGGCCTGCTCCGCCTCGCGCTGCGCACCTTCCATCAAACGGTCAAGATCACCGATGATGCTCGATAGATCCGACACCCATGCCCTCCCGATCGTGGTCTCTACTTACGCCTCTGTTGTTTGTCGAAACTGTCATCCACGCCCATTGTGGAGGGATCCGGGGGCGGCGCCCCACCGATCACCGGGCTGACCCCATGACGCGTCTCCCATTGGGTGTCGGCCCTGCCGCCGCCCTGTTCACCGCCGGCACCGCCGGCGCCGCCATGGGCTCCGCCGCCCATCATGCCGCCGGCCATCGGCCTGTTGCTGCTGCTCGTCGCGTCCCCGCCGATCACGCCGGGCATCGCGGGCCTCATCGGACCCGCCATCCCTGAAACCCCGCCCACACCCCCGAGGCCGCCACCGGGCACCGCCGCTGCCGTCGGCGGCAGGCCGCCGGAGAGCAGACCGCGGCCCAACCCACCACCGCCGCCGCCGCCATGAGGGCCACCGCCCTGCGCGGCCTCGATCGCTTGCGGGCCAAGGCCCGCCAGCTGGAGGTCGTCGGTCGTGGGCACGCCCGTGGACGGGACGAAGTCGTCGGTGGTGGTGATGCGGGCACCGCTCAGGTCGCGGTCAAGCCGGCGCATCTCCTCGCGGGCGGCAGCGTTGGTGTGCTCGACCTCGGTCAGGAAGACATTGCTTTCCGTCACGACACTGCTGTACTGACCGACCTGCTGCGAGATGTTGTAGAGCCGCATCCACTGCTGGTAGAGCGGTTCGATCTCCTGCTTTGTCTCGGTCAGCCGCATGACGACGTTGTCAAGCTCGCCGGTTGCGGTGCGATAGGCGGTGGTGTCCTTGACCATCGCGTCGGTCAGCTCGGTGATAAGCGCTTGGGCCGAGTCGGACGCGGCCGCCCCCGTCCATGCCAGCGCGAGCTCCTTGCTCGCATCAGCGAGGCGGAGCCTGGTGGCGTCGATGAACTGTGAGAGCTTGTTGAACGCGTCCACCAGGTCGGTGGCCTCGTAGCTGCCCTCGCTTGCGACCATCTGCCAGATGATCGGGACGTCGTACCTGTCCCAGTTGACATTATTCTTCTCGATCGGGTCCCGGTGCCCCGGACGATCGTCGCGATCGTCATCCGGATGACTTCCAGGATTGTCCCGATGCCCATGGTGGCCCTGTCCCTGGCGGCCTTGTCCACGATGTCCCGATTGGCCCGGCGGGGTGTAATCCTCACCTATTGTCACTTGACGCCTCCCCCTCAGTCCCCTGGATCTCCGCCAGCTGGCCGGTCAGGCGTTTGAATTGCTCGTCCGCGCTGATGTCGATGCCTTCATATTCACCGATGGCGGTAAAGATCGAATCGACGATCTTTTTTATCTGCCCGGCCTGTACCACGAGGTTACGCTGCGCTTGTAACAGCGCGTCCTGCGCCTGCACCCGCAGATCGTAGACATTGCCGCTAGGATTGTTCTCCCCGAACGGGATACGGCTGAGCCGCTCCGAAAGAATCCCGTTAGGACTGTTCAGGGCATCGCGCAAGTCCACCAGGATGCGCACCATCTTCTCCGCGGAGGCGCGCATAGCCGTGGGGTCCACCACCGATTCGACCACGGCCCATATTGTAGGTTCTCCGGGCCACAAGACATCGACGTCTTTTTTGATGAAACGGACTACACGCGGGTGGGATGGCCGCATCAGCTGGTCATCCCATATCCTGTGGCGCGATTCGTATGGAGGAAGCCGATGTCCCAGCCCAACGAGCGGCCTATCACCCGCGACGACATGATCGCGCGCCCCGGTTTCGTGAGCGCTATGCGCGGCTATGACAAGCGCCAGGTGGATCAGTATGTCGAGCAGGTCGACGCCGAGATCTCCCAGCTTGTAGCGGAACGCAAGCGATCGTTCACCCGCATCCAGGAGTTGATCGCCCAGATGCATCAGGCCCAGGCCGAGCTGACCGAGCTGCACCAGCGACCACCCCAGATCGAGCGGGCTTCCTTCCGCCACCTTGGCCCCATGGTCGACCAGATCCTCGCGCTCACCGAGAAGCAGGCCGAGGCGATCACCTCCGCCGCGGCCGAGCGCGCCTCCCACCGGCAGGCCAAAGCCGACAAATTACTCGCCGAGGCCCAGGAACAGGCCGACGCGCTGCGCGCCGAGGGTGAGGCCGCCCGCAACGCCGCCGACGAGGAGGCCGCCCGGATCAGCGAGGAGAACGTCCAGCGGGCCGAGCAGGCACGCGCCGAGGTCGAGGCGCTCATCGAGTCGGCCCGCGCCCAGATGCAGCAGGAGGCCGAAAACGCCCGCGCCCAGACGCAGCAGGAAATGGCGCAGTGGAAGGCGAACGCCGAGCGGGACCTTACGGAGCTGCGCAACACGGCCAACCAGCGCAACGCCGCTTTGCAGGCCGAGGCGCAGCGGTACGCCAGCGACCTGAGGCAGCGCGCCGACGAGCAGAGGGACGAAAACCAGAAAGAGCTGGCGATCATGCAGCAGGAGATCCTGGCCGGACGGCAGGCCGTGGCGCAGCTGCAGCAAGAGGTGGAAAACTCGCAGCAGCGCCTGACCCACGCCCGGCAAGAGGGGGCAGCCGCCGAGCGCGAGCTGGTCGGTTTGGAACGGCGGCTCGACGAGGTCACCAAGGAGCTCACCGGCCAGCTGAGCCGGCTTGAGGAGGCGCGCCGGGCGGCGGACTCCGCCGAACGCCACGCCGTCCAGGTGCGGGCGCGCGTGCAGCGCGAGGCCGAACGGGTGGCGCAATTGGCCGCGGCCGCCGTCATGGCCGCCGCCGCCCGCGGCGCCGAGACGGGCGAGTACCCGCAGGTGGTCTTGCAGCCCGAGGCCCAGGCCCATCCGCACGCCCAAGCCCATCCGCACGCCCAGGCCCATCCCCAGGCCCAAGCCCATCCCCACGCCCAAGCCCATCCCCACGCCCAAGCCCATCCCCACGCCCAAGCCCATCCCCAGGCCCATCCCCACGCCCAAGCCCAGGCCCATCCCCACGCCCACGCCCAGGCCCACGCCCAGGCCTTCGCCGAACCCGAGCCCGAGCCCGAGTTCCAGCCCGAGCCGGAGCCCGAGGCCGAGTTCCAGCCCGAGCCCGAGCCCGAGGCCGTAGCGCCCACCGAGCGCGAGGCGGTTGCCGAGGCGATCGTCGAGCCCGAGGCGGGAGCGCAGCCGGAGCCGGAAGCACAGCCGGAGCAGGAAGCGCAGCCCGAGCCGGAGGTGCACGAGGAGCCGCGGCGGGAGCCGGAGTTCAACGCCTTCAGACCCAGGGTGGAGCCCGTAATCCCCGCGCACCGGGAAACGGAGCATCCTCACATGGCCGCCTGATCCATGCTGGAGATCAACAGCCAGCTGCGCAGCGCGGGCATCACCGTCCTGAAGTGGTTGACGCGAAGGGTGGTGGACAACTACCGCTTCGCGCGGATGGAGGTCGACCTCCGGCCCGTCATGCCGGTGGGCACCGCCACCCAACTGCTCCAACGGTTGACGCCGAATGAGCTCGAGGGCTTGAAGTCCTATTTGGAGTCTCCGGACTTCGAGCAGGTGATGCTGCACCTCATCGTCGCCCGCAGCCGCCCAAAGCGGGAGGCCGACGACGGCTCGATCCGGGAGGAGCTGCGCCAGGGGCTGCGGCTGCATGCCGGCCTGAACGAGGAGAACGGCTACGCCCTAACGGATCTGGTGCTCGGCGCGATCACCGGGGTGGTCGAGCAGAGCGGCGCGCTGCCGGCAGTGCAGGGTCAAGACCTTGCGGGCATGGCGTATCGGGCCACTCTCGCGGCCCGCAACAGTCAGCTTTTGCATCTGGTACCGAGCCTCGCCGCCATTCACGAGCAGGCTGAGGCGATGCGCCGTCAGGGCGCCAAGCTCAACGGCGAGCTGAGGCCGCCGCACGCCGGGGTCAGCCGGTCGGCGCCCTGGAGCTCACGCCTCAACTCGACGCTGTCTCGATCGACGAGCTGACCGAGCCTGGGCAGCGCTGGGTGATCCTCGGCGATCCGGGCGCCGGCAAGTCGACCCTGGCGAAGTGGCTGTCCTACCGGATCGCGGCCGATGACCGGCCCCGGGTGCCGTTCCTGGTGATCCTGCGGGACCTGTCCGAAGCGCTGCGAGCCGGCGAGCGCACCCTCGAGGAGTACCTGCCCGGAGTGGCCCGAACTCCTTACAACATCCCGTTTTTGCCGGAGGCTGTGGAGTACCTCCTGTTGAATGGCCGCGCCGTGGTTCTGCTCGACGGCCTCGACGAGCTGACCGATCTGTCGTTGCGGCAACGGGTCGTGGATCTGGTGGACGGGTTCGCCGCGCTGCATCCACTGGTACCGATCGTGGTCACGTCCCGCAGCATCGGCTACACCGACGCACCGCTGCGGTGGCCGGCGTTCCAGACCACCACCACCATCGCCGCGTTCAGCGACGACCAGGTGAAGGCTTACGCGCGCAACTGGTTCGACCTAGACGACGGCACAGCGCCGCACGAGCGTGCGGGCCTGTGCGAGGCGTTCCTGCGCGACAGCGCCACCATCCACGAGCTTCGCAGCAACCCCATGCTACTGGCGCTGCTCTGCGCGATGTACCGCACCGAGCGCTACATCCCAGGCAACCGGGCGGAGGTCTACGAGCGCTGCGCGGTAACGCTTTTCGAGTTCCTTCGGCGGTGGGCGGCGGGCGAGTTCAGCGTGCTTGGCTGACAACGCTTCAGCGAAGCTTCAGTGACATTGTCCATCCTGCGGTGGGGCATGCGATTCACCAAGGGGATGGGAGTTCCATCGTGATGTCAGCCAAGAAGAAGTTCCTCTGCGTCTTGGCGTGCGCCGGCATGCTCGGCGCGGCCATGCTGTTCACCGGCGGGGCCGGGGCCAACGCCGCCGGCACGTCGCCGGTTCCGCCGATCCTGGTGCCGCCGCCGGGCAACGAGCTGATCGCCACCTTCGCGGCGCAGGGCGTCCAGGTTTACAAGTGCGCCAACGGTTCCTTCGTGTTCCTCGAACCGGCGGCGAACCTGATCGGCTTCAGCCCGTTGCTGGACAGCATCCAGACCACTATCCACTTCCGCGGGCCGAGCTGGGAGTCGACCGACGACGGTTCGCTTGTGGAGGCTCAGGTGGTGGCGGTCTCGCCGGTGCCCGGGTCCATCCCGGAGCTGCTGCTCAAGTCCACGCTCAACCGGGGCAACGGTATCTTCGGCAAGGTGACCTTCATCCAGCGGCTCAAGACCAAGGGCGGCGTCGCGCCCGTGGGCGGCTGCACGGACGGTGACACGGTCGGGGTGAAGTACACGGCCGAGTACCGGTTCTTCGCACCGGTCGGAGTCTAGGTTGTACCCCCGCGCTTGCATTACAGCGACTTGGCGAGCGCGTCGCGCAGCGCCGACTTGGACCGCGCGCCGACCATGGTGGCCACGATCTGGCCGTCGCGGAACAACAGCAGTGTCGGCAGCGACATGATGCGATAACCGCGCGAGGCCACCGGGTTCTCGTCGGAGTTGATTTTCGCCATGGCCACCTTGCCGTCCAATTCCCCGGCCAACTCCTCGAGGACGCGGGCCATCGGGCGGCAAGGTGGGCACCACTCGGCCCAGAAGTCCACGAGGATCGGCAGCTCGCTGCGCAGGACATGCTGTTCGAAGGTGGCATCGGTGACCGTGACTAGCGCCATGACTGCTCCTCAAGCTGTGCCCGCAACCTCTGCCTGACCGCGACGAGCTGCTCGATGCACGCGTCGACCTCGGCGAGCTTGCGACACAGCACCGCCCTGGAGTCGGGGCACACGTCTCCGCTGGAATTGCCGGCTCTCAGGCAGTCCACGAACGGACGGATGTCGTGCAGCCCGAACCCGGTCGCCAGCAGCCCCCGGATCTCGGCCACCATTCTGAGCTCGGACTCTTCGTAGTCCCGGTAGCCATTGGCGGAACGCTTGGCCCGCAACAGCCCGTGCGACTCGTAGTAACGCAGGGTGCGCGTGGTCGCGCCGCTGCGCCGGGCCAGCTCACCGATCAGCATGCGACCCACGGTAAAGCTTGCCGCCAGTGTCAAGGCAAGATTCTGGCAGGAATGACCTGGCATGCTGGCGTGATGCTTGACACCGCCCGGCTGGCCGGGTTTTTCGCCGCCCACGGCATCTGGGGCGTCTCCGGTGGTGAGACGCTGATCCCCATGCTCGGCTATGAGCATCTCAACGGCGAGCGCGGCATGGACCGCTTCGTCAGGCAAGACGTCGGCGACGGCGCCAACGCCGGCCTGGAAGCCTTGCGCCGCAACGAGCACAACGCGGCCCGCGCCGTGCTCGTGGTCGACGGCTACGTCCACCTCACGTCCGGCAAGACCGACTCACTCATCGTCGAGGCGGTGCAGTACGGCGCCTTCGGACCGTCGATGAAGGTCGCCGTCCCCTACCGGCCGCAGCCCAGCCCGCTCGGCTTCGCCGTGCACCGCCCCAAGTTCCTCGAGATCGGCGGCGTCGACCCGAGCGAATACCAGGCGCTTGGCGAGGCGTTCTTCGACGGCGTCGACTCCCACGAAGCCGCCGCCCAGGTCTGGAACGCCCACTACGACCCGTCGCTCTAGGCCGACGAACTGCTGGGCGGCGGCTCGCCGTGGCGCTTGATGTGCTCGGCCCATTTGCGGGCGAGCGCGTCGGCCGCGGCACGCGGCATGGGCCGGGTGCGGCACTGGCGGCTGTTGCCATCCTCGGCGTCGATCACATAGGCGATCACCGGCCACCTGTTGGTGATAGCGCGCCAAGGCAACACGACCAGTGTCGCGAGCAGAGCGACCAGCCAGTTGAACATGTCGAAGTTCTCGTTGATTCGCGGGCCGGCCGGGTCGTACCGGTACCAGCGCGCCTGCCACGGGGCGCGCGGTATCGGCCGCCAAGCGAGACGGTGCCGGCCCACCCGCCACATCCTCCACCCGCCCTCGGGCGTCTTCACCATCACCAGCACGCCACCATCGTGGCACCGGTGACCAACATTCAGCCGTGGTCGATGGCGTCAACTCCCACGAGGCCGCCGCCCAGGTCTGGAACGCCCACTACGACGCATCGCTCCAGGCTTGCGGGGTGGCTGCCTCACCGAAGCAGCCGCCGGTAGCGTACGCGCTCCCGCCACGTGTCGATCAGCTTGAGGTCGAAGTCCCGAAGCAGCATGGTGAGCATGACCTTGAGGGCAGGACGGGTGAAAGCCGCCGGCGGTGGGGCGATGAGCAGGCGTGTGCCACGGTCGATCTCGTACCCGCCATGGTGCAGCGCCCGCGTGGTTGTGCCCGCGGCAACGAGTGCGAGGGGGTGCGCCCGCAACGCCTCGTCGAGTGCCTCGATCCGGTCACGCCGCTTGAGGTCCGTTTGGGTGAGGACGTCGGCCAGCACCCGTCCGGCGTCCCACTTGCCCACCAGCACCCGCACATCTTGGACGGCGTCCTCGGGGCCGCCGAGCAACGTGTGCGCGGCCATGCCGATGATGAGCGGCACCAAGGTGTTCGCCACGTCGATCACACCGGTGTACCCGAGCCGATAGCGAAGCCGGTGGATCGACTCCACCGCCACCGTCGGGCCCAATGATGGTCCTATGAGGACGGTTACCGGGCGGAACCCGAGGCGCAGCTGGAAAACCGACCCATGGGTCGCCTGGCCGGAGTGCAACGCGGCGATCGGGTCGCGCCGAAACGAGGGCCAGTGCCCGGCGATGGGCCAGGCGCCCGCGGCCATCGGGGGCTTCATGGCATTGCCTGATCGCCGCGGATCCGAGCCGCATCGCCGGGCGCCACTGAGCCATCATGCGCGGGCAGACCGACAACCGCGGCCCCGCCGGCCGGTGTAGAAGGACTGTCGGGCATGGGTGCGGGGCGGAGGGCTCGGCCGCCGGCCAGGTGGTCGTGCAGGCGTTCGTGGCGGAACTGGTGCGCCGCACCGGATTGCCGCAGCACCCCACGCTGATGAGCGTCGTCGAGGAACGCCGACAACCTCCAGGGCAGGTCGCCGCGCAGCGCGAGCCAGTAGCGGCAGAGCACGAACCATCCCCACGCGCTGGCCGAGAAACAGTTGGCCAACCCGCCCCGCACCCCACCTGCCTTGCCTGCCGCGAGCCCGGCGGCGAACCCGCCCAAGATCCCGGCGGCGAGTCCAATCCCGACGTTCAGGTGGCCGCCGCCCGCCGTGGAGGCGGCGTAGCCAGTGCCCAGCAAAGCCCCGAACTCCACGGCGAGGATGCGCATGATGCTGGCGTACTTGTCGTGGCGCAGGACCGAGGCCGGGCTCGGCGACATCACCGCGTCGGCGGGGCTGTTGAGCCACTGTGCCAGCCCGCCGACCACCCCCACCAGGATGAACGCGGTCATGCCGACGGCGAACCCGGCGGCCGGCGACACTCCCAGCCCGATGGTCACGCCGACGGCGAGACCCACCGCGAAGCTCATCGCCAGTTCCTGGCCCAGGCGCGGGCGCGTGCCCCGGATCCGGCGGTTGATCTGCCGCGGCTGCCCCGGCGGTCCGATCAGGAGGGTCATCGTCATCGAGTAAGCGAGCGCGCCGCCGATCCCCGCCGCTGCACCCGCCCATCCGGCGCCGAGCCCGACCGCCGCCGCGCAGACGACGGCGTCGGCCAGGGCGAGGAGCAGCCCGCCGGCCCACCGCAGGCGCCTGGGCGGGATCGCCTCGCACAGCCGCCACCACACCAGATCCCGGGTTTCAAGCGCGCTCTGGTGCCTGGCGAGGAAGGTCAACCACCGGGTCGCCTGCGGCACGGTGTAACGCCTCGGCGGGCGGCTGCGCCGGGCACCGCCGTCCCAGGCCTGCGGGTGGTTGGTGTACACCGCGGGAATGAACGCCTCGAGGAGATGATGTTCGATGGCGGCGCGGTCCGGCAGCCGCACTCGGTCGCACAGCTCACCCGGGTTGCGGGCGGGGTCGGTGTGGACCGATCGGGCCAGCGACACCATGAGCGGCGCGGAAAGCGCCTTAGCCACATGCCCCTGAGGATGCGCGCGCATCTGAGCGAAGACTCGCGCCCAGCGTCCCACCGCCTCGCCGGCGCCGTGGGAAAGGAACTCGATCGCCTCCCGCACTCCCACGGGTTCAAGCTCGATGGGGAAGGCGCTCAGCGCCCGGCCGCCCTGGCGCACCGCTTCGCGGTACTCCGGTGTCCGGCAGGTGACCACGACCGGCCTCGCGCCGCCGACCGCCCGCTCGATCCCGACGATCGCCGCTATGTGAAAGCCTTGCGCCACTTCGTCCAGCCCGTCGAGGATCGGCAGGATCCGCCCTTCGGCCACCAGTCGTGCCGCGGCGTCGGGCCCGAACTCGGGGCTGCCCAGCGCCGGATACTCCTCCAGCAACCGCTTCTCGATCCATACGGCGAGGTGCTCCCGCGTCGGGTTCCAGGAGGACAGCGACAGCAGCACGGGCACCGGTCCGCAGGGCCGGCGCCGGCGCCGGCGGGCGAGCAGGCCGGTGGTGAGCAACATGGCCAGCACGGTCTTGCCGGCACCCTTGTCGCCGAGCACCAGCAGCTGGGGCTGCGGGAGCTGTTCGAAGAACCCGACGATCCCGCAGAAGTCGTCCTGCGCCCTGGTGCGCTTGCGGTCCAGCCGCGTGTGCCAGACCCGCCGCAACCCGCGACGCCGGACCCTCGACACCAAGCGACCGGGCGCGGAGGGCCCAGGCACGGAAGGACCAAGCACGGAAGGACCAAGCACGGAAGGACCAAGCACGGAAGGACCAAGCACGGAAGGACCAAGCACGGAAGGACCAAGCACGGAAGGACCAAGCACGGAAGGACCAAGCACGGAATGCGCCGGTGCGGATCGAGCGGATTGGCCCGAGCCGGAAGCGCCTAGGAGATCACCGTTGCGTGGGCTCGACCAGTGGACCTCGATCGGCCACGGCTCGAGCAATCCTCGCACCTCGATCTCGGCCTGCCACTGCCCTCGCACCGCGGCGGCCAGCTTGCCCGCGGCACTGTCCAACGCGGAGTCCTCCGAGTTGGGGCGGCCATTGTGGTCGGGTAGCCTGCGGTACCGGCCCTCCATGAAGACGGCCAGCACCGCGAGTATCGCGACGGCGGGCCAGGCCAGCCACAGGTAGGGCTGCGCCCACCCGGGCACGATGCTCGAGGCGATGTTGCTGACGATCGACAGCAGCAGCGAAACCACGAGGAACAGGATCAGGGTCGATGAGGGACGTCTCATGCCGGCAGCGCACACCCGGACCCGGTTCGGCCACAAGGCTGGTCCCGGTTCAGGTTCGGTTCAGACGGCCGTGACCAGGTATGTTGACAAAACGCATAGACTCGCCTCCATGGCGTCACCACGCGTAAGGCTGTTCGGCGGGTGCACCATCGACGGGCGGGTACCAGCGGTCGAGCCCACGACGGCGACGGTGCTGATCCGGTTGGTGATCGGCCTGGGCAAGCGAACCCCGGTCGCCGTTGATGAGATCTACGCAGATGTCTGGATGGCGGCGCCGAGAAGCCCCCGGCATCCGGAGGCCAAGCGCAAGCTCGTCCAGCAACGAGTGAAATTCATCCGCGACCTGCTCGGGCCGGACGCGGTGGCGACCGAGCGCGGCAGGATCACCACCTATCGCCTGGCGCTCAGGCGAGACGAGATCGACGTCCTTGCATTCCTAGATCTCATCAGCGCGGCCCGCGAGGCGGGACCCGTCTCCGCGATCACGCTTTACGAAGAGGCGCTTGACCTCTGGCGCGGGGACCCGCTGCTCGGCGCGTCGGACAAGGAGTTCGCTCGCGACACCATCACCCACCTGCTGGCGGCCCACCGGGCCGCGCAGCGCGAACTGGCACAGGCCACGCACTCGGCGGGGCGGGTCGCGCAGGCCCTTGCCTGGCTCGACGAGGCGCTCGCCCACGACCCGGACGACGAGCGGCTACGGGAGCTTGAGCGGTCGTGGCGCCCTCCACCGGTCCAAAGTGCCCAAAGTGCCCAAGGTGGCCAAGGTGCCCCAGGTGGCCAAAGCTCCGAAGGAGCCCAAGCGCCGCACGGGCTCGAAGAGATGGCCAACGGCCTGGCACGGGCCGTATCCGACGAGTGGAAGCAGGAGCTGGCCGCGCGCCACCTGCGCGAGACCAAGCCGCTACCGCTGTCGTGGCGGGCCGCGGACCCGGATCTGATAGACATTGATCCACCAACCCTTCACGGGTCCGGCGATGCCATTCACCATTTAGTTTCTCAAGGGGTACCCACCGGGAGGCTCGTGCTGCTGGGTGGTCCCGGCGCCGGCAAGACTATGCTCCTCACCCTGCTCGTGGAGGAGTTGCTGGCACGGCGGCAGCCGGGCACGCGAGTCCCGGTGCTGGTGTCGCCGACCTCGTGGGACCCGCGCATCGAGGACTTCCCGCGGTGGCTCGCGCGCCAGATCATCCGCGGGTACCCGGTGCTCGGTGCGCAGGCGACGACGGAGGTTCAGCCGATGTCGTGGGCGCGGGCGCTGTTCGCCGCCCACCTGATCCTGCCGATCCTGGACGGCCTCGACGAGATGCGCGCGGAGTTGCGGCGGGAGGCGATCCAAGGGCTCAACTCGTCGCTCGACCGGCTGGACGGGGTGATCGTGGCGTGCCGGGCGGATGACTACCGGCGGGCGGTATGGGGCGATAGCGGTTACGTGGTAAGGCTTTCCGGCGCTACCGGGATCGAGCTGTCCGATGTGAACCCCGAGGCGGTCGCCTCCTATCTGCGCCAGGACGACCACCGGTCCGAGCGCTGGAACCCGGTGATCGATGCCGTGCGCCAGGAAACCGCCTTGGCCCGAGTACTCCGCACACCCCTGATGATCAGCATGGTTCGCTCCGGTTACGCGCCCGGCGCGGCGCGCATCGCCGCCGACCTCACCGACACCGTGGTCTTCCCGACCGAGGAACGGATCCAGAGCACTCTTTTCGACGAATTCATGCATCACGCGTACCAGAGAAAAACACCGAAAGCCCAACGGACCTGGAGTGAGGCGCGGGCCCGGCGTGCCCTCGGGTTTCTCGCCCGGCACATGCGGGACCGGGAGACCACGGAGCTGGGCTGGTGGCAGTTGCGCGACGCCACGCCACGGCATCTGGTGGGCACGGTGATGGGCACGGTGTGCGGGTTAGGCGTGGCGATCGCGGTCGGCCTCTCGCAGCCGCTGACCGCGGCGCTGGGTGGGGAGACGGACAAGCAGGTCGGTTTCGGCCCGGGCCTGGGCATCCTGATCGGACTCGGCCTGGCCTGGATCGCACACACCATCGGCAGAAATACTTTGGGCCGCAACACGCTGGACCGCAACGCGGCAGCGCGCGGCATTTGGCGGCGCGGGCTCCAGGAGAGGCGGGTGGCCGCGGGGCTCGCCGCCGGGCTGGCCGGCGGTCTTGTCGGCGGGTTCGCGGCGGCCGGGGCCAACCTGCTGGACATCGGCACGGCGGATTGGCCCACGGGCGGGCTCGGCGGCGGTCTGGCGACGGGCGCCGCGATCGGCCCGGCGGCCGGGGTCGCCGGTGGCCTCATCGGTGGGGCGGTCGGCGGGTTCGTGGCCGGCCTGGCCACCTCGGTCGGCGCCGGAACCGCCGCCTGGCTCATCGATGGTCTCGGCGTCGGCCTGGCCGCCGCGACGGCGATTGTCCTTGTGGGCCGGCGGGAACCGGCCGCGAGGCCGCGATGGTCCCCAGCCGGCATGATCAGCGGCGCCGTGGTCGGTGGCGCGGTGGGTCTCGCGGTGACGCTCGTCGCCAGTCCGGTGCTGGGCATAATCGCGGCGCTGGCGGTCGGCGCCGCCATCGGCCGGGTGACCGGGCTGGGCGGCAGCAGCGACAAGCCGACCGAACCGGCGACGCCGGCCGCGGCGCTGGCCCGCGACAGCCGCGCGTTCAAGATGTACTGGCTCGCCGGCACGTTCTCGGGCGGGCTCGTCGGCCTGCTCTCGGACGGCCTTGACGCCATACGCACCAAGGAACTCTCGGCGCAGCTGGCCGCGCTGGCCGCCAACGGCCTCGCCGTCGGCCTGGCCGCGGCGATCGCCTGCGGTGTGATCCTGGGCGGCCTGCACTCGGCCTGGCCCGCGTTCGCCATCTCCCGGCTGTGGTTGTCGCTGCGCGGGCACGTGCCATGGCGGCTGATGGGTTTTCTCGCCGACGCGCGCGAGCGGGGCGTCCTGCGCCAGCTCGGCCCGGCGTACCAGTTCCGGCACGAACGGCTGCAACAGTTCCTGGCCGACGGTCAGGCCCCGGAGCTGAGCCGCCGCGTGACGCGTGACACGACCGCGCGCAGGTAGGGCTCGCGCTCGTTGTGGATCCGCGCCTGCATCGACGAATTGCCGTGGCGCGCAAGCATTTCCGCCATGCGTTCGGCGAACGTCACCGGCTGCCCATCGGGGCCGGTGGTCTGATCGGCATAGGTGAGAGCGTCGGAGACCTCCGATTCCTCGTGGGTGAAGCGGCTCAACTCATCGGCCAGGCCCAGCTCGGCCGCCGCGAAACCGGCGCCGGAGTGGCAGGCGACGAGCCCGCAGAGGCGGGGCGGCCAGCCGCGGGCGGCGAGGAACAGGGCACCATCGAGCGGGTGGAAGCCGGTCACGTGGGCGGCGGGTGCGTAGCCTATGTCGTGCAGCCAGGCCGCGGCGACCAGCAGCCGGCGTTCGCGCTCGGCCACGGTGCCCGCTAGCTCACCGGCGCGGGCCGCCACACCGGCGCTGTGCGCCAGGCGCCGGCCGACCTCGCTCAGCATCGACGTGGCCAACTCCTGCGCGGCGCTGACGAGCGAGGCGGCGTCGACGCTGGGCGCATAGCCGCCGTTGGGTGAGTAGACACCGCCCGCAACGGCGCCACCTGGGTGGGGCGATCGGCCGGACGCGTCGAAGACGGGCGGGCTCGTGGTCACCCGGCCTAGGTTAGGGCGGCCACGGCTCCGGCAACCAGTGGGGAAACCCCCGCTGACCAGTTAATTCACGCAATGTTCAACTTGCGAGGGTACCGGTCGGCGGGGCAGGCTGCTCAATTCAGCGCAGCCCGTACCGGATTGCCACCTTCACCAGAAGATTTGGATCATCGGTGATGATCCCATCGACGCCGAGCCCGATCAGGCGTTCCATGATCGGTTCAAAGTTGACGGTGTTCGGGATGACCTTGCTCCTTGAGGTACCAGTCGGGCGAGACGACCGTGCCCTGGCCCGGATCGTGCACCTGCCAGTTCGAGGAAACCGTGGTGGCGCCCGATTTCCTGACCAGCTTGCCCAGGTCGCGATAGCGCCACCAATCCAGGCCACCCGTCCACGGGCGCCCGCACCAGCTTCCCGGCGAAGACGTCGTAGGGCGCGGTGTCGTCGACCAGCGGGCTGATCTTCGTCTCGATGTTCATCCGGACGTCGTCGCGCCCGCTGCGCCGCAGGAGGTCGAACACCTCCTCCAGGCTGGGAATGCGCGCGCGGGGCACCGCGACCTGGCGGGGAACTCAGGCAGGGTAAGGGATCCGCAGTCGAGCGTCTTGATCTGGGCGAGGGTCAGCTCGTGTACCAGCCGTCCGACGTACTGCCCCTGGCAGTGACTGCCGTTGATGGCTCGATCGTGGATCACGACGAGGTGGCCGTCGGCGGTCACCCCGGTGTCGAGCTCCAAAGTGGAGATTGCCGGGTTGGCCAGGGCATACTCGAACGCCGGCAACGTGTTCTCCGGCCGCACCCCGCGATGGGATCCCCGCCGAAGTCGTCGATGTCGATTCCGCCCAGCCACGGCGACGCCCCGGGCCGGCCGGTCTGCAGGAAGTCGAAGTTGGTCAGCGCCACGAGCGGAAGCCGGGAATCCGGACTGCGCCTGCGATCCGCAGTCCATCGTCCGGACCTGGGCCAGGGTGAGATCCTTGATGAAGCGTCCGCCGAAATCGCCACTGCACTTGGCCGGGTTGATCCGGCGGTCGTGGGTGACGACGGCCGCGCCGTCCGCCGTGATCTGGATGTCCAGCTCCAATGTGGACACGCCCAGCTGGAGGGCGTTGCCGAACGAGGCGAGCGTGTTCTCCACCCGCAGACCCAGGCCACCGCGGTGCGCCTGCACGTCGAATGACTGACGACCGTGCTGATCCGGCGGCACCGGCGTGGGCAGAAGGAGTAGCGCTGTGAGTAACAAAGTTCTCATATCGGCGCCCTTCCCCGCTTGAGATTCGTCAAAGCGAGCTATGCCTGAAGCATTGGCGACGTTCAAGCCAACTCTTCACACCCGAGTTGCGAGATTCGACACGACCCTAATAATCGACACATGACGATTTCACGCCGTGACGTCCTCGCCGGGGGCGCCTCCGTCGCGGGCACTCTCGCATTCGGATCGCCGAATGGATCGACGAAAACCCAGGCCCTGCCCGACCCCGGCACCTCGGGGATCGACCACATCGTGGTCGTCTGCATGGAGAACCGGTCCTTCGACCACCTGCTGGGCTGGCTGCCCGGCGCGAACGGCCGCCAGGACGGACTGTCCTACCCGGACGCTGCCGGGGTGATGCATCCGACGCATCACCTGACCACCACCCAGGGCTGCCAGTGGGCCGATCCCGACCACTCCTACGGCGGCGGGCGCGAGGAGTACCGCGGCGGGGCGTGCGACGGCTGGCTGCTGACCAACCCCGACATCTTCCCGATCGGCTACTACCGCCAGGATGACCTGGCCTTCCTGGGCCAGGCCGCGGTGGAGTGGACGGTGTGCGACAACTTCTTCGCCTCCACCATGGGCCCGACCTTCCCCAACCGCCTCTACCTCTGGGGCGCGCAGACCGACCGCACCTCCAACACGTTCAGCTTCACTTCCATCCCGACCATCTTCGACCGCCTGCGGGCGCTGGGGATATCGAGGCGTTACTACTACTCGGATGTGCCGTTCTCGGCGATGTGGGGGCTCAGGTATTACGGCATCAGCAAGTCGCTGAGCACTTTCCTGTCCGACGCGGCGAGCGGAAACCTGCCCGCGGTGAGCTATGTGGAGCCGGCGCTGTTCCTCGAGTCGGTCGACGGACTGTCCAATGACTACCATCCGCACGGCGACATCCGCAACGGGGAAGCGTTCCTGAACCAGGTCTACCGCGCGGTGACGACCAGCCCGGCCTGGCCGCGGACCGTGCTGGTGTTGACCTTTGACGAGTGGGGTGGCTTCTACGACCACGTGCCGCCGACAGTCGCCCCTGACACCAACCCGGCCGTGACCGGGCTGCGTGGCTTCCGCATCCCGACTCTGGTGGTTTCCCCTTATGCCCCAAGGCATACCGCCGCCCACGGCCTCTACGACCACGCGTCGATCCTCAAGCTGATCGAGTGGCGCTTCGGGCTGCCGTCGCTGAGCCCGCGCGACGCCGCCGCCAACAACCTGGCGGAGGTGCTCGACTTCTCGGCGCCGAACCTATCCGTTCCACAATGGAGCGTCCCGTTCGTGCCCGCACTGCCGTGCATTTTGGAGTCGCCGAGCGGCGCTCGGCCGTCGGGCGACTGGGTCAAGCTTTACGACCTCGCCCGCGAGGCCGGATGGGAGCTCAAGAGTTCACCCAGTCCTCGCCTGAGGGCAACCGTCAATGGCTAGCTTGCGGCGCATGATGAAACTTCGCGCCGCCCTCACCGGCGTACTGACAATCACTCTGCTTGGTGCCGCTCCTGTCCAGGCGGACGGGGTACCCACCCTCACCGGATTCGCCTCCCTGCCCGCCGCCACCTTCGTGCCGGGCAGCGAGCCCTCCGGCAGCCTCCTGGGCACCGCGCCCATCAACGGGGTTTCCGTTCCCTTCGCCGACCAGCCGGTGCAGGGCTTCTCCGGCATCGCCCGCAACCGTGACGGAAGTTTCGATGTGTTGTCCGACAACGGGTATGGCAACATCGCCAACAGCTCGGACTTCCTGCTGCGCATCCAGCGGATCATCCCCGACTTCGACTCGAAAACCGTTGACGTGCTGGGCGGAGTTACCCTTTCCGATCCCTCCGGCCACGTCCCGTTCCCGTTGACCCGCCCCGATCGCGTGCTCACCGGCGCCGACTTCGACATCGAGTCGATCGTCAAGACCGCGGACGGTGGCTACTGGATCGGCGACGAGTTCGGCCCCTACCTGCTGCACTTCGACCGGGCCGGCCGCCTGCTCGCCCCGCCCATCCCGTTGCCGGGTGTCTTCGCGCCGGAGAGCGCGGCGCGGGCCGGAGTCACCCCGAACCTGGCCAGCAGCAAGGGCTTTGAGGGCATGGCGGCCTCAGGCCATTTCCTTTACCCGTTGTTGGAGGGCACCGTCACCGGTGACGAGGCCGGGACGTTGCGTATCAACGAGTTTGACCTCCGCTCGGGGTCCTACACCAGCCGCCGTTGGCTCTATCGCATGGAGTCACCGGCCAACGCCATCGGCGACTTCATCGCCATTGACCGCGGCCGTTTCCTGGTGATCGAGCGGGATGGTTTGCAGGGCGACGCCGCGCTGTTCAAGCGGATCTACACGATCGACCTTTCCGGCCGCAAGAGCCCGCTGGTCGATCTGCTCAACATCGCCGACCCCCAGCACCTCGGCGGTCCGAGCGACGTCTTCCGCTTCCCGTTCACTACCATCGAGGATGTCATCGTCCTCGATGACCGCACCATCGGCGTGCTCAACGACAACAACTTCCCGTTCTCGTCCGGGCGCACCCCGGGCGCCCCGGACAACAACGAGTTCATCACCGTCCGGCTTCCACGCAAGCTCTGATTCCGAGCCGAAGATCGATGTAGCTCTCACGGCGCACGCTGCATCGATCTTCGGCGGCTATCTGACGTCGGCCCTAGTGCAGGACCGCAGCGATGTCGGAGACCGAACCCACCTGGATCACGCTCTCATCCGGGAGCGGGGTGAACTCGCCGGCGGCATACAGACCGGTTCCGTGGATGACGATGTCCACGCCGGGGCGGATCAGGCCACGGTCGACCGCGTTCACGGTGCCCGTCACCGCCATCGCAAGCGACCATTCCCGCAGCGATGACGCCCGCGCCGGCGCGGCCGGAATCCACTCGCGCAGCCGGTCGTAGCGGGCCACACACTCCTGCCGCGACACGACGATGCCGTCGCCGCCGTACTTGATGATGAGGTCGTTCATCGCGGGCGAGGTGGCCGGGCGGCGCGCGTAGAACGTGGGGTCGAGGATCTCACAGGGATCGGCGCACTCGTACGGGAAGTGCGGATCACCGTCCTGTTTGTACAGTCCGCTGATCGGATCGAAGGCGTAGGCCGGCATGGCGTCGCGGTCGAAGTCACCGGTGCGCAGGCTCAGCACCATGTCTGGAGTGGCGAGGTGTTGCACCAGAAGGAAACCGGGCCGATCCGACGGATCGGCCAGCCTGTCCGCCTCAAGCACTTCGCGGCCCACGTTGTAGCCCAGCAACCCGAGCGCACTCGACACGGCCTGGGCGTGGACGCGCGGTGCGGCACCGGGAGTCGGCGCCGCCTCGGCCTCGAGGAAAGCCCTGGCGGCGTGGGCGATCAGATGATGGGCGGGCTCCCGCGGGTACCATAATCTGATTCCAAGCCGCCCGGAAAAGTTCTCCACGAACTGACCGGTCACCGTCTTCACGTTCTCGGGTGCGTCCCCGCCATAGAGCAGCACCGGGTTGAGGCTTGGATCCAGGCGCCCGGCGCGCATCTTGGCCCGGCACCACGCCGGTGCCAGCATCACCACGCGCAGCTGCTCGGGCGTCGCCAGGCCCGCCTCGTGCGCCCGCGCCACCGAGTCGCGCAGCGCGATGCCCAGGTTGGCCGATGTCGGGCTGAAAATCAACACCGGTTCCCCCCAGCGCCGCAGGTGCTCCACGGCCCGCGCGACCATCAGCAGCGAAGCGAAGGTCTCGGCGGTGTTGGTCTGCGGATTGTGGGTCAGATCGAGCAGGAGGAGCCTGTGCCCACGATACGCGCCGAGGGCGCGCAATCCCGCCGTGGCCACCGAGAAGAACCGGCGGGTGGCGTCGTCGAGTTCGGGCAGCGCGAACCCGGGCACGGCGGCGGAATCGTTGGCGCACTTGGCGATTACCCGCGGGAAGCGGTCGTAGTAGTCGGTGATCAGATTGCGGATGCCAGGGTGCGGCGACATCGGGATGCCCCTTCCTGTATCCAGTTACAATTCCCCACATCCAAGATCCATAAAGATAGGTCAGATGAGTCCGCCGCCCGCGAACGCGCGGCCCGGCAGGACATCCAGCCACTGCACCCATACGTCCTCGAAGGGCACCTTCAACTCCGCGGCCACCACCCGGGCCTCGGCCGCCATGCCGGCCGCCACCCGGTCATCGGCCCTCACCCGTCCCCGGATCACCACGATCGGGCACTGCGCCTCCGGCGTCGCGGCCCGCGCACCAACGCCTTGCCCCGACGCCGGCACGAACGAGCACCACACATCGCCGACGGGGGTCGCGCTTGCGGGTCGCGCAGTAGCATCCGCCCCGCTGGCGGGCGGCGGTGTGTCGCGCGACGCCCGGCCCGGGCGAACGATTCGTTGTGGCGAGAAGTCAACACACCCCCGGCGATGTGTAGTGAACTGTCGCCACAACGAATCGATGACTGGAGCCCGACACGCCCGGGAAGTCAGCGGACGAGGCCGGATTGGTAGACGAAGACGACGAGCTGGGCTCGGTCGCGGGCGCCTAGCTTGATCATTGAACGGCTCACGTGGGTCGAGGTGCGGGTGTGGTGCGCAGCGGCCGGGGCGACTGGGAGACGAACTCACGCACCAGCCGTTCGGCCGGTCCGCAACCGTGGCCTACGATGGCAGCCGTGGACCTTGGAACGGCGAGGGCGAAGCTGTGGTTGCCACCAAAGAGAGTGGGCACGCTCAAGGCGGCCGAGCGCCTCATCGCCAAACTCGGCTTCGCGCTTGCCTTTCCGGTCGAGGGCGTCATGCTGCCCTCGCTGTTCGAGGCGGTGGCCGGGCCGGACGCGGTTGCCTGGCAGGACGGCATGGGCGAGCCGGAATCCCTTGTGTGGGACTATAAAGACGCCCTGCCGGCCGCCGGGGCGGCGTGGTCGGGCAAGCTGCTGCACCGGCGGGCCTCGCTGGTCGCCCCCGACCTGCTGGCCCTGCTCTACGAGGGCGAGGGGGAAGGCGATGATTACCAAGCCTTCGACGTGAGCCGCGAGGCGCACCAGATCGCCGCCGCGTTGCAGGGCGGGCCGCTGCCCACCTCGGCCCTGCGCGAGCTGATCGGCAACCGGTCCCGCTACGACCGGGCCATGGGCGAGCTGCACCGGCGCCTGCTGGTGACCTCCGCCGGGGTGCGCAAGCAGGCCGCGGGGTGGCCGGTGGTTATGGTCGAGCTGACCTGCCGGGTCTTCGAGGTCGGCGGGCGCTTCGACCGGACCCTTGCCACGCAACGGTTTCTCGGCACCGTGCTGGCCGCGGCCCCTTCCCAGCTGGCCAAGGCCTTCGCCTGGACACCGGCCGTCGCCCGCGTCACCTTGGAGTCCCTTGTGGACGGTGGTCTGGCCCGCCAGGAGAACGGCCTCTACCGGCCTGCTTGATTCTTGTGACGCTGACAGCGGTCGCGAGGCGAAATTCCGCTGTCAGCGTCACAAGGATCAAGGCAAAAGGACGATCTTGCCGCGCAGTCCGCCGGCCTCCACCCGCCGGTGGGCCGCGGCCGCCTCGGAGAGCGGCATCGTGTCGGCGACCCGGGTGCGCAGTTCGCCCGAGGCGACCATGCCGACCAGCTGTGCCAGCTGCTGCCGGTCATGCTTGATGAGCTGGAGGTCCTGGCGCACGGCGCGGGCCGGGTCTATGGGCGGCGTGGGGCGCGTGGTGACGACGGTGGCGCCGAAGTCGGCCACCTGATCCGCCGCCTTGCCCAGCGGGACCATGTCCAGCACCGCCGGGACCGGACCGATGGTGGCCAGGTCGACCGAGCGCGGGATCACTTCCGCGACGCCAAGACTGCCCACCCACTCCTCGTCGTCGTGGCTGGCGCAGGCGAGCACGCGGTGGCCGCGCCGCGCGGCGAGCTGGGCGGCGAAGCCGCCGACGCTGCCGCTGGCCCCGGTGACCAGTATCGTGGTGGGCTCGTCCAGCGACAGCAGCCCCAGCGCCTGGTATGCGGTCATGCCGTTGAGCGGCACGGTGGCGGCGTGTGCGAAGTCGAGCGCATCCGGAAGCGGCACAAGCCAATGCGTGTCGGCCGCGAGGAACTGCGCATAGCCGCCGGGTGCGCCCCTGGTCAGGTACCACGGGATCATCCCGGCCACCCGATCGCCCACCGCGAACTCGGTGACATCGGCGCCGGTCGCTGTCACCTCGCCGGCGATGTCCCAGCCGGGCAGGAAGGGCGGCGGCACCGGGCCGCGAGGGATCATCCCGGTCGTGGCCCCTATGTCGGCCGGTTGCACGCACACTGCCCGCACCCTGACCAGGACCTGTCCCGCTTGCGCCACAGGATCGGGCAGCTCAGTGGGTTGTAGTCCGTCCGCCCCGTCAAGCGTCGCTACGATCACGCCATACACGACATACATTATGGATCGACATTGACAATTTCGAAAGTTTTCCGGAAGTATCGGAGGCGGAGCCGGGCACGCGGATAGGGAAACCCTAGCCCGCGGAGGCTTTCGTATGCGCAAACCACTGATATTTTCAGCGATGGCGACGTCTGTCACCGCCGCCGCCGTCCTCCTCACCGGCATCTGGCCCGCCGAAGCCCAGATCGCCGGCGGCTACGACTTCACCCGCCCGCAGACCGTCGCGACCGGACTGGTCGCGCCTTGGGGCATGGCGTTCCTGCCCGACGGCAGCCTGCTGGTCACCGAGCGCGACAGCGCCCGCCTGCTCCAGATCCGGACCGGCCAGGGGCCACAAGTGCTCGGCACCATCCCCGGTGTCGTGCCCGGCGGCGAGGGCGGCCTGCTCGGCATCGCCGTCTCCCCGACCTTCGCCTCGGACCAGTGGGTCTATGTCTACTTCACCGCCGCCAACGACAACCGGATCACCCGCTTCCGGCTCAACGCCATCGGGACCCAGCAGGTGATCCTGTCGGGTCTGGCCAAGGCGACCATCCACGATGGGGGGCGTATCGCCTTCGGCCCCGACGGCATGCTCTATGCCGGAGTCGGCGACGCCGGCAACACCGCCAACGCCCAGAACCAGAACAGCCTCAACGGGAAGATCCTGCGGATGACGCCGACCGGCGGCGTACCCGCGGGCAACCCGTTCAACACGCTGGTCTACAGCCTCGGCCACCGCAACGTGCAGGGGCTCGCCTGGGACGCGCAGAACCGCTTGTTCGCCACCGAGTTCGGCCAGAACACCTTCGACGAGGTGAACATGATCGTCGCGGGCGGCAACTACGGCTGGCCGACGTGTGAGGGCATCTGCAGCAACCCGGCCTTCCGCAACCCCATCGTCACGTGGACGACGGCCGAGGCCTCCCCGAGTGGAGCGGCGATCGCCAACGGTCACTTCTTCGCGGCTGCCCTGCGGGGACAGCGACTCTGGGTGGTTCCGCTGACCGCGAGCGGCGGAGCGGGTACCCCCGTGGATGAGTTGAACAACCAATTCGGGCGGCTACGCGCCGTTGTCCGCGGCCCCGACGGTTGGCTGTGGATCGCCACCAGCAACCGCGACGGCCGGGGCACCCCGACCGCTCAGGACGACCGCATCGTGCGCTTCCCGCCCGAGGGCACCTCGCCGTCGCCGTCGATGTCCCCGTCGAGGCCGCCGTCGCCGTCGATGTCCCCGTCGAGGCCGCCTTCGCCGTCGGTCTCGCCCAGCCAGAACCCGAGCCCTCAGCCGGGTGGATGCACCGCCACCTATCAGGTCGTCAACAGTTGGCCCGGCAACTTCCAGGCCAACGTGACCGTGCGCAACACCGGCACGACCGCCACCACCGGCTGGACGGTCACCTGGGCATTCCCCAACGGGCAGGTCATCTCGCAGCTGTGGGGCGGTCTCTTCCAGCAGAACGGGGCCAATGTCACGGTGCGCAACGAGACGTGGAACGGGGTCATCCCGCCCAACGGCACGACAAGCTTCGGATTCATCGCCTCGGCCCCCGGGGCCAACGGCGTGCCCAACCCGGTTGCCTGCGCCCGTTCCTGATTTTTAAGGGGTACCGGGGAGGCGCCCCCGGTACCCCACAGTCGGACATCCGCCACTTTCCTTGCCCCTACGGCTTATCGACCGCCACCTCTGCCGGGCTTACCTTGGGCGGCATGTGCGTCGGATCAGCGATCAGAGCCGATATAAGAGTGTCCATTCAGAACAGAAACGCGCCCGACCGGGTCACCGGTCACCTGGCCACCGGGATCCTCGTCGACGGGGACATCGTGCTGGTGGCCTCCGCCTCCGTTCTCGAGGGCCACGACGTGGAAGCGCTCATCTTCCCGGTCGACGAGCTCAACGAGCACTCCAAGATTGACAAAGAGGACATCTGGAAGTTCAACGTGTTCTCGTTGCACGGCCGCGAGCCGTTCGCCGTCTCGGGGCGGATGCTGCACCACAGCAGCTACGCGGCGCAGATCGGCGAGGTGGACCCGGCCGAGCTGGCGTCCACTTTGGAGGCCAGCGGTGGCGACCTTTGGGACGCCTTGATCAGTCTCGGCGCTGTCCCGCCCGAGATCCGCGAGATCGAGCCGGGCCTGCTCGAGCGGGTGACCGAAATCGAACGCGCCCAACGCCAGCCGAAAGTCTCGGACCATCTCTTCGAGTCCTACCGCCAGGCCACCGACGGCTGGTGCATCTTCTTCTGCTTCTGCCAGACGGACGGGAAAAGGTAAGCCATGTGGCTCGCGCTCGCAGTCTGGGTGCTCGACGTGGCGTTCTTCTCCACGGCGGGCGCCAACCTCGCGGAGGTGGCGCCGGGCAACCTCTCGGCGGTCTGGCTCATCGGCTACGCCGCACTCGGCGCGGCCGCGCTCATCTGGCGCAAACGCGCTCCCCTGCTCGTGTTCGGGATCGTCTGGCTGCACGCCATGATCGGCACCACGCTCGTCGCGGGCTACCAACCGCTTCTGGCCGTCCTCGTGGCGGTCTTCACCGTCGGTGCGCTTTGCCCGCGCCAGCGAGCCTGGGTCATCGCCCCGGCCGTGCTGCCCTCGGTCGTATCCGCCGTCAACGAGGCGTTGAAGAACGCACAGGAGAGGGAGCCTGTGCCCACTTTCCTTGGCCTGCTTGCGGTTTTCACCCTGCTCGCGGCGGGCGCCTGGGCGCTGGGCCACTGGACCGCGGTCAGCCGCCGGCGGCTCGCCGAGTCGCAGCGGCTGCGCAAGGTGGAGGCGGAGCTGGCGGTGGCGCGCGAGCGGGAGCGGATCTCGCGCGAGCTGCACGACATCGTGGCTCACACGGTCACCATGATGGTGCTGCAAGCCGCTGGGGCGCAACGCATCCTGCGCAGCGACCCGGAGCGGGCCGAGCAGTCGCTGGGGCAGGTCGCCGAACTCGGCCGCACGGCCATGAACGAGCTGCGCCGCATGCTGGTCATGACCCAGTCCGCTTCGGCTTCCGAGTCCGAACCCTCGGTCGGTCTTGACGATCTGGATGAGCTGCTCGACCGGGTGCGCGGCAGCGGGGTGACCATCGGTTTCAGCCAGGAGGGCGCGCCCCGCCGCCTCGACGCCAGCGTGGCGCTCGCCGCCTACCGCACAGTGCAGGAGGCGCTCACCAATACCGCCAAGCACGCCGGGCCGCAGGCGAACGCCCAGGTCCGTCTGGTTTGGACGGACGACCTGCTGGTCGAGGTGGTCGACGCCGGACCCGTGCAGCTGACAGCGCAACCGCCGGCCTCGAGCAAGGAGCTGTCGACCGGCCACGGCCTGCTCGGCCTGCGCGAGCGGGTGAGCATAGCGGGCGGCCGCCTCGATGCCGCCCGCGGCGACGGTGGCGGATTCCGCGTCGCCGCCGTGCTCCCGGTGCTGGAGGGCTGACCCATGCCTGATGATCCGGGAACTTGCCCGATCATGGGGGTGCGGTCGTGACCCGGATCAGGGTGCTGCTCGCCGATGACCAGCCGCTGGTGCGTTCGGGCATCGCCATGCTGCTTTCCGCCGAGCCCGACATCGTGGTGGTCGCCGAGTGCTCCGACGGCGCCACCGCGATCGAGGTGGCGCTGCGGCTGGACCCGGATGTGGTCGTCATGGACGTGCGCATGCCGGGCCTGGACGGGGTCGCCGCCACCGCGAAGATCGCCGGGAGAACCAGGGTCCTCATCCTGACCACCTACCACGTCGACGACGCCGTCTATGGCGCGCTGCGCGCCGGGGCCGCCGGCTTCCTGCTCAAGGACGCGGTCCCGGCCGAGCTGGTGATGGCGATCAGGGCGGTGGCCGCCGGCGAGGCGTGGCTGGATCCGGCTGTGGCGCAACGGCTTCTGGCTGAGTTCGCGGCACGGCCCGATCGCCGCGCGGCCCCGGAGGCGATGGGCATGCTCACCGAGCGCGAGCGCGAGGTGCTGATCCTCGCGGCGCAGGGTATGTCCAACGATGAGATCGCGGCGACGCTCGTCATCGGCGAGGCGACCGTCAAGACCCATCTGGGCCGCGTGCTCGTCAAGCTGGGCGTGCGCGACCGTACCCAGGCGGTGGTCGCCGCCTATCGCAGCGGCCTGATCAAACCATGATCACCGGCGGGGTGATCAACCGACCACTTCGCCCATCGCGATCTCGCCCGTGTCCTGCTGCCGGGGGACGGTGACGGCCGGGGCGGTCGGAGCGGACATGGCCGGAGCGGACATCGGCGGCGGCGGGTCGTCGTTGCCCAGCACGCGCAGCTGGCTCTCCATGAACTTGCGCAGCTTTGCCCGGTAATCCCGCTCGAACTGCTTAAGCGTGTCGATCTGCTGCTGCAGCGCGGCGCGCTTGGGCTCGAGGCTGCCGACCACGTTCTGGTAGCGCTGCTCCGCCTCGCGGTCGAGCGCCTCGGCGCTGGCCTGGGCCGCCTTGCCGATCTCGTCGGCGCGGGCGCGGGCGTCGGCGAGCACCTTCTCCGCCTCGCGGCGCACGCTGTCGGAGTTGGCCTGAGCGATCTTCGCCATCTCCTCGGACTTGGCGCGGGCGTCGCCCAGAGTCCGCTCGGCCTCGCGCCGCACGCCCTCGGCGCTGGCGCGCGCGGCCTTGCCGATCTCCTCGGCCATCGCCCGCGCGTCTGAACGGATCTTCTCAGCGTCGTGCTGGGCGGTGGCGACGTGCTCGTCAGCGGTGCGCCTGGCCAGGATCAGCACCTGCAGCGCCTGGCGCTCCGCCTCCGGCTCGGGGGCGGCGGCGTAGGCCATCGCCGGCTCCGGCTGCACATCGATGATGTCTTCGGAGGACGCACCGAAAAGCCCCTTCTTGACGCGGCCTCTCAACCGGCTATCGGACACAGCCCGACCTCCCTACCTCAGCCATCAGCATGAGCGACAGCCACCTACTTCAGCGATGTTGCTCCGAGCGCATCATTCCCGACCCCTGCGAACATCGCAAGCCGCCGCGTCGCGTATATCCCCCGGGCCGGGAACCGCAGAGTTGATCATCAAAAGACTTGCCAAGGCGAGCGCATAGATGTTTGCCTTAGGGGTACCGGTGCGTGGGCGTCGATCTCGGGAGCATCCGCCCTTCGCACGCGGTTTCTCCGCCGTGCTTTCCGGGCAGGCGCGGCACGCCCTTCGCTTTCTTGAGGTGGAAAGAGAATGAAGACCCGGCTATTAATGGCGGGAATGGCGGCGGCCACGGTCGTCGCCTCCCTGCTGGTCAACGTGCCGGCGGCGCATGCCGCCGTCGGCTTCAGAATCAGCGGCCGCAACCTGGTGGACGTCAACGGCAACGTGTTCATCATGCGCGGCACCAGCCACCCGCATGTGTGGTTCCAAGGCGAGACCGCCTCCTTCGGCGAGCTCGCGGGGCTCGGATCCAACGCGGTACGCGTGGTGCTCGGCAGCGGCCAGCGCAACTGGGGCATCAACTCGGCCGCCGACGTCACCAACGTCATCAACCTGTGCAAGCAGAACCGGCTGATCTGCATGCTCGAAGTGCATGACACCACCGGATTCGGCGAGCAAAGCGGGGCGGCCAGCCTCGACCAGGCGGTGACGTACTGGGACAGCATCCGCAGCGCCCTCATCGGCCAAGAGAACTTCATCCTGATCAATATCGGGAACGAGCCGATCGGCAACAACAACCCGGCCCAGTGGACCACCGC
>Ga0075418_10000187_pt1 | contig 59496 bp, 53 predicted proteins | sample SoiMetdeltSBSDD2_FD_81776 | JGI IMG/M metagenome (GOLD analysis project Ga0075418, IMG submission 81776) | Bulk soil microbial communities from a Populus tree surrounding site in Tennessee, USA - Soil MetaG P. deltoides SBSDD2 | ecosystem: Environmental > Terrestrial > Soil > Tree plantation...
CGTCGTTTGTCGAACAGCATCGAGCGGCGGTTACTAGACTCGTGGAACAACGCAAGGCCTATTACGACTTCACTCCCAAAGAGGAGGCCGACGATCGGACTGTTCGGGCCCGAATTGTCGATCGCGCAAAGGCCCAGGGACCCACAAAGCCACAGAATCCCTATCGCGATCTCCCGCTTGAAGAAGCGCGCAGGCGTGTTGCATCCGGAGAGCCGGCCGCGATAAGACTAAAAGTGCCCGCGGGGGTTTCTCGATTCGACGACCTGGTATACGGTCCGCAAGAACGCGATCACTCAGACATCGAAGATCTCGTCCTGATTCGCTCCGATGGTCATCCGCTTTACAATCTCTCGGTAGTTGTCGACGACATCGAGATGGGTATAACCCACGTAATTCGCGGTCAGGATCACTTAACCAATACACACAAACAGGTGCTGATCTACGACGCCCTCGGCGCGCCCGCCCCAAAGTTCGCGCACCTGCCTCTCATAATGGCGCCGGGAAGAGAAAAGCTTTCAAAACGTAAACACGGCGAGGTGGTGTCGGTGACAACATACCGCGATCGAGGTTTCGTCAGCGATGCCGTGGTCAACTACCTTGCTCTTCTGGGGTGGTCGCCCGGCTCGGATCAGGAAATCATGTCGCGCGACGAATTGATAGCGAAGTTTTCTCTCGATGCAGTTAACAAGTCTTCTGCGATCTTCAACTTCGACGAGAAAGACCCTCGCGATTGGACCGACCCTAAAGCGCTTTGGATGAACGGCGAATACCTTCGCACGATGCCACTCGAAGAACTGGTTCCTCTGGTTGGCGAACAATTGAAACGCTTTGCTCTGTGGCGGGACGAATACCAATCAACCGAACAGGATTGGTTAGCTCGAACGATCGATCTTCTAAGGACGCGTTATCGCACGATTCAGGACTTCGCAATACTAGGTCAGCCTTACTTTTCGGATGAATTCGAGTATGAGCCCGACGCGGTTAAGAAGAACCTCAAGGACGAACGTTTGAAGACCTTGCTTCCCGGTTTGGCCGACCGGCTTGCGTCGATTGATGAGTTTACACATGATTCTGCAGAAGCGACCTTGAGAGCATATGCGGACGAGCAGACCGTCAAGGCGGGACTGCTGATCAACGCCTCTCGTACCGCGCTCACAGGCCAGGCAGTCGGGCCCGGCATGTTCGACATCATGGTAACGCTTGGGCGAGAGCGCTCCGTCAATCGGCTGCGCCGCGTCGTAGCCGTGCTCGCATGATTTGTTACGTTTCTTTTTCGTTTACAACCTTCGGGTTTATTCCAACTTCTCACCCGGACGGGGTATGCGTTGGTAAACGAACCCCATTTCACATTTATAAAACTAGGTAAGAGAGGGACTAGGCTCGTAGCGGGGGTAAACGCAAATCAGAGGTTAGTTGACGCGGTCGTTGTTCAACTTTATCCTGTCAACCGGTCCAACCCTGAGTACCTATCGGCTTGCAAACCATGCAATTGGAATCTGGAAAAACGATTATCAGTGGAATCGAGCCCGTCGACGAGTTGATGGGAGGCCTCGATCAAGGCCAACTCTACCTGGTCCACGGCGAATCTGTCGGGAAGTCGCTTTTTGGCATTAAGTTTCTTATTGAAGGACTCAAACAGGGCGAGAACGCGGCACTCGTGATTCGTTATTCACCTGAAGATGCGGTACGTCGCTTCGCGCACCTCGGCTACGACTGTCTCGAGGATGTCTATAGCGGACGGCTGGTCATACTTGAATACTCAGACGACATAATTCAAAAGATCGGAAAGTTGCGCGAGCTTACGCCGGTGCTGAGAGAGCTCGAGTGGCTGCTGGGCGAGACGCGTCCGGTGAGGTTGATCTTCGATCCGCTGTCGAGCGTTCTCGCCGGCGCTGAAGGCAATCTCGACGCACACGCACGGGAATTTGCAGAATGGGCCCGTTCGTTCGGTGCGACGGTCATTCTTATCGCAAATGAATCAGATCACGATATCATAAACGGCTTCGAGCCTCTTGTTGCCGAATCTTTTCGCTTTGACTTGAGGGAGGTCGGCGATCGCGCCGCTCGTTTCATAGCGTTCGAGAAATCATTAGTAATACCGGATCAGGCAATCGAAGTTGACCCGACTCGCGGCGTGTTTCTATTAGGGCGCGTTTACGCGGAGGAACCTTTTGAGCATCAACTCGCGCCACACCCGCCCTCAATCGCCGAGCTCGAGTCGATCAAGGAAGAGCTGCGAGCGGCGCGATACCGAACTCACACCCAAGATCGCGACCCGTTCCCCGAGATCGATCTGACAGCCGAAGCCTGGAGTCCGATTGAAGTCAGGCCGGAGTCTCAAAACACCGCTCCGTTGATTTCAGACGAAGAGTCCCGCGACACGCTTGAAACCAGAAAGCTCACATCGATTGAGGAGAGAGAATTTCAGTCGCCGCGAGTGCGTCATACGACTCAACCGGCCCCTTCAATATCAACCGAGGAGCTGGAGCTCGACGAGTCTGTCGAGTTGTTGCCGGACCCGGCAGCTTCGGTTGAAGGACAAATGGACGAACTATCTTATTTGCTGGATGACCTGAGCGGCTCGGCATCTCCACTTGATCTTGATCTGCCCGGGCTGACGTTTCCTGGTACTGCTGACACCCCTGCTCTCGATCTACCTGGCAGCGATGAGATCAAATCTGAACAGCTAACCGCAGGATCAACACAGCCTTTAGCGGCGGACGATTTGCTGGACACACCTTCCGGTGAGGCAGGTCAATCCAAGCCGCGCTCAACAAGACACGGCCGGGCATCGGATATCAGGATCGACTCGGCGATGGCAGCGCGAGCCGTCGAAATGTTGTTACACCCGCCGGATTCAGACGTCAGTGATGATTCCAAGTTTGGATTGCCGGAAGGCCAAACGGTAAGTCGGCGCGCGATTCACAAAACTGTTTTGACTGAACCGGATAAGGAATCAGACATCCGGCCCGGTGATTTCAATGTCCTTATCATCGAAGACGAACCGGAAACCTGTGCCTCGTTAGCTCAGACGCTCGGCGAATACACCGTCGAAATAGTACATGACGGTGTGAGCGGACTCGCAAAGCTGATATCGTTCAAACCCGACCTGGTTGTTCTGGATTTCGATCTTCCAGTCATCGACGGCTTTAAAATACTTACGCTTATTCGTTCAGCTCTGAACGTCCCGATCATAATTCTATCTGGATCACGGATGCGAGCGATCGATCGGGTGATGGCTTCTGAGCTCGGGGCGGACTACTACCTGACCAAGCCGTTTAACACGAAAGAGTTGAAGCATAAAGCGCGACAGTTGATCGCGCGTTATCGCGGCCTGAGTTCCTGGATAATAAACCCGGTAAACGCTTCGAGCGGCATACATGCCTCTGCCAATTATGAGCGCCCGGCGGCTACTCCAGAACCTGAGAGGGAGCTGTTCATGCCTTATTCTGAATTCGCCGCGGAAGTCGACAAAAGAGTCAAAGAGGCGATGGACGACGGCGCTCCAATCTCAATAGTGGGATGTCGGTTGCCCAGATGACTGCGGAGGGCGGGCGTCAAGCTCTCAAGCTGTTTGACATGGTTCACGCACTGACGCGGGAATCCGACCTCACCTCGACAAACCAGTGCAATGATTTAGTAATCCTGCTAATGGATGCAGGCTCATCCGGCGCTCGCTCGTTTGCGGGACGTTTGCGCGCTCGGATTGTTAACGAATTGAAGCAAGAGCCTGGTCTGTGGATGCGCAGCTTTCCGGACCCCGAGGAGGCCACTGAAGCCGCCGTGCTCGCTGCGTCCGCTCAGGGAGCAACACTGAGCCGCCGCTCCGGCGACCAAGCCAACCAATCGGTTGAATAACCCAGGTCGTAACTCCCTGACGGTTGTATGATCAAAACCCGGAGCCGCGAGAACCCTGCATGGATCCCCTCGAACATCGATGAAGCCTGCTACTCAGTGTTAGTGGGTCTGGAATCTCGAACAAATCACAAACGGCCAGTGCTATTTTCACCGGTTATCGCTTTGAGCTGAATCTTGATGCGACCCAGGCTGGTCATCACATCCGGCGGTACATTCTCACCTTGATCAACCAATGCCAATCTGCGCATGAGACCGGAGAACTCCTGACGAAGTTTCTCGAGCCGCACATAAAGGGTATAGAGGTATCTGCGGGCTGACTCGACTCGCTGAGTGCACTCGCCTTCAGCGCTGGTCAGTTCCGCAATCATCTTCTCCACCACGACCGCGCGATTCTGCAAATCGACCAGTTTATCCATATCGCCGGTGGCGGAGACTTCCTGAATTTGAGTGGCCAGACTTCGACGCTCTTCACGGCGCTCTGCCAACAAGGCAACGATGCGCTCGAGCTTCGTCTCTGCCTCCTGCAAGGTCAATTGTGCTTTCGCGAGTTCGCCGCGATTTGGCCCGTTACGTTCAAACATACCCATCCCCAACCGCCGTAGAATCGGCGATGCTTACCCATTGACCGATTAGTGCAGAACGAATCCCTGGTGCCGTGTCTGGCGCCATCCGTAGGGGCAGGGTGTCCCCAGAGTAAGCCATGTGTGCTTGGTCATCAATACTTTTATGGCGATAGAGGAGGATACAATCGAGGGGTTTGTGTTGTTAGGGTTCAGCCTCGAAGCAACGAATTATTCGTTTCCCGGACATCGCATTCTGATCAACCAGGGAAACTAATAAATTCGTTGCTACGAGGCCGAACGACGAGTGGGGAGACGCTATGCCGATACGGGCGCGACACCGAGACAATTCTGAAGGCCTTCGATGACCTTGCGTTTTACATCCTCGAAATCGCCCTCAATCCGGCAACCGGCGGCGTTGCGATGGCCGCCGCCGCCGAACAATTCGGCAACCTTGGCTACGTTGTTTTTGCCCTTAGAACGAAGGCTTATTCGGTAAGCGCCCGGAGTTAGTTCCTTAAAGAACGCGACTGCTTCAACCTCGCCGATGGACAGAGCGTGATTCACGATGCCATCGGAATCCTCTTCGCAAGCATCGGCTTCATACATCGCCGCACGGTCCATCGTTATCCAGGCGATACGACCCGATTCATCACGCTCGATGTTTGAGAGCACCAACCCGAGCAACTTGACCTTCGAAAAGGGCCCTGAGTAGAACAGCGCCTCTGAGATGCGCGCCGGCTCGACGCCTCGGCGTACAAGTTCGGACGCTATTTTAAGAGTTCGCTCGGTGGTGTTGGAGAAATGAAAACTTCCGGTGTCAGTCAGCAACGCTGTATATATGCACTCCGCGATTTCTTTGGTTACCTCGACTCCCAGCGCCTTACAAAGGTTGTAGATCATTTCTCCGACGGCAGCTGCGGTGGGGTCGATCCAGTTAATATCGCCAAACGGAATGGTAGTGGAGTGATGATCGATGTTTACTACGAATTGCTCCCTGAGACTGGGCAGCCCCGGGCGATCAACGTCGCTGCATTCGATGATAAAAGCCGCGTCGTATTTCTGGGTAACATCGTTCTGAACGAGCACGAGGTCCGAGGCCGGAAGCACGTTATACGCTGGTGGAACGCGGTCACGCAGGACTACGTCGACTTCTTTGCCAAGGTCTCTAAGCATCCAGTAGAGGGCCAGACCAGAACCCAGGCCATCCCCATCGGGGCGGATGTGTGAAGTAATCATGAAACGCTGTTGTTGTTCGATAAGCTGTACAACCTGACTTAGCATGAATTTCCCGGCGGCTGGTCGTCTCAAGGTTCGGGTTGTCGAATCGCTGGACCTGGAATCCGAGCTCGCAGCTCGCCTATGACGTCCGTCCTCATCCGCGTTCGTCAACGTGGCCATTACCCAAAGAATCTTGGTCCGTTGAATTCCGATCTCGCTCCCGCGCCGCGGCTGCCTCCTCGCTGAGTAATTCTTCGATCCTAGCAGCCCTCGACTCTGCGTCATCGTGCGCGAAATGCAACTCAGGAGTGTGTCTCATTCTTAACACAGCGCCAAGCTGTGCTCGGATAAAGCCACTAGCATGTCTAAGTGCTGCAAGCGAACCCTTCACCTCGTTCTCGGTGCCGATCACGCTGACATAAACCTTTGCGTGGCGGAGATCGGCGCTCAGTTTTGCATCGGTGACCGTCACCGACCCAACCCTGGGGTCCTCGACCTCGCCCGCGATGATAAGACTGACCTCTTCTTTGATCTGTTCGGCGAGCCGTTCAGGCCTTCTCCCCGGCATAAGTATCCTCAGTCAGCTATCGAGGTGACAATCAAACTAAGTATGCTAAACGGAAAGCACCGAACATGCAACCGAATCATTTTCTATTTTCTATTTTTCGATCGGAAGGATTAATACAACCTGCAGCCCGTTAAAGCTGGGTGGGAGCGACTTCTTCAGTTGTGTAGGCTTCTATCACATCGCCTTGCTTGACGTCCTGGAAGCGCTCGAGCGATAAACCGCATTCAAAGCCCTGCTTCACCTCGCTCACGTCGTCCTTGAATCTTCGCAGCGAGTCTATCTTGCCTTCGAAAATAACAACGTTATCTCGCAAGATTCGCGCGGTAGTACGACGGAGCGAGCCGTCGGTAACGTAACAGCCCGCGATTTGACCGACGCGTGGCACTCGAAAGACCTGGCGCACTTCGGCATGACCGGTAATCACCTCGCGCTTGGTTGCTTCGAGCAGTCCCAGCATCGCGGCGCGTATTTCCTCTTCAATCTTGTAGATAACGGTATGCAGCCGAATATCGACTCGTTCGGCTTCTGCGATCTCTCGCGCGCGCGTTTCGGGACGCACGTTGAACCCGATGATCACCGACGCGCGGTTCATATCGTTCGCCGATGCTGCCGCCAGCATAACATCGGACTCGGTAATTGCGCCGACGCCGGAGCGTATGATTCGAATCTTAACCCGCTCGGTAGAAAGCTTGTTCAAACCATCGCGCACCGCTTCCACTGAACCCTGCACGTCGCCCTTTAGAATAACCAGAAGCTCTTTGACTTGATTCTTATCCGAGAAAAGTTGTTCGAGCCCGCGAGCCGACGTGCGAGCGATCGCAGCTTGTCGCGCTTGCATCTGCCGCTGAGACGCAATGTGCTGGGCCTGCGTCGGGTCTTGAACAACCTGAAGCTGATCTCCCGCGTGAGGAACGCCCTGCAAACCAAGCACTTCAACCGGCGTCGAAGGACCGGCCCCATCGATTGCCCGTCCACGATCGTCAAACATTGCTCGCACCCGCCCGAACACTTGACCGGCGATAAACGGATCACCGACCCTCAGAGTCCCTTGCTGCACAAGCAACGTGGCAACCGCTCCTCGGCCGCGGTCGAGCTTGGCCTCGAGAACAACGCCGTTGGCCAGACGTTCAGGATTTGCTTTGAGCTCGAGCAGATCAGAAGTAAGCAAGATCATCTCGAGCAGGGCATCGAGGTTTTGTTGCTTCTTCGCCGACACCTCGACCATCACCGTATCGCCGCCCCACTGATCCCACAACAGACCGCGATCCGCCAATTGTTGCTTGACGCGATCGAGCTGCGCTTCGGGTTTATCAATCTTGTTGATTGCGACAAGGATCGGTACTTCCGCGGCGCGAGCATGATCTATTGCCTCCAGAGTCTGAGGCATAACGCCGTCGTCCGCCGCGACTACAAGCACCACTACGTCGGTAACCCTCGCGCCCCGAGCACGCATCATCGTGAAAGCTTCGTGGCCAGGTGTATCTAGAAAAACGATCGGTCTCTTTTTCTCAGGGTTGTCCGGATCCGAAACCTCAACCGAGTATGCGCCGATGTGCTGAGTGATTCCCCCGGCTTCGCCTTCTGCGACGTGAGTCTTGCGTATGCCGTCAAGCAAAGAGGTCTTGCCGTGGTCGACGTGACCCATCACTGTCACCACCGGAGCGCGGGGAGCGGTTCCTTCGTCGCCCGCTTCGATGATTTTCTCCTCTTCCTCGTCACTGATCATTTCCTCGAACGGGACGAAGGCCGCATCGAATCCGAATTCCTTGCCTATCTCCTTGGCGATATCCTGACTCAGCGTCTGGTTTATGGTGGCCATCACACCGCGTTGCAGCAGCATTTGAACGACGTCTTTGGCCTTCACGTCCAGCTTTTCCGAAAACTCTTTTACCGTCGTGCCCTCTATAAGTTTCAAAGGTCGCAACTCGGTGAACACAGGTCTGGCTTTCGGCTGAATCACGGTGCCGGGGCCACGCATGTGGCGCGGCAGCTCGACGTGTTTTCCTTCCTCGTGACCGAATTCGCCGGGACCGCGTTTCCCGCGCCGCGTACGCTTGCGCGGACGGCCCGTATCTTGAGGCACATAAGTGGTTCGCGGGCGGGCCGCAGGGACACCGGTTTCGGTTGCCACGCCGCCTTCGGTTCCCACAGTTCGAACCCCGATTGCTCCGGACGCCCCGGTGTAGCCTGCCCCTCCAGTGCCGCGCGCGGCGATCGGCTGGGCGGGAGCGCCTGGCCTCGGACGCAATACTCGCACCTGTGTTGGGGGGCGTTGTTGTGGCTGCACACCAGGAGGCAAGGGTGTCGGGGCTGCTGCCGGTCGCTCCGGTTCTTCGGGCTCGGTCTCAAGTTCGTCAGCCGCCGGCTGCGCGGAAGCTGGGGTTGGCTGCGGTGGCGTAGCCTTCAAAACCCGCACCTTTGGTCTCGGCGGCTCGGCAGTTGCGGCCTCGGCCGCAGGCTGTGTTTCCGCGGCAGCCTCAATCTCCGGGGCCATTTCAGGCTCAATGGGTTCAGGCGGAGCTTCTACGACCGGCTCAACTTGCTTTACGTGCTTGACTAGTCGCGGGCCGACTGCCGGCGCAACTTTTTTTGGAAAATACTTTAGTCGAATACGCTCGGCTACTTCGTGGGGCACTGTGTTCGACGGCACACTGACGTCTATGCCCTCGCGACGAGCATCTTCCATCACTTTCTTGTTGTCGAGCTTTAGCTCTTTCGCAAGATCGTAAATTCTAATCTTTTGTTGACCTGTCGCCATAATGATCTGAACTTCACTAAGCGCCCGCGCCGCAGTGCGCTGACTCACTCAATCCCCCTGTTCAATTTTTATCTCATTCTTTCTTGTCCTCTTGTTCGTCAGCCGTATCCTCACGCCTAACCTCATCTGATCCGGTCCCTGAAGCATCAGAGTCTGCTTCAGCGGGCGACTCGCCACTTGCGCCGGAGGTTTCAATTCCGGCAGCGGACAGTGACTCTTCTGTTGTCTCGGGCTCTGTGATTTCAGGCTCTGCCGGCTCCTCGATGGCGACCGGCGATTCCGCAGGTTCGGATTCTAAAGCCTGTTCAGAAGCTGGTTCCGCACTCTGCTCCTGTTCAGCGAGTTCCTCCGTCTGGGCGGGCTCGGCGCCCATTTCCTCGGCTTCGAAGCTGGTAGGTAAAGACGGCTCTTCAACTTGCGCGGCCGCGCCGCTCTCAACATCTTCGGCCCCTCCGGCGATGCCTGGTGCTGCTTCTTCTGATTCACCGACAATCGCAGCCTTCGCGGTAGCCTCTTCAGCCTCACGGGCCTCTCGTGTTTCGCGAGCATGCTTCTGAGCAAGCAAGCGGTGCGCTCTTTCGAGGATCTCGTTTGCCTGATCGAAGCTCACGTCAATCGCATCAACAAGCTCGTCGACCGAGATCAGTGCAAGCTGGTCAATAGTCTCGATGTCGCGGTCCTTCAGGCGTTCAGCTGTAATCTGGTCGAGCGCCAGGCTATCGCGAATATCGGTGAGAGTCGCTTCGCCGCCAGCCATTACGGCTTCAAGCTGCGCTGCCGCAGCGCGCGCGGCCTCTTCCGCGCTGCGAATGTCAATGTGCCAGCCGACAAGTTTCGCCGCCAGCCTTACATTCTGTCCCTTTTTCCCAATCGCCAACGAAAGCTGATCTTCCGGAACGGTGACTGTAAGCTTCTTCTCTTCGAAGCTGTTAATCTCGACCTTAGACACCTTTGCTGGAGAAAGCGCGTTTGCGGCGAATACGGCCGGGTCTTCACTCCACTCGATGATATCGATTCGTTCGCCTCGCAACTCGCGAATTATTGCCTGGACGCGCGAGCCCTTCATGCCTACGCAGGCGCCAACCGGATCTACGTCGCGTTCGGTTGAAATCACCGCGATCTTTGCTCGATCGCCAGGCTCGCGGACGGCGGCCCTGATTTGAACAGTCCCGTCGTAGATCTCGGGCACCTCCATTTCGAACAGCCGCTTTAGTAATTCCGGCGACGTGCGCGAAACCTCGACTTGCGGACCCTTTGTATCCTTGGAGACGGTGTTTATTACCACTCGGATGCGCTCGCCCTGGCTAAAGGCTTCGGCTCGCGACTGTTGCGTTTTTGGGAGCACCGATTCAATTTTTCCAAGATCGGTTATGATCCGTCCGCCCTCAAAACGTTTCACAAAGCCGTGAACCAGCTCACCAACGCGTCCGATGTATTCATCGTAAACATTGTTGCGTTCGGCCTCGCGAACCTTTTGAAATATGATTTGCTTTGCGGTTTGCGCAGCAATGCGACCCAGTTCTTCGCGAGGCTTCGGAAACTCGAGCTGATCGCCGACTTCGGCGCCTTCGACCCCCATCGCTTCAACATCGGCAAGACTGATCTCGGTGGCCGAATCCTGAACTTCATCGACAACGGTCATCAGGGCGAACAATTCGACATCGCCGGTTTCAGGGTTATAGCGAGCGCGAAGGTCCTCACCGGTCTTGAATTGCTTGCGCGCAGCAGTCACCACAGCATCCTCGATCGCCGAGATAATTACCTGGGGATCAATACCCTTTTCCCGGCTTAGAATGTCTATGGTCTGCGGAATCGGACTGGTTGACATAATCCCCTTCTAAAACTCGTATTCTATATTCGCCTTTACGATCTGGTCGTAAGGTATCTCGATCTGTCCTCGCCCGTCGGCATCGAGCGAAACGCTCTCCCCGACAAAGCCAAGGAGCTTGCCCCGAAAATTCCGCTGGCCGTCTATTGGCTGAGCGGTCCTCACCTTGATTCGGTTGCCTGAGAATCGTTCGTAGTCTGCCCGCTTATAGAGCCCGCGCTCGATTCCAGGTGACGAAACTTCGAGTACGTACCGGTTGACGATCAAATCTTCGAGGTCCAGCAGAGTGCCAACCTGATTGCTGACCGTTTCGCAATCGCCGTGAGTGACACCACCGGGCTTGTCGATGTAAATGCGCAACACAAAGTTGTTGCGCGGGCCGACCGCCTCCCAGTGGACCACCTCCAGGCCCTCTCGCGCTGCTACCCGCTCGATGACTCTTTCAATCGCTTCTCGGTCAAACTCGATCATCGTCCCAAGAAAAAAAGTGGGCCAAGCCCACTCTCTCAGCAAGCAGGACATAATACATTCTCGCAGCTTCAAAAAGCAAGTAGAGCAGCCCTGGTAAGCGGCCTAAATCCAGAATGCCAAGTGGACTAAACACCAGGGCCTCGCGCAGCAGACTGCCGGCGGCTTCTGGGCAGATAGGTTCAGCACGCTAAACGATAGTAAGCAAACCTGCCCGCGAAGTCGTTTTCATTGACAATCGAGGGACCCTAAGTAATAATCGCATTCGACAACCCAATCCAACGACAGTCCCCGCGGATCATCTTCGCTATGTGTGGAGGAACCCAGGTGGAAAACGAGCGTGAGGATCGGCTTCGCCGACGAATTGAAGAGCTGGTGCGAGCGCGTGTGGGCTTGCTCGAGCAAGACATAAGCCGACTACAACGGGAGGTGAACGAGTCTTTTACCCGTTTGCTCGAACAGACTGACGTTGCGGCTTCGATGCCCGATCAGGATGAGGCGTTTGCACAAATAGCCGCCGAAGTCACCGCAGAAATCGATCATGCGGGGACTGAGAGTGTAAGACTAGGCGCGGATATCGCACTGCTCAGGGATTCAGTCGCCGAGCTCGATGAGCAACGCACGCAAGCCGAAGTTTTGAACTCACTGGTGGCCCGGGCGGCTAACTTCGCGCCGAGAGTAGTCCTGTTCGTAGTCAAGGGCGGAAACGCCGTTGCCTGGGCGGCTCGGGGGCTAGATGACAGCACCGTCAATACCTCGATAAGGGGAACCTCGATATCTTTGGATTCGGACACCGTTCTGGGGGCAGCGCTAAACTCGCAACAGACATATCATGGATCACCCGATCTTCAATCTGAGAATCAAGTCCTGTTTGAACGCCTTGGAAAGATTCATCCGAAGCGGGTGCTCACTGTGCCGTTGAAAGTACGAAGCAAGACAGCGGCCCTGATCTATGCCGACTCCGCCGAACGCGGTGAAGTAGCTATAAACGTAGAAGCAATCGAGCTGTTGGCACACACCGCCGGACTGGTCGTCGAATTGGTGTCGTTGCGTTCGAGAATGACCGAGGCCGTCCAACCGGCTAAACAGCCCGCGCCGGCCGCTCCGCCGCCCGCGCCGCAAGTGCCGGCGGTTGAACCGGTCGTCGCTACCAGCGCAGGGTTTCGCGCAGCTCCACTACCGCAGACCCACAGCGCTCAGCCCGAATTCAGCGCTCAACCTGAGCCTTCAGGCGATTTGCAGCAACCGGCTCCGTCGCCAACCTTTTTCAGACCATCGGCCGAGCCGGAACCCGTCGTCCAAACGATACAGCCCGGACCATCAACAAACGGCGCTCTTGGTGAAGAGGAAAAGGCTCACAACGATGCGCGCCGATTCGCAAGATTGCTTGTGAGCGAGATAAAACTCTACAACGAGCAGAAGGTCGCCGAAGGGCGACGTGGCGGCGACCTGTACGATCGGTTGAAGGAGGATATTGACCGTAGCCGCCAGATGTACGAGAAACGTGTGACTCCGAATGTCGCAGCCCGATTTGATTATTTCTATGATGAGCTTGTAAGCACTCTGGCAGAAGGTGACCAGTCAAAGCTCGGATCCGACTGTCCCGGTCCAACGGTCGCCGCAACTATGTAGTCCGTAGTCCGTAGTCGGAATATCAGACCTATAGGACGTATAGGGCCTATATTCGGACTACGGACTATCCCAATTGATTTCTTACCACCCTTCGTCAATAATCCCATCAGCCCCATGCGAGTCTGACTGCCGCGCACCATGCTTCTTAGGAGTAACCATGCCTAATCCCATCAGCCGGCTGTTAATCAGTGCGCAACGACGCTCGGCGATTTTTCTGTTGCCTGTGCTGGCTCTCGCCCTCATTGCTCCGATGACTGCCTCGTGTCAGCGAAGCGCGGCAAATCCGGATAACGGCATCGACGAGCTTCAGGGCTTGGTGCGTTCCGCGTCCGGACGGCCCGCGGTGAACGAGCTGTCTCGCATCGAGGCCCGATACCCGCGAACGCGAACTGCTGCGCTGGCTCGATTCCTCCGCGGGTACCTCTCCTACGGCTCTCAAAACTACGCGGCTGCCGTCGAGGCGTTGGACGCCAATTCAATAAACGCGACAACATCACTGGGCGACTACGCCTTTTTTTATCGAGCAGAGAGCGAAGCGGCTAACAACGCTAAAGGGGCGGCCCGCCGCAACTACGAAGCAGTCTACGTGAAGCACCCTGAGTCATTGAGAGGCCGCGAAGCCAGGCTTCGAACGGCAGAAATGGCGGTCGCGTTGGGAGACCCGTCGAGTGCGATTAAGGACCTCGCTCGAATGGTCGAAGCGAATGACGCCGACGCGATCTATATTACTGCCCAGGCCCAGGAAGCCATGGGAAAAAACGATTTGGCTGTCGAATCGTATCGCAGAATCTACTATGAATTGCCGGCGACCAGCGCAAGCGTACAGGCAGAAGCTCGATTGGTCGCGCTAAACGCTTCCCCAAAAGACAACCCCGGATCGCTCCAGCAAGAACGCTCGCGGAGCGACGCTCTCTTTCAAGCTAAACAGTATATTGAAGCAGTCGCGGCTTACGATCAGTTGATTGCGCGCTTCCCGGAAACTGATCGAGTCGATGAGGTTCACCTGCAACGCGGCGTCAGTCTGCTGAATTCCAAACAGCCGGCGCAGTCAGTCGCCGTTCTCGCCCGGGTGAGCGATCGCAATCAGGAGTTGCGCGCCGAATCGATGTTTTACCAGGCGGACGCGCTGCGTCGGGCTAGTCGTTCAGCAGAGTCCTCAGTGATCGTCGATCGGTTGCTCAGTCAGTACCCAAAGAGCCGGTGGTCGAGCGAAGCGCTCTACGCTCTGGCTGCTTATCTGAGCAAGCAAGATAGGGAAACCGAAGCGGCGACCCGTTATCGGCAACTGCTCTCTTCTTTCCCGAAGAGTCAGTACGCGCCCGAAGCTTCCTACAACCTCGGCTGGCTTGCCTACAAGTCAAAGGGTTACACGGACGCCGCGCGGATACTCGAGCAACATCTTGCGACTTATCGTTACCCGGAGACCAAGTTCATCGGTGAGGCTTGTTTGTGGGCGGCGAAATCCGAAGAGCGATTGGGACACAACCCGCGCGCGCTGGCCTTGTACGATTTGGTGAATGAGCGGTATCGCTACGGTTATCACGGTTACATCGCCGGTCTTCGCGCCGCCGCGCTGCGAAAAGCCGACCAAACGCTAAAGGCGGAAGAGGCCAGGCCTGGATCCGATCTGGAAAGGATTCGCGCGAACGTCACTTACATCGAACCCCTTCGAGAGACTGCAGACGGATCAGAGGCGGCCCGCGTCGCCAAGGCCCACGATCTGGAAGTGATCGGGCTCGACGAGCTCGCGGTGCGTGAGCTTAACAAGTCGCTGGAATCCGCTCCCGCGTCTCCGAAGATCAATCTCCTGCTGGCAGGGCTCTACTCGAGGCGCGGCGAGAACTTCCAGGCAACCCTGGTACTCCGAAAAGGATATCCAGACTTGTACTCCTATCGTGAGTCGGACTTGCCGCGTGAAGCCTGGGAGATCTTCTTTCCGCTCGTATCCTGGGGCGCGATCAAGGAAGAAGCTAAACGCTACGGGATCGATCCGTATGTTGCCGCAGGACTGATTCGCCAGGAGAGTGTCTTCAACCCAAACGCTACGTCACGAGTTGGCGCTAGAGGGTTGATGCAGGTAATGCCTGCAACCGGGCAATTAGTATCAAAACGGCAGGGCAACGGCACGATTACCGCGGCTGATCTCTACAATCCCCAGCTGAACATCAAGCTAGGCATGAACTATCTCGCGCAGGTAATTGGTCAATTTGGACGAATTGAATACGCGGCTGCCGCATACAACGCCGGGCCATCGCGAGCCCAACGTTGGATTGCCGAACGTGGTTCAATGGATATCGAGGACTGGATTGAGAACATCCCGTTTTCGGAGACTCGAGGCTATGTTCAAGGTGTTCTTCGCTACGCTGCGAACTATCGACGGCTTTACAAAGAGTGATCCTAAGACACGAATTTGGATTAGCGGATTTGTCCGGAGTTTCAAGCTTGGGCGTGACAATACAACTCTTCGCTGCTGCGAAAATCGCGAGCGGATTCAAAATGACTCTTATGCGTCGCGTTCTCGCAAAGGCGGCAGCGATCACCAGCCTGATAGTGTTCCTGACCCTAGCAGTTCCTCAGACTACAGCCCATCCGCAGCAGAGCGCGCGATCATCCGGACCAACGCAGGTCGTGGCACCTCGATTGCGCTCCGGCGCTTTAAAAGTCATCACCGGACATCCCGAATCGGTTGTCTTTATCAACAACGTCCGGCATGGAATGACCGGCGAAAACGGCGAGGTTGACCTGCCACGAGTGATGGCCGGCTCGCATCCGGTCAGGGTGAGAACCGTCGGTTTCGCGGATTGGAAGGGCTCAACAATCATTGCGGCCGGCGGAAGCAGGACGCTGAGAGTAAATCAGCAACAAACCGCTGACGCACCTACTCTGCATTTTCAGAAAGCCGAGTCGCTTCGCGACAAAGGAAAAAACAGAGATGCGGTTGAGGAGTACAAACAGGCCCTTGCACTCCGGGCGTTTCCCGAAGCTCGGATCGGCATGGCGCGAAGCTTGGTCACCCTCCAGGACTTCCAGGGAGCAGAAACACAGGTTCAGGCTGCGATCAAGGCAGGAGGACCAACCGTGGTGGAAGCTCAGACAGTGTTGGCCAACCTCAGACGCAGTCAAGGTCTTGTCGATGAGTCGATAGCCGAATACAGAAAAGGGCTTCGCCTGGCACGGGGCAATTCATTTGAAGCCCATATCGGTCTGGCGATCGCCCTAAATGAGCGCGGATTTGTCGACGAAGCTGTTAAGGAATATCGAATCGGTATTATTCAGGACATGGAAACCGAACCTATCCTTTACTATCAACTTGCGGAAATCCTGGAAAATGCAAAGCGTATAAAAGAAGCAATCGAAGCTTATCGAAACTACTTGCGGCTCGACCCCGAGGGCGAATATGCTTCGGCGGTTGAATCGATCATCGAGAGATTAAAGGAAGAAAATCCGAAGTAGTTTTCGTTTGTGGTTTCTCATTTCTGGTTTCTTGTTTCTGGTTCAAAATGTGGGGCGTCAACCGGAAACCAGAGACTACAAACCAGAAACTCTAATAAAATGTCCAAACAAATCATCTCTCACAAGGCTGAGCAATTTACCGAATCGGTCATCCGCGAGATGACCCGTCAGGCAAACCTCTACGGCGCTATTAACCTCTCACAGGGTTTTCCCGATTTCTCCGCACCCGAAGAGATAAAGCTCGCAGCTTGCGACGCAATAATGGCAGATGTCAATCAATACGCGATTACCTGGGGGGCTAAAAGGTTTCGCGATGCCATCGCCGAAAAATCGTCGTGGTATCTTGGGCTTGAAGTCGACCCGGAGCGCGAGATCACAGTCACCTGCGGCTCTACAGAAGCGATGATCGCGGCGATGATGGCCATAGTGAATCCCGGCGACGAGGTGATCGTCTTTGAACCGTTCTATGAGAATTACGGTCCGGACGCGATTCTTTCGGGAGCGACGCCACGTTACGTGACCCTGCGCGCGCCGGACTGGTCGTTTGATCCGGATGAGTTGGCGGCGGCCTTCAACGACAAGACCAAAGCGATCATCATCAACACGCCAAACAACCCGACCGGAAAAGTCTTTAGCCTCGAGGAGCTTCAAACTATCGCCGAGCTTTGCCACAAGTGGAACGCCATCGCGATCACTGATGAAATCTATGAACACATTCTGTTCAACGACAAGAAACACATCGCTATCGCAACGCTTGATGGAATGCGCGACCGTACGATCACGATCAACGGGCTCTCGAAGACTTATTCGGTGACCGGGTGGCGAGTCGGCTACACAATCGGTCCGCCTGAAATCACCCAGGCGATTCGCAAGGTTCACGACTTTCTTACCGTAGGCGCGGCGGCTCCCCTGCAGGAAGCCGGAGTGCGCGCGCTGAAATTGCCGCGGTCGTACTACGATCATCTTCAATCCGATTACGAGGTGCGGCGCAATCGCCTGCTCCCGGTGCTGAAAGAAGCGGGCTTCCGATGCTTCGATCCGGATGGGGCTTATTACGTGATGACCGACATCAGCGCCTTTGGCTACAAAGATGACGTGGAGTTCTCCAAGTTTCTGGTGAAAGACATCGGCGTTGCGGTGGTGCCCGGAAGCAGCTTTTATCACGAACCGGAATTGGGCAGATCGCAGGTGAGATTCACCTTTTGCAAGAGAGACGAGACGTTGGCGGCAGCAGAAGAGCGTCTGCAGAAACTAAGATCGATTGCGCGTTAATTCGCCGCGCCGGTTCACAACAAGTGAGTTAGATGGTCGACCCTGAAGATTTCTTATACGAGGAACAGCCGACCCCCGCGGATGTTCCAGACGCGATCCTGAACAAAGAGACGGTGACGTAGAAATAAAGCCGACGACACGCTTGATTTGCAATCAGAAAAACTTGATGATATAAAGTGAGCTATGAGCGATGACCCAACGAAAAAGCTACCGCTGACCACTGACGAAATGCTCGGCAAGATTCTAGCCCGGCTAGAGAGTTTAGAGACCTCCGTTGATCATGGACTGAGGCAGACAACGCCTCTCTCGACACAGTTAGCTGACCTGTTTGAACGAATGGAAACTGGCTTTCGGGAGGCCGGTGAACGCCATAGTCGGCTCGAAAGAGAGTTTCGGGAACTCGGGGAACGGTTAGAAACCGAGATGCGGGAGTTCGGGCAACGCCAAGACCGGACTGAAAAAGAGCTTCGTGAGATCAACCGGACGCTTAGACGAATGAACGTCGACCTCGCGACCGCATTACGAGATCAAGACGAGCTTGGAGACAGGATCACGGCGATAGAAACTCAGATGTCGCAACCTTAGGGGTCTAAAACTCCCTGCTTGAGAAACCTCATTGCCTTAACCGCTACTGGCATCGCATCCTTGATCCCGTTCGGCACTGGAGTGTGCTATTGCATTCGAAGGAACTCCAACAAACGCCGCCATGCTGTCTCTTGTTGACCCTCGAGCGCGCGTCCCGGGCCCTCTAATATCGTGCCGATCTGATCGACTATCGCAAAGTACAAGAGCTTACTCGCTAAGTTTTCCAAATCAGGATGTCCGTAACGGCGCGCTACCTCGCCCACGAATTCGAGCCCGAAATCGATGAACAAGTACATGGAATCGTAATCCGGGTCACCCCAGGAAACATCCCCGAAATCAATCACGCCCACGATTGCGTCGTCCTCCACGAGAATGTGATCTCGGCCGAGATCGGCATGAGTCACTGAGGGTTTGAACCGAAAGTTGTTTGCTGAGCCGAGATATGTTTCGAATTGATCTCGCAGTGCCTTCGCATCCGATAGCTGAAGTTTGGGAGCAATCTGGCGTTCTGCCTGAATAAGATAATCCTCTGCCACCAGACGCGGGTCTTCCCGAGGCAACAATGAATTGAGTTCGCTGGTGGGATGAAGGTGGTGCAACTCCAGAAGGAACGTGGCCAGGAGATCCGCAGCGGCATCACGCTTTCGCCGGGACAGAGCGTTCAACTCCAGCGCCCGGCCACTCAGATACCGATAAACCGCATATCCGTAAGGTGCGGCAGTCGATTCAGGGGCTGCTCGCAAGTAGTCAGGCACCCCCAGAGACAAGTTGGTCGACGCAATCGCAAGGAAGGCAATCTCGCGCTCGAGTTCCAGCCAATCTTCCGCACGTTTTGGGAATCTGAAAACAAGCTCGTTGTTTACGAGATACGCCCGCGAGGTCCACCCCTCGCCGAGAAAGCGGGCCGTTCGGATCGAGAGAGCCGACATCTCGAACTCGATTTTTCGCCAATCAGGCTGCAGCGCGTGTCCACCTCAACGTAACCGTATCCGGAGCAGAAACACTATCACGGGCGAAGGGGCCAGTCGTTGTCCCGACGATCGGGATCCTTTGGCTTCAAACTTATGAAACCCGATTCGCTTTCGTATTTCTCTTCTTCCCGTATGTCACGTCCATTTCTAAGTCTCCATTTCAGCAGATGACGATTAAGAGCAAACAGGGGAAGGTAGAATACCGGTGTCAGGATGAGCACCAAAACATGCGCCGCAACGGGACGAGCGAAGAATGGTATTGTAATTCCACCCGGACCAAAACACTGCGACAAGATGAACACCGCTGCAAATGCCAGAATCAAACATATGGCATTCAATGTCTTTGTTCTCATTGTTCCTCGACACTAACGATGTCAGAGACTTCGGCACCCGCCAGAGACGGCACAATAGTCAGGCGAAATAGTCGCGTGTTTGCTCTAGATCTAATTTTGAGCGGTTACGCTCCCAACAAGTCACTCGCCAAGCCGAACGGTTGGCTGAGTTCGTACCAGATCGGTCATCAGCGAAACCATTTCCGGTTCGCTGCACAACAAGTCCTTTAACGTAGTCCTGGTCAGCACCTGGTCCACTGCAGTCTGTAAGGCTTGCCAGAGCGAACGAATGGAACAATCAATCGAATGGGTACAAAGACTCTCCGCGCCGGAGTGACGTTCACAGAAGTCAGACTCAAACAAGCGTCCACCGAGCACAGTGAGCGCCTCGCCCGCGGTGATCTGCGCCGTCGGGCGCGTAAGCGTGTAGCCCCCGGTCGCCCCGCGAGCGCTGGTGACCAGCCCTCCTTGCCGCAGGATGCGCATCAACTTAGCGACATATTCAGGTGAGATTCCTTCGGTCCGGCTGATCTCGGGGATGGTTAGACTCCCGCCGTCGCCCTCCGCTCCGAGACGCAGCAAACAACGAAGCCCGTATTCTTCTTGTGCGCTCAGTTTCATTTATCAACCTCCTTGGGGCTGGTCAGGTTCAGGTTTCTTGGTTCAGGTTTCGGGGTTCAGGGTTCGGAGTTCCGGGTTCAGGGTTCTGGGTTCTGGGTTCTAGGTTCTGGATTGGACGTTCGCGCTTCAACGTCAAACTCCCGGAAACTCTGAACTCGGAACTCTAAACCAGAACTCTGAACCCTGAACTCTGAACCCTGAACTCTGAACCCTGAATCCGAACCCGGAACTCCGAACCCGGAACCCTGAACTCTGAACCCGAAACCTAAAACATTCCAAGCTGAAGCTTTGCCGCTTCGGACATATTTTCCATGCACCACGGTGGATCCCACACCAATTCAACCGTCGCCGAAGTCACACCGGGAACCGCCTCGACTTTTGCCTCGACTTCACCCGGAAGGCTGCCCGCTACAGGGCAACCCGGCGACGTGAGTGTCATTTTGATATTCACGTCGCCTGAAGGCTGAATATCTATCCCGTAGATCAATCCGAGTTCGTAGATATCCACGGGTATCTCGGGGTCAAAGCAGGTGTGTAACGCCGCGATGATAGGTCCTTCAAGACCAGCGGCCGCTTCGATGGTGCCCCCATCTTGCGCGGTGGCTTCCAGTTCTTGGACCTCTTGCTCCTTAACCTCTTCCTCGCGAACCTCTTGCTCGCCTACTTCCACTTCCCTAACTTGTTGCTCGCTCATCTCAAATCCTCTTCAACTAGAAACCATAAACCACAAACCAGAAACCAATGCACTACTCAGTCGAAACGACGTCGCCCTGACCATTCAGCGCCGCGCGTAGCGTATGCCACGACAACGTCGCGCACTTAACGCGAATCGGGAACTCGCTAACGCCTGAAAATACTTCCAACTTTCCCAACTCCGGCGCGTCGACCTTTGCTTTCTGGCCCGTCACCAAATCGTGGAATGTCTGAAAGAGTTCTTCAGCAGCGGCACGCGTCTTCCCTTTCAAGGTTTCGGTCATGATCGACGCCGATGCGGTCGAAATCGCGCAGCCGGTTCCTTCGAAACTTATGTCTCTGACAACATCGCCGTCCATCTTGACGTAAATCTTCACCTTGTCACCGCAGAGCGGGTTGTAGCCCTCCGTGCTTCGGGTGGCGTCATTGAGGGCCCTGAAGTTTCTCGGCCGTCTCCCGTGATCGAGAATCAACTCCTGATAGAGATCCTGGAGTTCGGTCATCAGCCAAAGACCTCCTTGACCTTGTGAATTCCCTCGACCAACTTGTCGATCTCATCCCTGGTGTTGTAGAACGCCAGCGATGCGCGCGCCGTCGCAGGTATTCCGAAACGAGCCATCAACGGCATCGCACAGTGATGACCGGTCCGAATGGCAATCCCTTCGCGATCGAGAATGGTGCCCACATCATGCGGGTGTACGCTATCGAGCACGAACGAGAGCACGCCGGCTTTGTCGTTCGCGGTCCCGATTAATCGCAGCCCTGCGATCCCGGATAGCGCCTGGGTCCCATACTCCAACAGCTCGTGTTCGTGCCTGGCGATTCTCTCGATTCCAACCTGGTCCACATAATCGATCGCAGCACCGAGCCCGATCGTCCCTGCGATATTCGGCGTGCCTGCTTCAAACTTATATGGCAGCGTGTTGTAAGTCGTCTTCTCAAACGTGACTGAAGCGATCATATCGCCCCCGCCTTGATACGGCGGCATCGCATCAAGCAAGTCCGCCTTGCCGTAGAGCACTCCAATTCCGGTCGGTCCGTAGACTTTATGACCGGAGAACGCATAGAAGTCGCAGTCGAGCTCCTGCACATCCAGTTTTACGTGGGGCGCGGCTTGCGCACCGTCGATCAACACGCGAGCACCGTGGCGGTGAGCGATCTCTACGATCGCGCGAATCGGGTTGATGGTGCCCAGCGCGTTGGAGACATGCACCACCGAAACGAGCTTTGTCTTCTCGCTCACGAGCTTCTCGAACTCCTCGAGGATAAGCTCTCCGTCATCGTTGATCGGGGCAACCCGAAGGCGCGCGCCTTTCTCGTCGCAAAGAATCTGCCACGGCACGATGTTCGAGTGATGTTCCATCGCGCTGATCAGAACTTCATCTCCCGTTTTTACGTTGGCGCGGCCGTAGCTGTTTGCTACAAGGTTAATGGCTTCAGTGGTCCCGCGAGTGAAGATGATTTCTTTTGTCTCGGCGGCGTTGATAAAACGCCGGACTTTCTCACGTGTCTCTTCGTACGCTTTGGTGGCGCGCTCGCTAAGAAGATGAACCCCGCGATGGATATTCGAATTGTCCATCGAGTAGTAGTTCGCCATCGCATCTATTACTGCCTGGGGTTTTTGGCTTGTCGCCGCATTGTCCAGGTAAACGAGTGGCTTTCCGTACACGGTCTGCTTCAGTATCGGAAAGTCCCCGCGGACAGTTTCGGGATCGAGCGAGAGGCGCCTCGTCGGTTGCTCTGATGCCAATATGCCTGGCGACTTCATGATTCCTCCTGATGAGTGAGTTCGTGTTACCGGGTTCATTTAAGCCCGAACCAGACTTAGTCTTTCATTGTTCCTCCGCCTGGACTTGAGCGTGTCCGCCTGACAGACGCGCCAGTAGAGCACACTCGAGTCGCACACGAACAGCATCAACTTTCATCCGGTTGAGCACGTCATTGGCAAATCCATATGTGAGAACCGTTCTCGCCTCGGTTAAACCGATTCCTCGCGACCGCAGATAATAGATCGAGTCTTCATCCAGATGCCCTATGGTAGTACCGTGAGCGCATTTTACGTCGTCGGCATTGATTTCGAGTTGAGGCTTGCTGTTTATCGTCGCGCCCTCCGATAAGAGCAGGTTCTTGTTGCTCTGTCGAGCATCTGTCTTCTGCGCATCTTTGCGCACGATAATGCTGCCGTTGAACACCGCTGACGACTGATCATCCAGGATGCCCTTGTAAAGCTCTCGGCTATTGCAGTGAGGCATTCTATGGTCGATTACCGTGTGATTGTCGACGTGCTGATGATTGTCCGATACGTAAAGCCCGTTGAGCGTTGTTTCCGCCCCTTCACCGTTGAGCGCAACATTAACGTCGTTACGAACCAACGCACCTCCAAACGATACGGAGTGAGACGTGAAGACGCTTCCCCGCGACTGGCTCGCCATTACAGTGGATATATGAAACGCTTCTTCGTTTTCAGCCTGGAGTTTATAGTGCTCGATTACGCTGTTTTCCCCGGCGACTATTTCAGTGACAGCGTTGGTAAGATAAATTCCCTCAGCCAACCCGATGTGTTCCTCGACGACGGCCGCGTGGCTATTGTTCCCGGCGATGATCAAGCTGCGCGGGTGTGAGGCGATCGGCTCGTCCGAAGTCGAAACAAACAGGACGTAAATCGCCGCGTCCAACGTTACTCCGCTCGGGATTTCGATGAATGCGCCGTCTTCCAAAAACGCTGTGTTGAGAGCGACGAACGCTTGCTGCTGATATTCGGCATGCCTCGCGAGGTGTTCCTTCACCCTCGACGGATCTTGCTTAATTGCTGAGGCGATACTCCCCACTCTTAAGCCCCTGGGAAGATCGGATGAGGACAATTGAGGGCTGTAGTGACCGTTGAGAAACACGATCCTGCAACAGCATTCGCTAAACGCGGAATGAGCGAGAGGCAGTTCTGCCAGACGCTCCTCGGTCAACCCGTCCCATCTGAACTCGGCGGCTTGAAACGGAATCCTTGCGATGGGCGCCACGCTCGTATATTTCCAGTCTTCAAGTCTGGTAGTTGGAAAGCCAAGCGCCGCAAACCGCCCGATCGCATCTCTTCGTATCTCGCGAAGCCAGGAGTCTTCACTTCGCCCCGGTTTTTCGTCCAGCCGGGCAAAGTGTGAGAGAAAGAGCTCTCGCGTTTCCTTGACTGCGGTCATGGTACTGATACTCCTGACTTCAACGAATCGGCGCTCTCCTCGAGCCAGGCATAACCCTTTTGTTCTAGTTCCTGCGCCAGGTCCTTTCCTCCTGACCTGACAATACGGCCGTCCGCCAATACGTGCACAAAATCCGGAACGACGTAGCTCAGCAGCCGCTGATAGTGGGTAACAAGGACGATCGTGCGCTCGGGGCTGCGCAGCCTGTTGATGCCGTCCGACACTGTTCGGAGCGCATCGATATCAAGACCGGAGTCCGTCTCGTCGAGTATGGCAAGTTTTGGTTCGAGCACCGCCATCTGAAATATCTCGTTGCGCTTTTTCTCGCCGCCCGAAAAACCTTCGTTCACCGGACGATTCATTAACGTCTCGTCCATATCCAGCAGCTTCATCTTCTCGCGCACTACCTTAAGAAAGTCCATCGCATCAAGCTCGTCGAGGCCGCGGTGTTTCCGAATTGCGTTGAGCGCGGCTCTGAGGAAATAGGTGTTGCTCACGCCGGCAATCTCAACCGGGTATTGAAAGGCCAGAAACACGCCTTCGCGGGCGCGTTCTTCTGGAAGCATCGCGAGCAGATCCTTGCCCTCATAGAGCACCTGGCCCTGAGTTACCAGATAGCCCTCACGGCCGGCGAGAATATGAGCAAGAGTGCTTTTGCCGGATCCGTTAGGGCCCATAATCGCGTGCACCTCACCGGCATTCACCGTCAGATCGATGCCTCTCAGGATTTGGTTGCCTTCAACGCTTGCGTGTAGATTCTTTATTTCGAGCATTATCCCCCCAACAGATTGGCGATTGCCGATTTGCAACTCACCGATGTGCTCTCGACACACGACAATCGCCAATCGGGCAATCGGAAATCACCCAACGCTTCCTTCAAGACTGACGCCGAGTAGTTTCTGAGCTTCCACCGCAAATTCCATCGGTAGTTCCCGGAAGACCTGTTTGCAGAAACCGTTTACGATCATGCTGACGGCATCTTCGCTCGACAGCCCTCGCTGGCGGAAGTAGAAGATCTGATCTTCGCCTATCTTTGAAGTGGTCGCCTCGTGCTCGACCTGCGCCGTGGAGTTCTTGACCTCGAGATAGGGAAAGGTATGCGCGCCGCACTTATCGCCTAGTAGCAAAGAATCACATTGGGAATAGTTACGCGCGCCGGTTGCAGATTTGAGAATCTTTACCATCCCCCGATAGCTGTTCTGTCCGTGCCCGGCTGAGATTCCTTTTGACACGATCGTGCTTCGAGTGTTCTTGCCTATGTGAATCATCTTGGTCCCGGTGTCAGCCTGCTGATAGTTGTTTGTCAGCGCGACTGAGTAAAACTCACCGATCGAATTGTCTCCCTGCAGGATGCAACTCGGGTACTTCCAGGTTATCGCCGACCCGGTCTCAACCTGCGTCCACGAGATTTTTGAATTCTTGCCAAGACACTTGCCTCGCTTTGTCACGAAGTTATAGATGCCGCCCTTTCCTTCCTTATCGCCCGGATACCAGTTCTGTACCGTCGAGTACTTGATCGTCGCATCGTCGTGCGCGATCAACTCAACCACCGCGGCGTGCAGTTGATTCTCGTCACGCATTGGGGCGGTGCATCCTTCGAGGTAGCTTACATGGCTCCCTTCGTCGGCGATGATCAAGGTTCGCTCGAACTGGCCGGTGTTCTTGGCGTTGATGCGGAAGTACGTAGACAGCTCCATCGGACAGCGAACGCCCTTGGGTATGTAACAGAACGAACCATCAGTGAAGACCGCCGAATTCAGGGCCGCAAAAAAGTTGTCGGTGTACGGCACCACCGATCCGAGATACTTCTTGATCAGATCGGGATGCTCTCGTACTGCCTCGGAAAACGAGCAGAAGATTATCCCGAGCTCCCCGAGTTTCTCTCTAAAGGTGGTCGCGACTGACACGCTATCAAACACAGCATCGACCGCGACTCCGCTCAGGATTTCACGTTCCAGAAGCGGGATACCGAGCTTCTCGTAGGTTCGCAGCAGTTCAGGATCGACCTCGTCCAGACTCTTCGGACCGTCCTTCTTTGCCTTCGGCGCCGAGTAGTACACGATAGACTGGTAGTCGATGGGAGGATAATGAACGTTGGCCCAGGTCGGTTCCGCTTCCGATTGCTCGAGCGTCAACCAATGCCGATATGCGTTCAGGCGCCATTCAAGCATGAACTCTGGCTCACTCTTCTTTGCCGATATCAGCCGGATCGTGTCTTCGTTAAGCCCGCTTGGAACGTCATCGGCCTCGATATCGGTCACAAACCCCCACTTGTATTCGCGGTTTACCAGCGTTTCGAGGGTGTCCGTTTTAGTACTCATTCTTTGTCTCCGTACGTGCCCGTTAGCCTTCTCCGTTTAAAACGCCCGTTCTCATACTAGGCAATCTATACTTAGCCGTCAAGATTGAGAGAAGTACGGGTTCCGGCTGTAAGGCTTATCATTTTGCGAGTTAGTGCGGAAAGCGCTTACATGAGTGAAACAGTCAACAATCCAACTTGACTTAATTAGTCGGGTATCCTAAAGTCTCAATCGGCTTTCGCAGGTTTGAGTGGCTGGTGGTGGTTTTAGATATGCAGGTTTCTTCAAAAGGAAAATATTCGGTGCGCGCGGTCCTCGACATCGCTCAGCATTCTGAAGGCTCACCGGTGCCCCTCGCAGCGATATCGCAGCGAGAAGGAATATCGCTCCTGTTCCTCGAGCAACTGTTTCAGCAACTGCGCAAGGGAAACATAGTCAAGAGCGTGCGCGGGTCGCACGGCGGATACGTTCTGGCTCGGGATCCTTCCGAAATCACCATAGGCGAAATCGTGAGACTTATCGAATCTCCGATCTACACGAATTCCTGTTTCAGCAAGGCCGAATCCGTTGACGACTGCAGGATATCCAGTAGTTGCGTCAGCGGCGCGATCTGGAAACAGCTGGCCGAGCACGTAGACAACTTTTTGGATTCGATTACCGTCGCCGATCTGTCCAACAAAGCTAAGCCGGAGATCGTCTACGGTCTAAGAGTTAAATCGAAGCGAATCCTGGCAGATCGAGGAATAACCGCCGAGCACCCAGAACCGGAAACAGCTGAGGTTGCTTAAAGAAGGTAGCGCAGACTGTCCAGTCTGCGCACGCCTGTTGGGGTTTGTTGAGTAGTGCGCAGACTGGACAGTCTACGCTACCTGTTACGAGGAGAATAGAATGTCATTGAAGCTCCCGATTTATATGGACTACCACGCGACGACGCCCTGTGATCCACGGGTATTCGAAGCGATGCGTCCTTACTTCACCGAGGTATTCGGAAACGCCGCGAGCCGCAATCATCAGTTTGGATGGGAAGCGGAAGAAGCAATCGAGAACGCGAGGAAACAAGTAGCCGATCTGATTGGCTCTTCCGCGAAGGAGATCGTCTTTACCAGCGGCGCGACCGAGTCTGACAACCTCGCGATAAAGGGCGTCGCCGACATGTACTACGAGCGTGGCGACCACATCATAACCGCGGTCACAGAGCACAAAGCGGTGCTCGACAGTTGTAAGAAGCTCGAAAAACGCGGGTTCAAGGTTACCTATCTGCCGGTTGGAAGCGATGGATTGATCACTCCCGATGACATCCGAAACGCGATCACCGATAAGACGATCCTGGTCACAATAATGATGGCCAACAATGAGATCGGGGTGATCCAACCGATCGCCGCGATCGGCAAGGTGTGTAAAGAGAAAGGCGTACTGTTTCACACCGACGCGACTCAAGCAATCGGCAAAATACCGTTTAACGTGAGCGAGTTGAACGTCGATCTCGCATCGTTCTCAGCGCATAAGATTTACGGACCGAAGGGCGTCGGCGGCTTGTACGTTCGGCGCAAGAACCCGCGCGTAGTGCTGGTGCCGATGATGGATGGCGGCGGCCACGAACGCGGGATGCGAAGCGGAACTCTGAACGTTACCGGGATAGTAGGGCTTGGAAAAGCGTGCGAACTGGCAAAGAACGAAATGCCCGCCGAAAACGAACGAGTCTTCGGACTGCGAGAGAAGTTGCGCAAGGGTTTGATGGATGAGCTGCCGGACGTCTACGTAAACGGTCATTCAACCGAGCGCCTCCCAGGCAACCTCAACATGTCGTTCGCATATGTCGAAGGCGAATCACTTCTGATGGGCATCAACGACATCGCCGTGTCGTCAGGCTCGGCGTGCACTTCGGCGAGTCTCGAGCCCAGTTACGTGTTGAAGGCGCTTGGTGTTGGCGAAGAGCTCGCGCACAGTTCGATTCGGTTTGGGCTGGGGCGATTCAACACCGAAGAAGAAGTCGACTACACAATCGGACGGGTCAACGAAGCAGTAAACAGATTGCGAGAGCTCTCACCGCTTTGGGAGATGGTCCAGGAAGGCGTCGATCTGAGCAAGGTTCAATGGGCGGGCGAATAGAAGAAACCTAAATCAGCACGAGAGAACGGAGAACCAATGGCATATTCAGACAAAGTTGTTGATCACTACAACAATCCGCGCAACGTTGGAAGCCTCGATAAGAAAGACCCAAGCGTGGGGACGGGGCTTGTCGGTGCGCCCGAGTGCGGCGACGTGATGAAACTTCAGATCAGAATCAACCCCGAAACGCAGATAATCGAGGATGCGAAGTTCAAGACGTTTGGCTGCGGTTCGGCTATCGCGAGCTCGAGCCTTGCCACTGAGTGGCTCAAGGGACGCTCGGTGGATGATGCGTTGGCAATCAAAAACACTGCCATCGTACAGGAACTGAATCTCCCTCCGGTAAAAATTCATTGTTCGGTTCTCGCTGAAGACGCGATCAAAGCGGCGGTGCGCGATTATCAGCAGAAGCAAGCGAACGAGGAACCGAAAGCAGAGGAAGCCGCGGTCAACGCGTGAGCGATATGATTGAATTAACTACAAAAGCTGTCGAGAAGGTCCGCGAGATCATGCACGATCAGGGGATCACCGAGGGCGGTCTACGAGTAGGCGTGAAGGGCGGGGGCTGTTCGGGTATGAGCTACAACCTGGCGATTGATACCGAAGAGCGGCCGGGCGATAAGGTTTTCGAGAAGGACGGCGTAAAGGTCTTCGTCGACATGAAGAGCTTTCTGTTCCTCGACGGCTCGACCCTTGACTACAAGGAAGAGGGTTTAATGCAAAGAGGATTCACCTTTCTCAACCCCAAGTCTTCAGGCACCTGCGGCTGCGGCGAATCATTCGCTGTGTAGGGGGTAGGATAGACTTTAGTCTGTGCCAATTCTTGGTAGAGATGGATGGTTGGGCGCCCTGCGACTCAACCATTTTTTCTTGGCGGGGACAGGCCGAAACTCAACAACGGAGGAGACCCAAATTCGAATGGCTGATTTTGCAACCAACACTGTGACGTCCTCTACAGGTGTTTGCCCGCACTGCGGTTCTCAAACAGCCGGTGCGCATTTTTGCGCCGAGTGTAGAAAAATCCAGCTGGTCTCCGGCTCTGATTATTTCCAATTCTTCGGTTTGCCGCGAAAGCTCCTTATCGATGTGTCGGATCTCGAAAAGTCCTTCTATGAGCTAAGCCGCCAGTTTCATCCCGATTACTTCATGAGAGCGAGCAATGCTGAACAGCAAGCCAGTATCGAGCGGTCGTCGATGCTAAACGATGGGTACCGCACGTTGCGAGACCGAGTCGCGCGGGTCAGTTATTTACTAGCGCTCGAAGGCTACAAGGAAGCTGAAAAAAAAGCGCCCCCTGACCTACTGGAAGAAGTTTTTGAGTTGAACATGCAGATTGAGGAACTGAAAGCTGCCAAAAAGGCCGGCGATGAAAACGACGTCGCTGAGGCCCAATCGGCGCTCGAAGAGGCGATGATGGGCTTGAGAGAAAAGTTGGCCGGCATCGACGACCGGCTGCTCGCTAAGTTTGGGGATTGGGATTCAGCACTGGATCGTAGCGCCCCTACTTCCGAGAAGAGCGCTTTGCTCGATCAAATGAGCGAATTGCTTTCGCATCGATCATACATTGGTCATCTCGTTCATAGCATCCAGGAGGAACTCTGAATAAATGCCGGTGATTGAACTCAGCTTGAGCGGCCGACCTAAGTCAGCTCGCGTAGTCGGCATCGATCTTGGAACGACCAACAGCCTGGTCGCCTACATCGGCGATAACGGCCCCGAGGTTATTCGCGACCGGTCGGGCAACGGGCTGGTGCCGTCAATCGTTTACTACGATCAGGAACAAGACCGGCTGCTCGTCGGCGAGGAGGCGCGCGACCGGCTCGTCACCGAGCCGCGTAAGGCAATCTATTCAGTGAAACGATTCATGGGAAAGGGTAGCGAAGACGTTCAGGAAGATCTCAGCCTGGTTCCGTTTCAGATCGCGCCCGGCAGCGAGCAAGTGATCGGCTTTCAGATGGGTGATCGGGTTTTTACTCCGCCTGAGATCTCCGCATTCATACTTCGCGATCTAAAAAAGCGCGCGTCGCAGTTTTTCGGAGAGGAGGTCTCTCAAGCGGTCATAACGGTGCCGGCTTACTTTAACGACGCTCAGCGCCAGGCTACAAAGGATGCCGGACACCTCGCGGGGCTTGAGGTTCTGCGGATCGTCAACGAGCCTACCGCGGCTTCGCTTGCATACGGAATTGACAGAAAGGAAGAAGCAATCGTTGCCGTCTACGATCTTGGAGGCGGGACATTCGACATCTCGATACTGAAACTCAAAGATGGGATCTTCGAGGTTCTTTCGACAAACGGGGATACCCACCTTGGCGGTGACGATCTGGATAATCGACTCATCACGCTGGTGATCGATGAGATGGGAAAAGAAGCTGGCGAGGGAATCGCGCAAGACCCGGCCGTTTTTCAGACGATAAGAAAAGCTATCATCAAAGCCAAGCACGACCTCTCGGACTCCGACAGCGCGATTGTGGAAATCGATCCTGGGGTTCAGCGCCCCGCATATCGCCGCACGCTCACCCGTGACGATTTCGACCGCTTAATCGATGACTTAGTCGAACGGACGCTTGGCCCGTGCGCCCAGGCACTCAAAGACGCAAATCTCAAACCTGAACAGATTGATGAAGTCGTAATGGTTGGAGGTTCAACGCGCATTCCGCTTGTCCGAGCAAAAGTCAAAGAGCTCTTCAAGCGCGAGCCGCACATAGAGCTCAATCCGGACGAGGTTGTAGCTCTGGGTGCCGCTATTCAAGCCGATGTGCTTGCAGGCGGGCGCCGAGACTTGCTCCTGCTCGACGTTACTCCGTTGAGTCTCGGCATTGAAACGATGGGCGGGGTGGTTGCCAAGATAATCAATCGCAATTCGACGATCCCCGCTTCGGCGGCAGAGATGTTCACAACCTGGGTGGACAATCAAACCGGCATAGACGTTCACGTGCTCCAGGGAGAACGTGAGATGGTAGAAGACTGCCGGAGCCTTGCGAGGTTCACGTTGAAGGGCATTCCGCCCCAGCCTGCCGGGCTTCCTCGAATCGAAGTCAAGTTCCTGATCGACGCAAACGGGATCCTGACCGTCAGCGCCCGCGATTTGCGGACTCAACAGGAGCACTCGATCGAGGTCAAGCCGTCATACGGGTTGAGCGATGAGCAAATCGAGAAGATGTTGCTCGACTCGTTCGAATTTGCCGAAGAAGACATCCGCAAGCGTCAGCTGGTCGAAGCTCGCAACGAAGCCGAAACGGTCATGCGAGCCGCGGAAAAAGCTCTTGCCGATCACCCGAGGGAGTTGATCGACGCCGACGAGCGATCCGCAATCGTGTCGGCTCTGGATGATCTGCGCCAGGCAGCGGGTGGTGACGACCATCAGTTGATACGAGACAAGATCAGGATCCTGGACGACGCCTCTCAGCATCTGGCTGAAATTATCATGGATAGTGCGCTGGTTGCGGCGCTCAAGAATCGAAAGGCATCCGAGGTTGCAAAGGGGTGAGCATGGAAGTGAGAGAGGCAGGCAGCAGCGTGATTGCCGAAGACGAAAGCGCGGCTGCGACGACAAAGATCTGCAGAGTTACTTTCCTCCGGTCGAACAGCGAACCGGTAACGGTTGAGTACGAGCCGGGAGTAACTCCCTACCACGAACATGGAAAGGAAGGATCATTGCTGGACATCGCGCTCAACTTCGGCGTGAACCTCGAGCATTCTTGCGGAGGCAACTGTGCGTGCACCACCTGCCACGTTATCGTCAAGCAGGGAGAAGAGAATCTCACTGAAATGGACGAAGACGAAGAGGATCGACTCTACATGGCCGATGGTTTGACGCTCCATTCGAGACTTGGCTGTCAATGCGTCGTGACAGGTGATGTAACCGTCGAGATACCCGACGTGCTCGACTTCATTCGCCACGGATAACAAGGAGATGTTTATGAGTTCAATGTTTTGCCCACGATGCGCCACGCCGCAGCCGATGAACCGCTCGACCTGCGAGCAGGATATCACCGGTCCAAACTCGGAGAAGATCAAGCTGGTGATTCGTACATGCCACTGCGCTACGTGTAATACATTTGTAAGGAGCGAGAGCATTCACGAGCGACGATGACGTCGCAGCTTACCATCGTTCACGGATGATGCAAACGAGGCGAGGATCGATTATGACTGAGATCGGTTGGACGGACACTGAAGAGATAGGAATCAGGCTGCTTGAAGCGCATCCGGATGTTGATCCTCTGACAATACGCTTCACCGATTTGCATCGATGGGTGATGGAGCTGGATGGATTTGCAGGTGACGCCAAGGATTCTAACGAGAAAAAACTCGAGGCGATTCAAATGGCGTGGTACGAAGAATGGCAGGAGGAACAATAAGCTCAGGGTTCAGAGCTTCTGGTTTCTGGTTTCTAGTTTATGGTTCGTAGAGTGCGGAAATACGAGATCCCGAAACTGTAAACCTCACACCAGAAACCAGAAACGAGAAACCAGAAACTCTGAACTCTGAACTCTGAACCTTTTATGAAAGTCTATCTCGACAACAGCGCGACGACAGCGATGGCTGCCGAAGTAATCGAAGCGATGTTGCCGTATTTCTCCGACGAGATGGGCAACGCACAGTCCGTCCATTCATTTGGGCAGCGCGCGAAGGCCGCCGTAGAAAAAGCTCGCCGCGAAGTTGCCGCTCTAATCAATGCCGCGCCGCTCGAAATTGTCTTCGTCTCGGGCGGGACTGAGGCAGACAATCTCGCCATCCGAGGAATAGCCGAAGCTCACCGGGATCACGGACGGCACATCATCACCACGAAGATCGAACATCCGGCCGTGCTTGCCACCTGCGAGGCCCTCGAGGCATCAGGATATCGAGTCACATATCTTCCAGTATCGCGGACCGGGATCGTCAGCGCAGATGATGTTCGACAGGCTATCGGCGACGAAACGATTTTGATCTCGGTGATGCTGGCCAATAACGAGACCGGCACGATCCAGCCGATCGAGGAGATCTCGGCGCTGGTAAACCAGGCTCGCTCGCGAGGTCTCAAGCATCTGCACCTTCATACCGACGCAGTTCAGGCGGTTGGCAAGGTCGCGGTCGACGTTGACCGGCTGGGCGTTGATCTGCTCTCGCTTTCCGGACACAAGATTCATGGTCCTAAGGGTATCGGTGCGCTATACGTTCGTAAGGGCACGCGCCTAGCGAAGCTGCTTTACGGCGGGCATCACGAGCGCGATCGAAGGGCGGGAACCGAGAATGTTCCCGGGATTGCCGGACTTGGGCGAGCGGCCGAGTTGGCGCGCACCCAGCTCGACGAACGAATCAACCGAATGCGCGCGTTGAGGGACTACCTCGAGCAGCAGTTACTTTCCCGCTTCAACGGTGTTCGAATCAACGGCGATATACAACAGCGTGTGCCTAACGTCTCGAACCTGAGCTTCGCCGGCATTGATGGCGAGAGCCTGCTGATTGCGCTGGACCTGAAGGGCATCGCGGTATCGACGGGATCGGCTTGCGCTTCTGGATCGCTCGAACCGAGCCACGTTCTTCAAGCGATCGGGCTCTCCCGCGATGAAGTTCGCGGAAGCCTGCGGTTCAGCCTGGGCGCTTACACCACCCGGGAAGAAATTGATTATGCGATTTCGGTGCTGGTAGACACGGTCTCGCGGCTCCGCGATATGATTCCAACCGATGAACCGGACGAGGCGAAGGCGGCTCTCCAGTAACAAGCTTACGCTATGTACAGCCCTCAACTCGCCGAACACATTGCGCACCCGCGAAACGTTGGGGAGATAAACAACCCTTCGGGGATCGGTGACGTCACGAACGAAGTATGCCTTGACCGGATCAAACTGACGGTGCTGGTTGAAGGGGATCTGCTGATCGACGCAAAGGTCAAGGCTTCAGGCTGTCCGCCGACGATCGCTGCCGCATCTGTCCTGACCGAGTTGATCATCGGGCGGTCGGTTGAACAAGTTAGGTCTGTCACGCGAACCGACGTCGCGAATGCCCTGGGCCATCTACCGCCCGCTAAGCACACTGCACTGCACTGGCAATCGATGCGCTGCGTGCTGCAGTCGAAAGCCTAACCCATAAACTCTAACCGGATTTATTACCGTTACGCGGGCACCAGGGATCCACACCACGGACAGAAAATCTCACCTTCTTCGATTCGCTGATCACATTCACCGCACGTTGGGTTAGCTGGAAGAGTCGATCCAATCTCGTCGATAAAGACCCCACACGTCACACAAAACAGATCATCGGCTCCGGATTCGGCGCCGCAGGCGAGGCAAACACCAGGCGACAGTGCACCCGTGTAAACAATCTCCGGAGGCAAGTTGAAGCCCGACAACGGACCGCTGGGTCTGACAAACGGCGTTCGAACGTCATCTGTGTCGACAGAATTTACCGGCACCTCGTAGTGCTGAACCGACTCTTCTGCAGTCGCCGACTCTTGCGGGTCATTTGTGTCGACAGATTCTACCCCGTAGTCTTGAACCAAGTGTTCGGCAGTCGCCTGCGTTAGCACGTCATCTGTGTCGACAGATTTTACTTCGTAGTCTTGAACCAAATCTTCGGCAGTCGCCGGCGTTAGCACGTCATCTGTTTCGACAGATCTTACCTCGTAGTCTTGAACCGAATCTTCCGCGGGCGCCGGCTTGCCTGACTCTATTGGTTCGAACGGCGAGTATGTTACAGGCGGTTCGGACGACGTCTGTTCTTCAGTATTGAGTTGTCTGGATAAGGCAAGGCTTTCGAACTCTTCCGCCTGCGCCGGCTCGGGCAGTTCGATATTTGAAAGCGCTGTAGCCGACTCGTCCAGCACTTGATTGTGGACTTGTTCAGAGAATCCAAGGCCCTCAGTACTATCCGCAGACGTCGGTTCTGGTTGGCTTGTTTGCTCTACAACCCGCAACTGCTCTTCAGGCGGCAGTTCGGCGAACGCAATCAGCTCATGGTAGAGATCTATCTCTGATTCGCTGATTGTAGTGTCGTGCGGCCCGATAGAGTTGAGGCAGACCGCCGCGTTGTCTTTGATGAGCTCCATCCAGTCTTTCTTTCGCAGGGTTTAGTGAGGAGGCAGGGCGGATTCATTCTACAATACGTAGGATGCGGTTGCTATAGAATTGTGGGACATCGAATTGTGGGACTGGCGTAATCAGTTTAAAGCTGCAAGACCACCTGGCTTTGAGATTGAGTCTGGTGTACGCCACGTCGCAACCACGTCAGTGGCTGAATTGTTCGCGTGCAGCGGCGATGCTACGATTCAAACATCATTATGCCTCGTGAATCCGACATAATCGCCGGGTTAAAGAAACGCCCAAGCGTCAAACGTGATGTGTTGTTGGGAATCGGCGACGACGCGGCAGTTATAAAAACAGGAGAGGGACGAGAACTCCTTGCATGCTGCGACTTGATGGTCGAAGGCGTGCATTTCCGCACCGATTGGAGTCCCGCTGGTCTCCTTGGCCGCAAAGCCCTCGCAGTCAATCTCAGCGATATCGCTGCGATGGGGGGCGTACCGAAATTTGCCATGCTCAGCCTGGCGCTGCCGGAATGGTGTTCTGACGATTTCATCGCCGAGCTATTTGACGGAGTATTTAAGCTTGCCGAGGCCACCGGTGTTTCGATCATTGGCGGTGATACTTCAAGCTCGCGTGACTCGTTGTTCATCGATGTCAGCGTGATCGGTGAGTGCGAAACCGGGAAGGCTGTAACCCGCCGAGGCGCAAAGGTCGGCGATACAATCTACGTCAGCGGTTCGCTTGGCGCATCTGCGCTTGGCCTCTCATTGCTTGAAAAAGGGTTCAGACTCGACGATTCGCAAGACCCAAACGATGCGAGGCCGCAGGCTGTTCGAAAGCACCTGGTACCCGAGCCTCGGTTAGAACTGGGCCGCGCTCTCGGACACGCGGGACTCGCGACGGCGATGATCGATATCAGCGATGGTTTGAGCACAGACTTATGGCACATCCTCGATGAGAGCGGGGTCGGCGCCGTTATTCACGCCAGCGCGATACCCGTTCCCGAATGCGTAACCGCCATTGCCTTGGAAGGTAACACCATAGATCCTTTAATGTTGGCGCTAAACGGCGGCGAGGAGTACGAGCTTCTGTTTACAGCCTCTCCCGGAAAGACGCAGGAGATCGAAAAGTTATCCGACCTGCCTGGAGTAAAGATATACGGGATTGGAGAGATCGTTGCGAGAAGAGACCTGCTGCTTGCGCGAAACGGCGCGTTCGAGTCAATTTCACCAACAGGGTTTGAGCACCGGATCTGAAACCTGTTACACCCGTCAATATAGGACACCCCCAGACCTTGGCACATTGTTACACTTGAGGAATCGTCACAATGGCGCTTGTTGTGTCTAGTCTTTGAGACCACACTGTCCAAGAGATAAGCACTCGCACAAAGGAATAGACGATATGCCGAAAACAATTCAAAGAAGTACCGCGGTCGTGTTCTTGCTGGCAGTAATATTAGCCAATTCAATTCCTGCTCGAGCTCAGGAACCGACGACCCCGGTAATTGGGAGTTGGGATGCCATTAAAGCTCTCCCTTCAAGAGACGAACTGTCCGTCACTCTCAAAGACGGAAGCAGCCAAAAAGGCAAGCTCACCGACGCCACCGATACGTTGCTGACATTGTCTCAAGGTAAGAAAATCAATGAGATACGTCGAGAGGCGATATTCCAGATCTATCGCGCGGTTCCAAAGTCGCGCAGCAGGGCCACCGGGACCGGAGCTGCGGTAGGCGCCGGATTGGGATTGATGACTGCCGCTTTCGGAGATGGATCGAGTGGGCACGGCTCAAGTGCTGGAACTGCTATCGTCGGCGTCCTATTCACGGCAGGCCTCGGCGCATTGATCGGCCGGGGAATCGCCGGCGGTCACGAGCGCGTATTGATTTACGAAGCGAGAAGGTGATTTCGTTAGGCCTGACCGTCGAATACCTGGTCTTCATAAAAGAACGCCGGACCGCAGACAAGGATCAGTTTGATCGTCTCCGTGCCGGTGTTCTGAAGCGTGTGCCGGTGACCTCGGGGGACGTAAACGGCGTCGCCGGCATTAACCTCCTGAATCTCATCGCCGACAGTCATAAGGCCCCGACCCGAAACCAAATAATAGATCTCCTCGATATCGCGATGATAATGAGGCGTGACGGCGCATCCGGGCGGGAGCATTTCTTCAGCCAGGCTGCATTGAGTTACATTCGACGTGGTCCTATCAATAAGGGGCCGAATCTCGGAGCCATGAGCTGTGTTGATGATGCCCGCGTGCTTGCGATTCACAATAATCATTGAGGTTCTCCTCGATCCCAGCTATATAGTGTTTAGTCCCAGTGATTTGTTGGAACTCGTTGCGATGATTCTACTTGATCTCGCCGCCCGAAAGGCATAAGATTTTTTCCGCAACGCACAGCCCTCACAAGCGTTGAATAAATCATCAACTGGGAGCCCTCGACTGGTGAAAACTGATAGGAAACCAGCAACCTTGGCGATCTGTTTACTACTGGCGCTGAGTCTTGTAGTAGCGCAGGGCAGCGACCATCGAACCAGGCTCTCACAGGGGCGCAGCGTAGCGCTGCCCTCTTCGTCCATACTCGACAAACACGCTCAGCCTCTAATTTCATCGAGCGGCAAGATCGGCTTCGTCGCATCGGTTACCGGCGGATCGCTGATCTCGTTCAGCCTGACTTCGGGCAAGATTCTCTCAACCGTTGCATTGGGGGAAACGCTTGGCGCTATTTCGATGATCGAGGTAGGGGGGCGCAGGCTGATCGCCGTCCCAGCGGCAAATGATCCGGCAGGGGGTACCCCTGCGACAGTCAGCATCATCGATGCAACCAGCGCTAAAAGGCTTGAGCTAAAATCGCTGCTGGTGCTTCCGCGTGATGCGGTTATCACACCCGCTACCAGCGCAACGTTGACGCGCGACGGTCGCTTTTGCTTGATCGCTTCGAGCTTCGATGTGCCGACGCTTTATTCGTTTGACGTAGAGTCCGGTCAGTTAGCATCTCACCTTGCCCTTATCGGGCGGCCTTCCGACGTAGCGCTTTTTGATGACGGCGGCCGGCGGATGCTGGCAGTCGCCAGCGCCGCGGGGAACAACCTTTCGGTTATTAAAATCGATGAACTGGGGGGGCTCGTTTCGAGCGCGAACTTCAGTCCCTCAATCGCACGATTTGACGATGCTAATAATCCCGTTTTTAGCCCGGATGGAGGCTTGGTTTATATTGCTGCCTCAACGGGTGACCGCCTTTTTGCCATAGATACTGAAAGCGCCATAATCATCGACAGCATTTCCGTGGATTCCCCGCAGCGCATCACCGTTGCGACGGGAGCAGACGGGGTTCAAATGATTGCGGCAACCCGAATACGGCGGCCGTCAAACAGCAAGCAGGGCGGCGTCACGGTTATTGAGAACCAGGATGGCCGGCTTGCAAACAGATCCGAATTTACCCCGCCAGACGGAATCGAATTCTCGCCGGCTAACAACGTTGCTTTCACCAATGATGCTTCAATCGCGTTTGTTGGATCCACGACCGGAATCTTGTTTGCCTTCAACACCAGCTCCGGTGAGCTTGAATCTTATCAAGAGATCGGAAACGAGATTCGGCGGGTTTCGCTGAGTGAGAAGACTCGTTCGGTTGCGGTTGTGCGTTCTGCGGCGAGCGGCGATGAGGTGACAATCGTAAACTTCGATGTCGTGGGATCAGACGAGACAAATCCTTCGGCTCCATCGATTGATTCGATGTCGCCTGAAGTGGTTGAGCAGGGCCGAGTCCGGAATTTAAGGCTCGTGGTGGCCGGGAAGAATTTCACCGACGGCGCATCCCTGGTGGTGAACGGCGTCGAGATGGGTGCGGAGCTGGTGCGACGAGGAACAGCACTTGAGACCAAACTCCCCAAATCGTTGTTCGATCAGATTTCTTCTATCAGCGTTTGGGTAAAAGGCGCCGACGGCTCGCTGTCTCAACCAAGAGACCTTCGAGTTGTCAGACCCGATGCTCCGATGATTGATCGGATCAGCCCAACGGACGTGCCGGGACCGAGCACACCGTTCGCGCTTCAAGTCACGGGAAAGAACTTCCGAGCAAGCTCGACAGTGTTAGTCGCCGGGCGCCCGCTCAACACTCACCAAATCGGATCGAACACGCTACAGGCAATCGTCCCGGCAGACATCGCCGACACCGTGCGAGCGAATGGACTCAAAGTGCAGGTGAAAGATCTGGCGGTGCCTGACCTCGTGTCGGTGAATGAGAAGGAACTGCGTATTTACGGACCGCGGGTAACTGATCTGGAGACATCGGTTCACAACGTCGTAGCCGGCAGCAGAAGTTTTGGGCTGCGAATCGCGGGCAATAACTTTCGCGAAGGTGCGCAGGTTGAGCTTCGCGTTAACGGCGAGGTTTTTACCGCGGTACAGGCCCAACGTCAGGGCAGCAGGGCAATCAGAGTAACTGTCCCGACGCACATTTTTCAGGAGTCTGGAAAACTGGCGGTGGTCGTTCGTAATCCCGACGGAAGCACGTCCGATCCTCAAGAACTTGACGTCCGTGCTCCTGAGATCACATCCTTTGCGCAGCGAAAAGTTTACGCCGGTTCTTCAAACGTTCAGATCGATATTATCGGCCAGAGCTTCCGGCGAAACGTGCGGGTCTACGCCGGTAACGCGCGCATCGAGAACAAGCACGTGCGTTTTCGCAGCAGCTCTCATTTAACGGTTACGCTTACTGGCGACTTGAACCGGCTGCTGGAAAAACCTGATTTGCTCAGGTTCCAGGTAGTCAATCCGAACGAGGCTGACGGCGTGCCTTCCCTGGACAAAGCGTTGAGCATCGTAGGACCCGAGATCGCCGACGCCTCGATAGAAACCCACATCAACGATGATTCTACCCAGGTACGAGTGGTTATTCAGGGAGCGAACTTCCGAAGGGGGGCTATCGTCGAGTTCTTCAAAACAGGGATGGAAGACGCGCCGGTCATTCAGCAGACCCCGACGGCGCTAACTAACGGCAGGTTGATCGTAGTCGTATCCGCGAAGAAACTCGAGAGGATGGGGAGCTTCCGGGTTCGCGTAGTCAACCCCGGTACGGTCTCAGTCGCATCGGTTCTCTTCCAGCCGCGACCGCTGACGGTCGCGCAGTCAGAAGAATAAACACCAAAAACGTTTCAAGTCTCATCTTCTTTACTGAGCGACGTGGTTCAATCAACACGTCGTCTGCCCATCCGCCACGGGTCTCTGAGCGAGATTTAACATCTTAATCAAGATCAGAGATCTCGGTGGCCGTGTCCGGCCGTCTCATCACGTAGCCAGATCCGCGCACGGTGTGAATTAGTTTTGTCGGGAAATTCCGGTCGATCTTATTCCGGAGATAGTTCACATAGACATCAATCACGTTAGTGAACGAGTCGAACGTTTCATCCCACACATTTTCGGAAAGGACCGTTCGCGAGAGCACCTGATCCGGGTGTCGCATAAAGCACTCGAGCAGCGCGAACTCTTTGGACGTTAGCGTAATAGGCTGGCTCGCGCGGGTGACACGACGCGTCAGCGGATCGAGTGTGAGATCGCCAATTTGCAGACGAAGATTTACCTCGGTGCGATCGCGTCTTCGCAGCGCTCGAATGCGAGCAAGCAGTTCTGCAAATGCAAACGGTTTGGTGAGGTAGTCGTCGGCGCCGCTGTCCAACCCGCGGACTTTCATGTCAACCGAGTCTCGGGCGGTCAGCAGCAGGATGGGGGTGGATACCCGGTTCTCGCGCAACTTGCGGCAAACCTCGAGTCCGTCCATCAACGGCAACGTAATGTCGAGCACGATCAAATCATAGCTTCCGCTTGATGCTCGATAGAGACCGTCCTGGCCATCGGAAGAGATATCGACGGCAGAGCCTTCCTCCTCGAGCCCCCGCTTAATAAAACTAGCCATTTTGACTTCATCTTCAACAACTAGAATGCGCATCGCTGATAGTATAAAAGCGCATAGGGAAAGAGGGAAGGTGGAGGATGGAAGATGGAAGATTGAAAATTGAAAATTGCAAATTGCAAATTTGTCTCAGCCCATACGTGCGCCTAACCGCTGCGTGTTTCGATTTGCAGTTTTCAATTTTCAATTTGCAATTCTCAATTCTCAATCTTCCATCCTCCACAGCTTCTCCTCCTCTCGCCCCAGCGTGTTATACTACGAGCGGTTCTTTGGAGTGGGTCGGACGGTTGCTGGCGCCGATAATCTCAGGTTCAAATCTCAGAAATGAGGTGCGTATCTGAGAGAGCCGGGGCGAGAGGAAAGTCCGAACACCGCAGGGCAACGGACTGGCTAACAGCCAGGCGGGGTGACCCGACGACAAGTGCAACAGAAAACAAACCAGCCGATGGCTCTCCGCTCGCAGCGAAAGCTGCTTTCCTGGAGCACAGGTGATGGGTGAAACGGTGGGGTAAGAGCCCACCAGCACAGGTGGCGACACTCTGTGGCTAGGCAAACTCTCCGTGGTGCAAGACCAAATAGGGAGGCGTCACAAGGACTGCCCGTCCAAAGCGCGCGGCTTCGGTTGCGCGCTACGACCTCCGGGTAGGTCGCTCGAGCGAGCGGAGTAATCCGCCGCCTAGATGAATGACCGTCGCTGGCCCCCGACAAACGCTCGCGTGGTTCCGCCACTCGGGAACGCCGGGAGCCGGAACAGGATTCGGCTTACAGACCCACTCCAGAATCATTGCAGTTTGAGAAGGTGTAGGACATATTCGACCTATTGGACCTATACCTATTTGAGTGGCATCTTTTATCGGAGACAAACAGTGAGTAAGAACAAATACTTGATCGGCCTAATAGGACTGGCCGTCGGATTCAGCGTCAGTTTCTTTCTTACCCAGAGCTATAACAAAAGTAATGCAGCACCGGCAGCAACGGCAGCAGCCGGGGCGCCATCAGGCATGCCGGGCGGCCCCGGTGGCCAGCAGGCTATGATGAACCAGGTCGCAGGGGTCATCGAGAAAGCCAAAAATGGGCCGAACGATTTTCAGGCCCAGGTCGAGGCCGCAAAAGTATTCAATCAGATCGGACGAATAGCCGAGACCGTTGATTATCTTAAGAAGGCATACGCCATTGATGCGGCGAGGTTCAACGACCTCGGTGCGGCCGGCTTTCTGGGTCAGTATTATTTTGACCAAAAGGACTATCCGGAAGCCGAAACCTGGTTTAGCCGTGCAATCAAGGCCGATCCTAAGGATCCTGATCTGTACGTCGGGCTGGCTGAAACCTTTGTTCAACGCGAACCTCCGCAACCGGACCAGGCGATTGCGCAGCTTCAGCAAGCGCTTTCTGTTGATTCACGAAACCCGCACGCACTTGGCCATCTCGTCGAAGCGTACGTGCTGAAGAAAGACACCCGGAGCGCTGAGGAAACGGTCAAGCGTCTCAAAGAAGCCGACCCTACAAGCAAGAGGGTTCCGGTCCTGGAAACTCTGGTCGCGGATCTTAAGGCTGGAAAGCCAGTGACCATTCCAAAGGAATAGACAGGCCTTGATGGTTCATTCGTTACTCGAAAGACAACCATTCACTGATCGTCGCGCACTCTGATTATTGGTCATGTTTTTCAGATTCTTGATCTATTGTTTGCTGGCGTATCTGGCACTTCGCTTTGTCCGGCGTCTTTTATCTCCGACGCCTCGAGGCGCATCCAGAGCAGCACCGAGGGAACCCGGTCCCGCGCAAATGACCCGATGCCAGAACTGCGGGATGTTCATAACGCAAACGAGCGCCTTGCTTGCGGGCGGTCGTGAATTCTGCTCCAAATCCTGCGCTCAGAAGGTTAACCGAGTTTGATTAGGACGTTAGATTTCCCCAATTTGGAAAGTTATTGCATCGCCCCGCGAGAACTTTCCGTCCAATATAGGTGAAGGGAAGAACACAAGAGTCGGACGCCCTTCATTGGCCAGCACGCTTCGGCAGAGTGGGTCTGGTCAATTGCCGAGACAGCAATCCCGATACGACGCAACTGTGTGGCGCTAAGCCCCCCTTCTTGGGCAACGTTCGGCAAATCCTCGGCAGCATTTGCACTGTCATGGGAGGCATATAAAGCCATTATGAGAATCACTGATGTTCTAATTCGCCTCGTCGGCGCGAGTGACCCGAATTGCCCCAACGAAGCCAACGTTCTCGCCTACTTCGAAAAAAAGCTGCCCTCACACAGCCGCTCCCGGATCGAGCGACACTTCAACAGTTGCGTTGATTGCCGCGAAGTCCTTGCAGTCCTCGGCCGCGAGTCCGATGAAGCTCCGGCTCGGCCAACCGAAGAGGCGATCAATGAACAGACAAACAGAGTACTCGCTTATATCCAGAATGATGAACGCGCCCGAACCAAACCGGCTCAAAAAGCTCGACCCGCAGCCGGTTTCTATATCTCTTATCCCAAACTCGCGACAGTTGGTCTGGTTTTGAGCGCAATCGCGATCACCGGCATCTTTTTCTTTACAAGAGGCCAGTCTCCGGCGGATGCCGGCATGGAAGCGCTGAGGTTGGCAATCAAGGATGAGCGATACACTGAGGCCCGGCTTTCAGGCGGATTTGATTATTCACGCTACACCGGTGCGACCCGCGGCGAAGAAGCCAGTGACCAGGTGCTGCTCGACCGCGCGGAGATCAAGGCGAAGGCTGGAGCGCAAGAGGCCTCGGATGTCGACGCGAAATTAGTGGTTGCCCGAACCAATCTCGCTCGCGACACGCATAAGGGCGCGAATGAGGCTTTTGCCATACTCGACCAGCTGTTAAGGAGTGGAGTCGAGACGCCGGAAGTACTGAACGATATGGGCATGGCGCAGCTTCGGTTGGTGAATTACGATGAGGCCATCGGCTTTTTCACCCGGGCTCTCGCTAAATCTCCGAACTTTGACGAGGCGCTGTTTAATCGAGCGATTACTTACGGACGCATGGGTCGAGATGCTGATGCCCGGCAGGACTGGCAGCAATTCATCAATCAATCTTCGGATGAAAACTGGAAAAATGAAGCAAGGACCCGCCTCAACCGACTGGCCGCAATAGACTGAACCGGCCTGGGGTCAAGGCGTGCAATTTGCAATTCGGTTTGCTGGTCACAACACGATAATCAAGAGAATTGCAAACTGCACGGCTCCCCCCGGGCCCGCACTACTTCAACCACGCATCCGCAACCACAATATCCACCGTCACCGGAACGCTGCTGATAAACTCGCGCGCCGCCGCGACCATTTGGTGATCCAGAATGGTTGCGGCTTCATCAGCTTGAGCCTCGGCCGCTTCCACAACAATCTCGTCGTGAACACAGTTCACAATCTTGGCGTCGATCGGCTTGAGAGCGTCATACAGCAAGGCCAGCGCCCGTTTTATGATGTCGGCAGATGAGCCTTGAATCGGGGCGTTCTTGCCCAAACGCTGAGCGGCCCCGACCTGACTCCGATCGTTCGCGTCGAAAGTGAAATAGATCAACCGGCCGGATCGCGTGCGGCTCTCGCGATCACCCACCGCGCGGTCGGCAGCATCGCGAAGGAAAGCGGCGACGCCGCTGTATGCCTCAAAGTATTTGCGTAGTAGTCCCTCGGCCTCATCAAGCGAACATCCGATTCGCGAAGCCAACCCCTGTGCGCCCAACCCATACATAATTCCGTAATTCAGCTGTTTGGCGGCCGCCCGCTGATCCTTCGAAACTTCGCCAAGAGAGATCCCAAGCATCTGGCTGGCTGTCACGCAATGCAGATCCTCACCCGATAGAAGCGCCTTGACCAGCGCGGTATCCTGCGACCAATCGGCGAGGATCCGCAGCTCGATTTGTGAATAGTCCGCGATTACAAGTTTCCTTCCAACGGGCGCGCGAAAGCACGAACGGTATTCGGGCGTATTGGGGACCTGCTGCAGGTTGGGATCTGAACAACTCATACGCCCGCCGGTCGCGCCCATCTGACGGAAGTCTGCGTGCAAGCGTCCGGTCTCCGGGTTGATGTGATCTAGCAGCGCGAGACCGTAGCTTGAAAGCAACTTTTGGACGCTGCGATACTCCAAAAGTTTCTCGATCGCCGGATGCTCCGTTGCAAGGGGTTGAAGCTGCCAGCTTCGCGTGCCCTCGACCTTGATACCCATATTCGCAAGCGCGTCGGTTACCTGGGTTGGACTGTCGAGGTTGATGTTCGGAGGATCGCCGAACAGGGAGAGTTGTGGAACGCCAGCGGCAAGCTCGCGCCTCAATTGATCGGACAGCACATCGTGAGCGCGTTCGAGATTAACAACCACCGCGCGCCAACAATCCGCATCGAGCGCCATGCCGGCCAGCTCCATTGCGGCCATCGGAAGGATGCATTCAAACTCCAGTGTCGCAACATCCTCGAGGCTGAGTTCGCTGATGCTCGCAGACAGCTTTTCGTAGAGCGGCAGCATCAGCTCGGCATCCTTCGCGGCGTATTCGTATTGTGATTCGGTGAGCCGCCCCGACCAGTCGCTCAACTGCATCGACTTGTCAACAAGCTCTCCAAGATGTCGATCGCTAACCGCCGCAAGCCCGTGCCCGCCTTCCAGACGACCGGCGCCGATTAACTGGCTCGCCAGCAAAGTATCGAACACCCCGCGGACTTCCAGATTGAAATGGCGGAGCAGCATCTTCAGATCGAACTTCGCGTTGTGAAATACCTTTATTGGGTGCGCTGCCGACAACAGTTCGCGCAGACCCGGATGATTGAGCGCCGGAAGCTCAAAGAGATCGATGACAAAGCTCTGTTCCGGGGTTGCGATCTGGAGGAGTCGAACCGAACCTTCAAAAGGGCTAAGCGAGGTAGTTTCGGTATCGACGCCGATGACCGGGTGTCTGGACACGGCTCCCAGGGCTTGTTCCAGGGCTGGCTCGGTATTTACGAGTCTGAAGGGCGTCCTGCTCAAGTCGGTCTGCCTCGCTCACCGCTTTCGGTTGCCGCAAGCTGATCCAGCGCACAGGCGACTCTCGAGCTCGTCAGACCGCTCGCTTGAGAAAGTCACAAGCGCTCGATATAGTTGATGATTCTTACATCAAGGTTGGACACAATCAAGCAATCGTCGCCGCGGCATGATGATGACACCCGCTCTGGATTCTCCGTCGAAAGAACAAACCAAACAACGGCGCGAGGAGTTCATGCGCCGAATACCGGGAAGCATCGCCGTCTTCCCCGCTGCGCCCACGGCAATTCGCAACTCGGACGTCGAGCACGAATATCGTCAGGACACCGACTTCTATTACCTCACCGGTTTTGAAGAACCGAACGCGGTCGCCGTGCTCACACCGGATCACGCCGAACACAGATTCGTGTTGTTTGTTCAGCCCAAGGACCGCGAGCGCGAAGTGTGGACCGGCTGGCGCGCTGGAGTAGAAGGCGCAAAAAGCGAGTACGGCGCCGATGCGGCGTTCACGATCGACAAGCTCGACGAAGAACTTCCAAAGCTCGCAGCGAAAGCAGACCGAGTTTACTACCGCTTCGGCAGCGACCCGCTGTTCGATGAGCGTCTGGTCGGATTCATGCGCGGCTTCCAGCGTCAGCGGCAACGCGAGGGGACAGGGCCGACGTCAGTCATTGATCCGGCCGAGATGCTGCACGAAATGAGGCTGATAAAGACCGACGACGAGCTCGGTCTCCTTCGCCGTGCGATCGATATCACCAGCAAAGGGCACCTCGCGGCAATCGAAGCGCTGAGGCCCGGTATGTACGAGTACGAGATCGAAGCGGCCATAGGCTACGTTTTTCGCAAAAGCGGGAGCCCGCGGTGCGGCTACGCGACGATCGTCGGGGCCGGCGCTAACGCCACTGTGCTTCACTATACCGCGAACAACCAGCGCATCGAGGATGGCGATCTTGTTTTGATTGATGCGGGCGCCGAGTACGGCTATTACACCGGTGACGTAACCAGAACGTTGCCGGCGGGAGGGCGATTCAGCGCGGTTCAAGCGGAACTTTACCAACTCGTGTTAGACGCTCAGCTTGCCGCCATCGAAGTGATCCGACCCGGGGCTACTTTTATCGAGCCTCACGATCGAGCGGTTCGCGTATTGACTGAGGGATTGGTCCGGCTTGGCTTGCTTAAAGGCGAGATCGAAAAGCTAATCCAGGAGGGCGCATTCAAAAAGTTCTACATGCACCGCACCAGTCACTGGCTCGGGATGGATGTTCACGACGCTGGGCCCTACAAGGTATCGGATGAGTGGCGACGATTAGCGCCAGGCATGGTTTTGACGGTCGAACCGGGATTATACATTGCCGAAGACATTGAAGGTGTCGACCCGCGTTATCGCGGAATCGGTATTCGGATCGAGGATGATGTGCTGGTTACCGATGAGGGCCACGAGGTGTTGTCGGCCGGGGTCCCCAAGACTATCGCGGCAATCGAAGACGCAATAAACGTCCAACCTTGAATAAGAGAGAATATGCCCCTTAAGCCCTTCATCGCCTTTTTGGCGGCTCTATTTATTTCGACGACTGCGCTTGCCCATACAACGCAATCTTCGACAAACGGCTATGAGCTGTATAGCTGGAAGATAAAAAACCATTGGTACTATTCACTACTGCCGGGTACAAAGCGGTCCAGGAGCTATGAGGAGATAACCTCCACCGAGGTAGTCCGTCGCGACTCCACCGGTCTGAAGGAGGCGCTTCAGACTATCCCCAGAGGCGAAGTGGTTTTTTGGATGTCAGATGCTCCGGGAGGAGCACGCAGGTCAGCGTCAGGTAAGACGCTAAACGTTAAGCACCCTTCACGAACGAGGATAAAGAATATCAAGGCAATCTGTGACAGGCTGGGAATCAAGCTCAAGCTTTCTTGATCGCAGGTTCTTCATTTAGAAGCGTGCTTATACCGAAGGATTTTTTGACAGTTCCGTTTTTCTGCGGTTAAGATTTCTGGCGTGGACAATGTCTGCCGAAGTTGCTCGTGGCAGAAGTTGCCAGCCTAAGACGAGCAACACGGGGGAACCAACGCTCCGCACAAAGGCGGGGCCGGGGCGCATCGAGTGAAGTGGCTTTGGAAGCCGTGCTCGTAGGACACTTCCAGTCCGAGCCCGTCAGCTAACCTCGTAGGCTATAAGGAAGGGCATTACGCCGCGATTGGTTCTCTCGTTTTCTCACATCGCGCGGCTTAATTCCCTAGCACAAAAGCAGGATCGTCTTTTCGGTGGAACAGGTGAGGCTTATCAACACCGAAGAGGAGATGACTCTATGAAAAAGAACCCAGGAAAGAAAGCGTCTTGTATCGCTTTGGTAACCCTTCTAACCCTGTTTCTCGCAATCACACTTCAAGGATGCGGAGGTCAAGCCGGAAGCGGTGGCAATAAAGCAACGTTGATACTTGGAGCCTATACGACTCCGCGCGAGGCTTACGGCAAAGCACTAATCCCGGCGTTTCAAAAATACTGGAAGGATAAGACCGGACAGGACGTCGAGTTCCAGGAATCCTACCAAGCCAGCGGCGCGCAATCTCGCGCGATCATCGGCGGATTTGAAGCAGACATTGCCGCGCTCTCGCTCGAAGGTGACATCGACAAGATTGCCGAGGCTGGACTCATAACCCACGATTGGAAATCGAAACCGAATCGCGGTATGGTCAGCAACTCGATCGTCGTGATCGCGGTGCGTTCGGGGAACCCAAAAACCATAAAGGACTGGCAGGATATTGCTCGCCCGGGTCTGAACGTGCTGACGCCGGATCCGAAAACCTCGGGCGGCGCTCAATGGAACATCAACGCCATCTACGGCGCCGCATTGCGTGGTTACGCGGGCGCCGCCAAGGACGACAAAGCAGCAGCACAGGAGTTTCTCAAGAGCGTTCTCAAAAATGTTTCGATCATGGATAAGGGAGCTCGCGAGTCGATAACGACCTTTGAGAAGGGCGTCGGCGATGTCGCCATCACTTACGAGAACGAGGTGCTGGTGGCTCGCCAATCCGGACAGAACTACGACTACGTGACCCCCCATTCGACTATTTTGATCGAGAACCCGGCCGCGCTTATCGACAAAAACGTCGATAAGCATGGGACGCGCGAAGTAGCCGAAGCCTTCCTGAACTTCCTGTGGTCTGAGGAGGGGCAACGCGGGTTTGCGAAGTACGGCTTGAGAGCAGTGGTACCAACGGCGGTCGGTGCGGAAGCACTTGCCCAGTTCCCGCCGGTGCCCGATCTTTGGAAGATAGATTATCTCGGCGGCTGGAAGAAAGTCAGCGAAGAGATTTATGGACCACAGGGTATCTATTCGAAGATCACCGAGGAGCTTCAAAGGTCCAGATGAGCAGCGTGCAAGCGAATCTCAACGCCCCGCAACGGATCGCGCCGGCGCGTATTTCGATACCCTGGGGACGGTGGGGACTGCGGGCCACAGCATTCCTCTATCTCGGCTTTATGGTTGCGCTTCCTTTGGCCACCATAATCAAGAACGGAGTTGCCGATGGGCTTCCAATCTTCTGGGAAGACGTTACCAACGCCACCGCATTCGCAGCTCTAAAACTGACGCTGACTACGTCGGTTATCATCACGATGGTCAATATGGTGATGGGAACGCTTACCGCATACGTGTTGGTGCGTTTCCGATTTCCGGGCAAGGGTCTTCTCAACGCTCTGATAGATATGCCGTTCGCGATTCCCACGCTGGTGACCGGGGTGATGCTCGTTGCACTTTACGGCCCGCAACGGACGGTCGGCGCGTGGCTAACTGCGCACGGAATTCAGGTCATTTTCGCGACTCCCGGAATAGTGCTGGCTCTGCTGGTAATCACCTACCCGTTTGTGATTCGAGCCGTTCAGCCGGTGCTGATGGAGATCGAAAAAGGGCAGGAAGAAGCGGCGTACACTATTGGTGCTTCGAAGTTCACCACGTTTCGGCGCGTGGTCCTGCCGACGATTACCCCTGCTCTTATTACCGGGTCGTTGTTATGTTTTGCCAGGGCGCTCGGCGAGTTTGGCTCTGTCGTTGTAGTTGCCGGGAATATTCCCGGGGTAACATTGACCGCGCCAGTGTACGTGTTTGGGCAGATCGAATCCCAGAATCAGCGCGGCGCAAGCGCGATGTCAATCTTGCTGCTGGCGCTGTCATTCACATTGATTCTGACGGTTGAATGGATGCAGGGCCGCAACAGGAAGAGCCATGTTTCAAAGTGAAGGTTTGATTCACGGGCGAGACGCAGACATCGGGCAGCGAAAAGACTCCCCGCCGCGATCTCGCGCGCTCGGACCTGGTGAACAAGCCACTCGGAACAATTCTCCTCGACTTACTCGGGCAAAGCTGGTTGAGTGGGCGCTCATCGCTGTTGTTGTTTTGTATGCGGCGGGCTTGTTGCTGGCGCCGCTGCTGGCGATCTTCTGGGGTGCGTTCGCCGAAGGATTCAGTGCAGTGGCGCGCGAATTGAGTACACCGGACGCAGTCAGTTCTCTCAAGCTGACTCTGATAATGGCTGTGGGGGCGACCGCCATCAACACCGTGTTTGGCCTTTGCATCGCGTGGGTGTTGGTGCGCGACAAGTTTTGGGGCCGGCGCATTCTAAACGGTCTGGTTGACATGCCCTTCGCAGTCTCGCCGGTGATTGCGGGGTTCATGCTGATTTTGTTGTTCGGAAGGACCGGATGGCTTACGTCAATAACGGATGCGCTTGGATTAAAAGTGGTGTTCGCGTTGCCCGGCATTCTACTGGCAACCATATTCATATCGCTGCCTTTTGTCATCCGCGAGGTAGCTCCGGTGCTCGAGCAGGTAAGCGCCGATCAGGAAGATGCAGCGCTGACCATCGGAGCCAATCGGCTCCAGACGTTCTGGCACGTGACTCTGCCGGCGATACGCTGGGGTCTGCTTTACGGCGTGTCGTTGACGTTTGCGCGCGCGGTCGGTGAGATTGGAGCGGTCCTGGTCGTAAGCGGCGGCGTGAGCCGTCTGACCGAAACCTCGACTCTTTTCATTTTCCGTTCGCTTGATGACCGGAACTATGTCGGCGCGAACTCAATGGCGGTTGTATTGGCTGCAATCTCGTTTGTGATCTTGATGGTGATCGAGTTTCTTAAGAAGCGAACGGAAGAAACCCGAATGACTTAACCATTCCATCGGCAGAAACTAAGGAGAGACGAATGAGCTTAGGGAAAAAACTATTCCGTTATCATTTCGAACTGGCGGCCCTTTTACTTCTTGTCCCGCTGACTTCCGCTCAGTCGCAATCAAACAAACTAGAGCCGCCTGTAGTCTCGGGTCCAAAGCTCGAAACAAAAGCGGAGACGCCGCGAACCGGCAACGACGATGAAATGGAGCAGTTGAAGTCGCAGGTGAGACAGCTGCAATCGTTATTGGAACAACAACAGCGCGCGTTGGCGGAAATTCAAAAGCGACTGGACGAAAAGGATGGACAACCGCGCCCGGCTGCGCAAGTCGTATCGACAGGATCCGATGGGGCGGTTAACAAATCATCAGAGCTTCGCAGCTCAACGCTCGAGCTCAGTGAGTCGCCCAGGACATCGTCCGCCGCGAACCAGCCGTCGTCTCAGAATAAAACCGTCGGTGTCGCCGGTTGGGACCGGGATCACGCTTTCATTCGTAGCGCCGATGGGAATTTCGAAACGTACATTGGAGGCTACGCGCAGCTCGACTTCCGCGGTTACCAATCGGGGATTCACCCTCCAAATACTTTTCTGATCCGGCGGGCGCGACTCTCAGCGGAAGGAAAGGTGGCGCGATACTTTGATTACAGACTAGAGGGTGATTTCGCCGATACTACCAGCACTCTTTTGCGCGACTTCTACGTGAACATTCATCGCACCGACAAGTTTCAGCTTCGCTTTGGTCAGTTCCGCGTGCCAATCAGCCAGGAAGAGATCAGAAGCGACAACTATCAGGACTTCGTGGAGCGGTCAATGGTAAACAATCTGGTGCCCAGCCGAAGCCCCGGTCTGGGGGCTACCGGGGTGTTGGGTAAGGGAGTGTTCGAATATCAAATCGGCGCGTTCAACGGCAAAGGACTTCTAGCCAACAACAACAATGGAACACCCGAGACCGCAATCCGTCTCCGATTCGCGCCGTGGAAGAACGGCTCGGAATTCATCAGCAAAGGATTCAGCTTTGGCGGCGCATTCACGTACGGACGAAGCCTGGGAGGGTTGAGCGTGCGCGGCCTGACCGAAAGCCGGAGCTTCATTTTCTTCGTACCCGACATCATTAATGGAAAGTACCTGCGCGCAAACGGTGAGTTTACGTGGATGCTCGGACCGGCGGCGATACGCGTCGAGTACGATCAAACAAATCAACGGCGCGACAATCTCGGACCGGACGGCGGCAACCTCCCGGGCGTCGTGGCTAAGGGCTACACAGGGCAGTTTACTTATCTGCTGACCGGCGAGGAGAAGCCTGAAGCTGGGTTGCTTTCACCCAGGCACAATCTTTTTGGCGACGGAAACGGTAACCAAGGCTTTGGCGCCTGGGAGCTGAAGTTCCGCTACGCCAATCTTCAAATCGCCGACGCCACCGCACAGTCGAATCGCGCGGATTCGTTTTACTTCGGGCCGAACTGGTATTTGAACCGATACGTGAGATACATGCTTGATCTCGGGTTCGAGCGCTTCAAAGATCCTGCGCGTTCACCGAGGCCGGGCGATAGAAACTTTTTTGTCATTCTTAGCCGCGTTCAGGTGGCCTTCTGACAGAGCGAGGGGGAGAAGGGGAGACAGGGTGAAGGGGCGACGGGAAACCGTAGGTGGACGAAATCGGTGCCGGTGAATAGCTAATGTCGATCATTCTCGAGCAGATCAACAAGCGTTTTGGCAACCAGTGGGTCGTCGACAATGTTTCGCTTGAAGTGGCGGATAAAGAGCTGTTCGTGTTGCTTGGATCCAGCGGAAGCGGCAAAAGTACTATCCTTCGAATGATCGCCGGTCTTACGACACCGACCAGCGGGCGGATCCTGCTGCACGGGCGTGATGTCACAGATCTCCCACCACAGCAGCGCGGCACTGGGTTCGTATTCCAAAACTATTCGATCTTTCGACACATGACCGTTGCTGAAAACATCGAGTTTGGATTGCGTATTCGCAAGGTGCCAAAGGAAGAACGAATGCGTCGCCGCGAGCAGTTGTTGGAACTCGCCGGGCTCGCGGGACTCGGCAGTCGATACGCACATCAACTATCGGGTGGGCAACAACAGCGAGTCGCGCTCGCTCGGGCGCTTGTCTACGAGCCAAACGTGTTGCTGCTCGACGAACCGTTCGGGGCGTTGGACGTCAAGATTCGCGCGCAGCTAAGACGCATCTTGAAAGAGATTCAACAGCGCCTCGCGGTGACGACGATACTGGTCACTCACGATCAGGAAGAAGCGTTCGAGCTATCGGACCGCATAGGCGTGCTCGAGCGTGGGCGGCTGCTGGAGGTGGGTGCCGGTGAGACTCTCTATGCTCGGCCCCGATCGCTGTTTGGCGCTACGTTTCTGGGAGCGGGCACTGTTCTGGTCGGCAGAGCTGAAAACGGACAAGCGAGATTCGGATCACTAATCCTGCCCATCCCTGCCGAAAGTCCACACGACGAAGGTGCGCGTGTACAGTTACTGTTCCGCCCCGAACAGGTCGTCCTGGGTACGGATGCTCCGCCCTCTGATGTACCGCTTATCGGCAAGGGCGCGGTCATCGAAGAGAGCTTCGCTGGACCGTTGCGCCGCGTGCGCCTGAGATTGCCGAGGCCCTCGGGGATGCGCCAGCTCGCCCCACCGCTGCCGTTTGGCGAGGAATCGCTGTTGATTGATGCGTCGGTGCCTTCAGAGATTTCCGTCAATGGCGAGGAGCTGTGGGTCGGCGTGCGCGCGTGGACAATTCTCGATCAACCCGATCCGCAATTGCTAGCGTGTGATCCGGGAGAAGGATCAGCGGCTCCGCTAGCGATTACTCGGCTGCTTGCAGAGCGAATGCAGGCTTCGGTAACGGTGTTAGCGGTTGCGGAAGACGCCGACAAGGCGGAAGCGTTACGCACGAAGCTTGGCGAGAGAGCAGCGTCGGAATCGCTCCCCGAAGCCTCGCTGCGAGTGCGCTTCGGAAAAGCGGCAGAGCAAATTGCCGCGGAGCAGGCCGCATCGGTTTATGAGATGCTGATAATGACCGCTCGTGCCCGATCGCGGCCGCCGCGGATACCGGTGCTCGAGACCAGGGCGATGGCGCGACAACTAGGTGAGACATTGATGACCATCCTGCAACACACTGATGTGCCGGTGCTGGTAATCAAGGGCGAGCGAACTCGCCTTGAACGCATCCTGATCTGTACGGCTGCCGGCGAACCGGGCAAGAGCGATGTCCGGGTCGGCGGCCGGCTGGCACGACGTCTGGGAGCGTCAGTAACGCTGTTGTACGTCGCTCGGGAATCGGGCGGAGTGAGCCTGCTTACACGGAGTCACCTCGACCGCGCTGCTGCCACTCTGAAGGCGACCGATGTTGAAAGTGACGTGCGCATCAGGAGCGCGCCAACTCCACTTGTTGGAATAATGGCTGAGGCAACCGAGGGAGACTACGACTTGATAGTTATTGGCGCTCACGGTCCCAGATCCCGGATGCGATTCAGACCAAATGATGTGATGCTTCAGGTGCTGGCTACCGCCCAAAAGCACGTTCTCGTCGTTCCGCCCGACAGAGTTTGAGCGCATTAGATTAAAGGGAGCACGGATTAGACGACCCTCTCCCCAACCCCAGCGAGGTTAAGATTGGCGAGCAAACCGGAGAAGGAACAAACGCGCAAGATTATCGCCCGGCTCAAGAAAGCCTATCCCGACGCGAAGTGCAGCTTAAACCACTCCAATCCTCTGGAACTGCTGATCGCAACGATTCTTTCGGCACAATGCACCGATGAACGAGTAAACATCGTGACCGCCGATCTATTCAGAAAGTACCGCACCTGCGCCGACTATCTGACTGTGCCTGCCAGCGAACTTCAGAACGACGTTCGGACCACGGGCTTCTTCCGGAACAAGACTAAATCCATACAGGGCGCTTGCAAGGAATTGAATGAGAAGTATGGCTGTCGAGTCCCCGAGACAATGGAAGAATTGCTGGAGCTGCCGGGGGTGGCTCGCAAGACCGCGAACGTCGTGCTGGGAAACGCGTTTGCGATCGCAAGCGGCATTGTGGTCGACACCCACGTCACGCGATTGTCGCGGCGACTCGGACTGACAGCAAACACGGCGCCTGAGAAGATCGAACGAGATCTTGTTGAGCTGGTGCCTAAGAAGGATTGGATCGACTTCTCGCACCTTTTGATCTATCACGGCCGGCGAATTTGCAAGGCGCGCAAACCACAATGCGAGGCGTGTGTGGTTGAGAAATATTGCCCGTCGTCGCGGCTCAAGACTGGTGAAGAGCCGTTGTAGTCTTCGGCGGCGAGCCTCAGCTATCTGCATGCCAATCGCGAGTCATATCACACCAGAGCGCGAGGCCACGCCATTCACCGTATCGCGAATAATACCGTTCGATCTTTTTGTCGGGAGTTTTGCGGGCGCCGTTGTGCATCCTGGCGAACTTGCCCCTGACCCACGAATCCAGCGCGAGACCGTCGTATCTCCCGACCAGTTTTAGAAGGTTCTCCGCGGCATAGTCACCCACGCCTTTTACGCGCTTCATCTCGCGCTTCAGCTCAGTGGTCGGCAATTCGCTGGTAACCCAGCTCTCCACGTCGATCTCGCCGCTTGCTACCCGTTCAGCAAGCTCCTTCAAGTAAGGCGCCCGATATCCTGCTCGTACCTGGTCGCGATAGAACTTCTCGGGCATGGCAGCCATCGCCTCCGGAGACGGGAACGCTCGGTGCCCACGCCCTGCTTCGCGGCCGAGCGCGTCGACGAGCCCGTTGATCATCTTATCGGTCAGCGCCCAGGAGCAATTGGTGGTACAGATCATCTTTACCAGGTCTTCGAAAACAGTAGGCGCTCGCAACAGCCGGCCGGCGCCGCAGGCCGCAATCCACAAAAAGTCAGGATCCGCAGTCATCGCGGCGTAAAACCCGGACATATCATCGTCGAGCCTTAACATGTGCCGCACGTCGCGAGTGATCTTCTCAATCGCGCGCGTGCCAACATTTCGATCGAGGTCGATCTTGAGGGTACCCTTCCCTTCCGAGATCGCGACTGTTACCGGCCGGGTTTTACCCAGATCAATGACCCTATAAAGAGTCCAGGTATCCCGATCGAGTTCGAACGGCGGCAGATCGTACCAACCGTGGCTGATCGCTGTGCGCTTAAAGCTGAAGGCCGAGTGAGTTGGGATCGTGAATTTCATGATTTCTATTTTCTATTTTCTATTTGCGATTTTGTATTTGCTATTTGTCATTGGAAGGCACCGGGGACATCGAATTTTCCGAAATAGAAAACAGCAAATAGAAAATAATAAATAGCAAATAATCACTCTTCATCGAGATCCACAAATTCGTCAGCCTGCTCAATTTCAAAGTATCGGTCGAAAACCTCGGCAGTACGCGGCAGATCGAGATCGCTCGAAAAGAACAGGTACTCGAGGAATCGCTCCTTTGCCTGTCGTTCGTCATCCACGACGTCCTGTCCGAACCCGCCTTGAGTGATTGCTACTACCATTTGTTGTGTGGCGGCTTCAGCGTCCTCCGGAATCGATTCCGCCTGAGAACCAGACTCCCGCAAAAGCTCAACGTAAGCAGGCTTAAAGGTTACGACGTAATATGCCCTCTCCATTTCCATATTGAGCTGACTCGGTTACACAGTTCCGGCTCTTTGCAAAGGTTGTTTGATCCTGTTCAACCGGCTTCTGGCGATTGTCTCTGATTGTTTCGGACGAACGACCTTCAGCGATAGCGGCCGGTCTATGATCTGCTTGCACCTGTCATTGGAGCGTCTCGCCGATAAGATGCGCGAATTACCGTCTTTATGTTTCCACGGATGTGGAAGTCGCCTTCAATCTCAACGGAGACCGGATCGCACGCAGCGACAAAGTCCTGGAGGACGCGATTCACGACGTGCTCGTGAAAAATCTTGACCGATCTGAACGCATTGATATAGAGCTTGAGTGACTTTAACTCGATACACAGCTCGTTCGGAACGTAATCGATTTTGATCGTTGCGAAGTCGGGGAAATCCGAGAACGGACAGATGGCGGTGAATTCCGGACACGTGAACGAAATATTTATCTCTTTACCTTTGTACTGGTACTCAAAGGTGTCCAGCCCCGGGAGATTCATCGCCTCGGGCGGCGTTTCTTCGATAATCAAACCCGAGTGTTCAAGGATTTCTGCCGTCATACTTGCTCCTTTTCCCCCTCTGATCCTTTGAGAGGTTTTAGACTGACTTGCCTCAGTCAGGTATTCAGGAACGCGCTACCGAATCGGCTCAGGACCGCGCGAGTTGAGTCTAGCAGCGCGGATCAACCCGGCTCAATCGTGGGCAGGCTTCATGGGTATCGATAGCGGACATTGTTGCTGCGGCGGAAAAGAAAGCACAGCGCGAGCCCGGCGACGAACCCGCCGATGTGCGCCATGTAAGCGACCCCGCCACCGCCGCCGGACTTAACGGTGGCTGTGTACTGGCTGAAGATTTGTATGACAATCCAGAAGCCGAGTACGACAACGGCCGGGAGCTCAATCGTAGTCCACAGAAATCCAAGCGGCAGTAAGGTCCGAACACGATTTTTGGGGAACAGTATCAAATAAGCTCCGAGAACTCCGGCGATCGCGCCTGACGCCCCAAGCGAAGGAATCACCGAATCCGGGTCGACGAGTATGTGAGAAAACGACGCGACCACGCCACAAATCAGATAAAAGATCAGAAATTTTCCATGCCCAAAGTTGTCTTCTATGTTATCGCCGAAGATCCACAGATAAAGCATGTTTCCGAGGATGTGCATCCAGCCGCCGTGCATAAACATCGAGGTTAGGATGGTCAACCAAATCGGTGACGGACCCGGGAACTGCGGGACCACTGGGCCGCCCGGAACGCGTTGCGGAGCCACAAGGTCCTGGTTGTGAGTAATCTCATAGGGGACGACCGAATATGCATATGTGAATTCAGCGCCGGCTTCTGTGCTGGTCGTCTGTTGAAACACAAGAAATACGACGGCATTGATGAGGACAAGGATGTAGACCACAAACGGCGTGGTGCGCCGACCCTGATTGTCATCGCCGATCGGTAGAAGCATTTCGTACCTTGACGACTTCAGTTTGTGCCCACCATTCGTTTGATACGCGGTCGTCCGGCACACAGACTGAAGTCCAGGCTACCTCCCGCTCCATCTCAATTTGCTTCGGAGTATCTCGAAGTAGTCCCTATCTTTCGCGCACACCGTGTTGAACGTCTTTGCGCTCTTGCGTATCTCGACTCGATCACCGGCCATCAGCGGCAGACCTACCTGTCCGTCCGCAGTCAGCATCACCTCTTGCTCCCGCGTATTCATTTGAAGCCGGATCTCGACGTCGAATGGCAGCACAAGAGGCCGATTCGTTAGCGTGTGAGGGCAAATCGGGCAAATTGAAATTGCCTCGGTATCCGGCGCAATTATGGGCCCGCCGGCCGCTAGATTGTAGGCTGTTGAACCGGTCGGAGTAGCCACGATCAAGCCATCAGCTCGGTAGCCGGTTACGTAGTTTGATCCGACCCAACAGTCAATATCTATGATCCGGGCGAGTGCGGATTTGTTAAGAACGACGTCGTTCAGTGCCGTTCCACCGCCCACCTGATCGCCGTCGCGAAGTACACGCCAATCGAGCATCGTTCGGCGCACAACTTCATAGTCGCCGCGCACGACGAATTCGAGCGCCGAAATAGCCCCTTCGGCAGCGAATTCCGTCAGATACCCGAGCGTCCCGAGATTGATTCCCAGAACCGGTGTTCCCCTTCCTGCTACGAGTCTTGCGGTCGAGATCATCGTGCCATCACCGCCAAGGGCTATGAGTAAATCACAGTTGTCTGCAATCTCTCTGGCGGAGGCGGAGAAGGTGCCGGGCGGCAAGTCCTTGACGCGATCGTTTACAAAAAGGTTTATCTCGTGGTCGGCAGCCCAGGCCGCTATTTCTGCCGCCAGCTGGCTGGCCCGCGGTTCTCTTGGCTTGGTAATGATTCCGATTTTCGCTGGTGCATCCATAATCAACTACTCATTGACCGGCACCCATAAC
>Ga0075418_10000188_pt1 | contig 59414 bp, 45 predicted proteins | sample SoiMetdeltSBSDD2_FD_81776 | JGI IMG/M metagenome (GOLD analysis project Ga0075418, IMG submission 81776) | Bulk soil microbial communities from a Populus tree surrounding site in Tennessee, USA - Soil MetaG P. deltoides SBSDD2 | ecosystem: Environmental > Terrestrial > Soil > Tree plantation...
GGCGCCGCGATCGTGCTATTATGTGTCGAAATGCTCTTGCCTGAACGAAAACGCGCCCGCCGCGCCGTTACCTCGACGGCGCCATCGGCACCGCTTAAGGCTGCGGCGTTGCTCGCGATATTGCTTCTGCCGTTTGGTGCCTTCGCCTCGGTGCGCAGTGCTCAGAAAGCCCACGAGGGGGGACGATACGAATCGGCGTTGCAGGAATACGAAAAACTGCTGCGCGAGCAACCGCTCGACACGCGGTTGCATTACAACGCGGGCGCCGCGGCTTTCAAAGCTAAAGACTATGAGAAGGCCCAGCAGCATTTCAGCGCCGCCTGCGGCGGCCAGGATACCAATCTTCAACAGCGCGCTTTTTACAATCTCGGGAATGCCCAATTCCGCGCCGGCGAGTCGATTGCCGATCTCTCCGAACGGCAGAAAATCTGGCAACAAGCTCTCAACAGTTACGAATCGGCCATCGAGCTGAACGAAAAAGATGAGGACGCCATTTACAATCGCGACCTCGTCCGGAAAAAGCTCGAAGAGAGCCAGCAGCAATCCCAACAGCAGCAGAAGAACGATAAGCCGGACAAGGATCAACAGGACAAAAAAGACGAGCAGAAGGAACAGCAACAAAAGGATCAGCAGCAGGAGCAGGGGAAAGATCAACAAAAGCCCGAGCAGAAAAAACCCGAAGACCAGCAGCAACAACAACAGGAAAAATCCGGAGACAAGGAAGAGGAGAAGAAACAACAGCCTCAACAAAAACAGGGCCAGGAGAAAGACAAACAGCAGGAATCACAACAGCAGCAACAACAACAGAAGCCCGGCGAAAAAAACGAGAAGGACGACCAGGGTCAGGAAGGGGCCACTCAGGTCGGTCAGCAGCGTTTAGTTCAAATGACCCCCGAGCAGGCGCAGCGCCTGCTCGAAGCCGCGAAGAACGAAGAGCGGATCATGATCTTTACGCCCCAGGCGCGCACGAACCGCTCGAATCGAATTCTAAAAGACTGGTGAAAGTCTCACTCACCCAGACGGCGAGCGCGGCCTCGCACTGTCAACGCGCTCAGACACCACGCCAGCCCCGCCATCGTCAGGAGCATCCCAACACGAACGTAGCCGGTATGATGCGAACGCCATTGATCGGCGCAGTAATGAATCGGTGTGCTCCCACGCCGCGCGTGGCAGCAGTTTTGTCCCAACGCGCCGCGCACCGCGGAACGGTGCAGCCAATGGTGCGTCACGTCCCCCGGTCCCAGCCATGCGAAAAGTCCGGCACACAATCCTCCCACCGCGGTTCTCAATCCCGAGCCCATACCACCAGTATGGTATGCAAACCCGGAACGCCCGGAAAACAACGTAGGTGTTTCCCTCCTTTTTTCGTTTTAGAAGAGGCTGTTCACGGCCATCCCGAGCACGCTCAGCGGGCCCTGGTCCTCCAGTCCCTCGGTCGCTTTTTCGACCTTTTGCAGGGTCAACTTCGCGTTTTTCAGGAACGATTCGTCGTTGATCAGTTGGCCAATACTGCCCTGGCCCCGGTTCATTTTTTCGAGGATTTCGCGCAGGTTCGTCATCGCGACCGTCGTCTCGTTGTAGAGCGCCTCGTCCCGAGTCAGTTTCCCGAGCGTGCCCTGCCCGGAATTGATTCGCTCCACAACGGCCCGCGTGTCGCCGACGATCAGTTGCGCCTGTGAAATCAGGCTCTTGGCTTCGTTCGCCGTTCCCTGGAGCGAGGCGACGGTTGTGAGCGCAGACTGGTACAAGGTCTCATCGTAAATCATTCGGCCCACCGTTCCCTTGCCCGAGGCCACCTGGGCTGTCACGTCGCGCGTATTTGCCATGATCAGGTTCAGGTTCGTGCTGTTTTGTTTCATGAAGTCCGTGATTGGACCGAGCAGTGTGCTCATGTTTTCGGAGCTGAAACTTTTTGTGAGTCCCTCGACCCCGGAAGCCACGTTCTCCAACTTGACCATGATCGCGCTGAGGTCGGGTTGTTCCGCCGTCTCGAGCGTGCCGCCGGCGAGAAGTTTAGGGGCATCCACGCTTCCGCCTTCGATCGCCACAAAATTCTGGCCCATCAAGCCGGTGAACTTGATGGTCGCCTTGGCATCTGTTGGGATTTGGTGTTTGGCTTTGATCTTCATCTTCACGCGGGCCTGGTTTCCAACCAACCCCACCTCCTCGACACGGCCAATCTCGACGCCGGCGAGTTTCGCCAGGTCGCCTTTCTTGAGTTCCTGCGCGTTTTTGAACGTCGCAAAAACCTGGTAACCGCCTTTGAAAAAGTCGGCGGCCCCAACCATTTCGAGAACGATGATCGCGACAACAAGGGCGAGCGCGAAGAAAATGCCAAGGCGTGTTTCAAGTGTGTTTTTCATGCGGGTTCCTTTTCGTTGAGATTGAAATCGGCGGTCAGAAATTTCTGGATGAGCGGATCGCGGTGGTGCCGAATTTCGTCGGGAATTCCCACCGCCAACAAATTTCCCTCGTGCATCATGGCAATCCGGTCCGCCACGCCGAAAGCCACATCGCGGTCGTGCGTGACCACAATAGAAGTGACGTGGATGCGCTGCGAGAGATCAAGTATTTCCTTGCCAATGGTCACGGTCATCAGCGGGTCCAACTCGCTCGTGGGCTCGTCGTAAAGGATCAACTGCGGGTCGATGACCAGGGCGCGTGCGATCGCGACGCGCTTTTTCATGCCGCCGGAAAGTTCGCTCGGAGACCGGTCGCGGACATTTTTCAGGCCGAGGAATTCCAGCTTCTCCGTGGCGATTTTGTTGATTTCCGCCGGCGATTTCAGGCGGTGCTCGCTGAGGTAAAGTCCCACGTTCTCGCCCACGGTGAGCGAATTGAGCAGTGCGCCGGACTGGAACACCATCGCCATGCGGTATTTGTCCATGACGCCGGGCGCGTGGATCGATTCGCCCTCGATGAGGATTTCGCCCTCGTCCGGCGTTTCGAGGCCGATGATGTGCTTCAGGAGCACGCTTTTGCCGCCGCCGCTCGGACCCATGATCACGAAGATCTCGCCGCGTTTGACTTCGAAGTCGATCCCCTTGAGCACGGGTTGACCGCCGTAGCTCTTGCGCAGACCTTTCACCTCCACTCGCACACTATGCGTGGGCGGCGCAACCTCCTTGATTTCTTCGTCGCTCATTTAATCAAAATACATCAGGAACCTCGTCAAAAAGTAGTCGAGAATCAGGATCAATACGATGGAGTTTACTACCGCCTTGGTCACGGAGCGACCGATTCCGCGTGGACCGCCGATGGTCACCAGGCCTTGATGGCACGACACGATCCCAATCACTACGGCAAAAACGAAGCTCTTGAACAACCCATTGAGCACGTCGCCGAGATCGACCACGTCGCGCAGATTGCTCAGGAAGGCCTGGAAGGTGATCGCGATTTCCTTGTTGAAGACCGCCACCATGCCGCCGCCGAACCAGCCTATCAGAATGGCGAAAATGACGAGGATCGGCAGCGCGATGGAGATCGCGATCATGCGCGGCAAGACAAGGTAATGAATCGGGTTGATGTTCATGGTGCGCAGCGCGTCGATTTCCTGGTAAACGCGCATCGACCCGATCTCCGCCGCCATGGCCGAGCCAATGCGCCCGGCGATCAACACCGCCATCATCACCGGGGCGAGTTCCTTGCAAACCGACAGGCCGACGAGTCCGCCGATCACGCTGGTGAGTCCGCGCTCGGCGAGCACTGGCCCGGTCTGCAACGCGATCACGCCGCCGATGAACAGCGAGAGGATGCAGGCCATGAGCAGGCTGGCGTTGCCGATCTCGAAGAGCTGATCGAAAATCTTGCGCCGCTGGCGAACGACGGCGGGCAGCGCCTGGAGGGTGCGCCAGAGCAAGACCATCAGCTCGCCGATGTTCTGAAACATAGCTTACTTTTCCGGCGCAGCGGCGTCGGTCGCGCGCTTGCCGCTTCCAAAGGGAATGTAAAACAAGCGCCAGCGGCTGCCGTCTGGCGAGGATTGATACTGAAAAAGTCCGAACAAGAGCGAGCATTTTTTCGACTGTGGCGTGGCGTCTCGCCGGTACAGATTCCACAGAAACGATTGGCTGTTGGCCCCGGTATGCGCGTTTTTTTCGGAGCGCCAGATCGACCAGAGGGGTGAGTAATTACGCTCGATGCTTTTGTTGTTGGGCAGGATCGGTTCGAGGATCGAAAGTATCTGCAGCCGCGTGTTGCCATTGAGGTCCTTGCGGTGCGTAAACAGCGGCCAGAAATCGCGGCGGCGATATTCCGCGCCCGTCTCCGTGCTCCTTTCGGAAACGTCCGAGTAAAGGAAAAGCAGGATGCGGGTGCGGTCGCGCTCCAGGGGAGGGGAACGGATGCCGTTGTATTTGTAAACCGGCCATAAGTACCAGCGGCTCGACAGCGTGTCGGTATGCGAGTCGCTGTAGAATGGAAAAACACGGCTGGTGTACTTGCCTTCGCCGCGCGTGAACACGATCAGCGGCCAGGGTGTCCCCCACTCGTTGTATTTTTTCTCGCGATCCACAGTGTGCGTGATCCCGAACGGCCAGAAGTAAGTGCTGGAATCCCGCAGCGGCGAACGGTAAACGCTGTAGGCTGGCAGAAGGGCTTCCTGCATCACCTCGTTCGTCGTGCCGATGCCGGAGTATGACTTGTGATAAAACGGCCACAGCACAAACAGGCGGTCGTGCCCGCTGATGACTTCCAGTTCGTCCCACATGTTCGTGCGGGCGGTGACGTCCTTGTGCTCTTTGCCAACAAGCGGCCAGACCTGCCAGCCGCTCAATTTTTCGCCGCGGCGCACGTGCAGAATGGGGTAGGGGAAATTCCAGGTGACGACGTCGCGCTTGCGCGTGCGCGCGTACAGCGGCCACGCAAGGAAATCGATTTCATCGCGGAATAGCCGATTCTTCATGTGGCCGTAGATCGGCAAGAGCGCCCAGTAATCTTTCCCGGGAATGTCCGACCATTGCTGAAAATAGATCGGAAAGAGCGTGAAGCGGTGGACGTTGGTCTCCGAATAACTTTTCCCGCCGGAAAACGCGAACAGTTGGAGAATCTGGAAGCGATACTCCTCGCCAAAGCGATCGTAAGTCAGCAGAGGATAAAGCACGTCGAACTCGGCGAAGTCGGTCTGCCGGTCGAGAACATAACAAAGGGCCGGCCGCACCGCCCAGGTGCGCGTGGTGTCGCGCTGCTCGTACGCGAAGATGGGCCCCACCGCTTCGGTGCGGTGCCCGGGATCGAGCGTGAGTCCGAATTCGTGGAAGAGTGGACCGAAGGCGGGTTGGCCCCGCGACGTGGCGGCCATTGCGAAAAACAACGTCGCGACGAGCGCGGAAATGAGCAACCGGACCATTCTAGCGCACGGACTTTACGGCTGCGCGCCGATGCGGGAAAGATGAAAAGCGACGTTCATTCTCACTGGTGCCCGGCGAACTGGGCGGCGTGACGCATCAAAAAAGGTATTGACGACAAGTGTCGTCAAATGGTAGCGTGACGACAGTTATCGTCAGTATGGCGAAACCGCAACACAAAGTCGGCCGCGCCGAGTTGGAAATTCTCCACTATGTCCAGGACCATCATCCCGTTTCCGTGCGCGATGTCGCCGACCATTTCGCTGAAGCGCGCGGTCACGTGCGCACGACCATCCTGAACGTGATGGAACGCCTGCGCAAAAAAGGCTTCCTCGCGCGCAGGAAATCCGGCGGTGTCTTCCAATACGAACCGCGCGTGGGCAAGGCGGACTTGCTACGTTCGCTGGTGGGCGATTTTGTGGAAAAAACTCTCGGCGGCTCTCTGTCGCCGTTCGCGGCCTATCTCTCGCGCGACGCCAAACTGAGCGAGAAGGAACTTGATGAACTGAAGCAGGTCCTCTCTGAACTCGGGGGAAAGGAGAAAGATGAACGCGTGGATTGATGCGCTGAACGCAATCTCGGCAACGTGGCTTGAGCTTCTGCTCCGCACGTCGTGGCAGGGTGGTATCGCGCTCGCCGTCGTTTGGCTGATCGCGCGTTTCGTTTCTCGTCTGCCTGCAGCTCACAAGGTTTGGCTGTGGCGTCTCGCATTCTTGAAATTGCTCGCGGGTCTGGTTTGGCTTTCACCCGTAGCCCTTCCAGTCCTGCAACAACAAACGCGCGCGGTCCCACTTACCGGAATCATTCCAACGACGCTTCCGTACACGGAAGCCGCGCCGGACCTGCCGTTGCCAGCCACGACCCTTGAACCAACTCCTTCGCATTTGCATTTCCGTGGATGGCTCTTCGTCGCGTGGTGCGGTGCTCTCTTCATCTGCGCCGTGCGCGTGTTGCGGCACTGGCGCGATACGCGACGCTTGCTTCGTGGTTCGCGATCCCTGGCAGCCGAGACAGTCGAAGAGTGCGTCCGCACTTTGAGCCAGCGTCTCCATCTCAGGCGCCCTCCTTCCGTTCACGAATCGTCCACTGTCTCTTCGCCGGTCCTGGTCGGAATCTTTCGGCCGCAGATCATTTTGCCCCGCGGCCTCGCTGACTCTGTTTTGCCTTCCCGACTGGAATTAATGCTCGCGCATGAACTCGCCCATCTGCGCCGGCGAGACCTGCTCTGGCTCTGGCTTTTCACCCTTGGGGAAACGGTCTTCTTTTTTCATCCGTTGGTTTGGCTTGCACGCAGAGAATGGACCCTTGCCACTGAAGCGGCCTGTGACGAAATGGCGATTCGCCTGACGCGGCAAACGCCCCGCGACTATGGCGAAATGCTCGTCGATATCGTCGCGGCAACTTCGCGCTGTAGCAATGCTGCGCCACTGGTCGCTGTTGGAATCATCGAAAACGCCCATACGCTAAAAAGGAGACTCAAACTTATGATCACGACCCGAACTCGGTTCGCCAGCATTGGCGGCATTGCACTTATCTTCATCGCCACCCTTGCACTGGTGCCGTGGAAACTGACGGCACAGGACGCTGACGCCGAAGCAGTCGCCAAACTCAAAGAGGAAAACGCGCGCCTCCGCCAGGAACTCGAAGCCATCCGCAGGGACGCAGAAAAGATGCGTGCCGATTCAGAACAACTGCGCAAGCGCGGGGTCGGCGAACGTCAAAGTGAAGAGGCTACACTCCGGCGCGAGGCGGAACGCGAGAACCAGCTCGCTCGCGAGCAAGCGCGCAACGCTGAAAGCCAAAAGAGGGCGGCGGAAAGGGTTCGCGCGGACCAACAAAGAGTCCTGCAACTCCAGGCCGAACTCGACAAACTCCGCACGCAGTTTACAGAAAATCACCCAAGAGTTCGCGAAGTCCAGGCACAGTTGGAGCGGTTGGAAGCAGTCATGGAGGCAACGAAAGCCGATCGAAGCTTCGAATCCCCTTTGGAACCGAAAAGGGACATTCGGGCGACGAACGAACGCGCAATGAGACGTCAGGAACAACAGCGAGCCTTGCTCCAAAAGGAACTTGAGCTTGTTGAGCGCGAGGTGGAAATGACCCGCAAAGAGGTTGAAGCTGGCGTCCAGAGTCGCGGCGCGCTTCTCGCCGCCCAGCGCGAACTTTTGGACGTAAAGCTCCAGCTTGCGAAGGCAGCCCACAGCCAGGACGAGTCGCGTGCGGTGATCAGACAGCAGATTGATATCGCTAACAAAATGCTTAAGGAACAGAAGCAACTTGTGGAACGGGGGGTGGCACCGGTGGCATCTGAGATTCAGCTCGAGCGCGAAGTGCTGCGCCTTACCCGCAAGCTCCATGAGCTCGATGGGAATGACTCAGACCAGTAACAGCTTCAACTTCCCGCAAAGACCCGATTGGCCTCTTCCAGGGATTCTTTCGATCCAACGTCGAACCAGAGTCCCGGGACCCGCCATGTGTAAACCGGTGTCCGCGGATAAAGCCACTGCACCAGCCGCCCGGGCTGGTCGGGATTATTTCCCTCGGCGATGTATTGCCTGATCAACGGGATCGTCGACTTCGGATAATAGTAAAGTGCGATTCCCGTCAGGGTGCTCTTTGGTTGCTTCGCTTTCTCCTCGAAGAACTCGATCCGTCCGCTTTGATCGACACTGATGGAGTTGTACTTCTTTACCTCCTCAAGGTTTCCCACGTCGTACACGGCGAGCACAGGCGCTTTTTTCTCACGCGCGAACCGCCCAAAATCCTCCAGGCTTTTGCTGAACAAGTTATCCCCAGCCACCACGATAATATTGTCGTCCACCTTCTCGCGCGTGATCACGAGATGCAGATCGCCAATCGCGCCGAGCTTGTTCGAGTCGTCCGTCGAACCGTCGTTCACGATCGCAAAATCGAGCTTTGCCTTTTTCGTGCTGTAATCGTCCGCCCAGCGTTGAAAGTGATCGGCGAACTTCGCGTTGGTCACAATGTAAACGCGATCGATACCACTGATCGGCGCAAGGTTGTCGAGCACGTGGTCCACCATCGGCTTCCCGGCTACCGACAGCAACGGCTTGGGCTGCGTGAGCGTGAGCGGATACAATCGAGTCGCATAGCCCGCCGCTAGAATGATGATTTTCATACCCTAAATACCTTCCAACTCCTGCGAGAATATTAGCACTTTGCCGCACGGCGTCGAGTGGTTCCCCCTGCCAACCAAGCATTCTACCGGGTGACACAGCCGTAAGCGGAACCTGGTGACTATAACCGCGGGGGTCGCGGTCAGTTCTTGTTTCCGTGCTTTGGCGCACTCCATGCCGCTTCGCGACGACGTGACTTGCGGGCTGCGTATGCGGAAGGAGACGGGGTTGGTGATTCGAATTCACGATTTGAGAGGAGAAACTGCTGAAACAGTTGGCGCAGTGCGGTTGTGCTCGTAATCCACCTTGCTGAAGCAAGGTGATAATGAGACGGCAGCGTGACGAGAAGTGCCACCTCTTTTAAGTGTAGAGTTACGAGTGAAGAGTGCAGAGTTTTTAGAGTGCCACCTCCTTACGTCGGTGGTTACAAAGCACTAGCGTGCGGACGTGCGCGCGGCGTTGATAGCGGCGACGATGGCGTCTTTTTCCTGCTGTTCGAAGAGCCACCAGTTCGCGCTCCAGACGCGGTGAATTCTCCAGCCGAGTTTTTCGAGGATTCGCTGGCGTGCGCGGTCCCTGGTGCGAGCCACCAGGGAGGTGTGATACGCGGCACCGTCGCATTCAATAGCTAAAAGATTACGGCCCCTCTCTTTGACAACGATATCGAGCCAAAAATTCCCGGCACCGTACTGGCACTCCACTTCGTATCCTTCGTTCTCGAGAAATTCCACGACCTGTTCTTCGAAAGGCGCGTCGCAATAGATCACATTCGCGACGCCATCCCGTTTTCTGTCAAAGCGCTTGTTGCTAATTCCATAATCACGCCGTTGCTCCATGCTCTCCAAATCCTGAAGGAGAGATTTCAGGCAGAGAAAGCCCTTGCTTTGTGCGCCGCTCGATCCGAGGTCGGCTGATTTCAAGGATGTCACCACAATCATACCGCTTCGCGAGCGAGTAATGGCAACATTCAGACGGCGCTCTCCCCCGCCTTTGGTAAGCGGTCCGAGCACGGATGCATTAAAGTGACCCGCACTGTTTTTACCATAGGTCAGGCTCAGGATGATCCTATCCATTTCGTCGCCTTGAACGGTCTCCAGGTTCCGAAGGAAGAATCGTGTCTCGTCGGCGCAAAATGATCGTACGGCTGGATCGAGGCAGGATTGGAGTAACTCGTCGATCAACTCCATTTGAGGGATGTTCATGGTGACCACGCCGAGTGACTTGTTCGGGAACTGCCTGACGTGCTGCTCGATGAGTCGCATCACGTCTCCGGCCTCCTTCGGGTTATTGCGCTGTCCGGCAGCCTCTGAGTAGACAGCGTCCGGCACATAATGGAGCCTTCGGCCAGTGCCACTGATGCGAGCCGGTGGATACGTTTCCAACCTGCTGGAATAAAACCAATCGTTCGAGAATTTAATCAGGTCGGGCGTCTCGCTGCGGTAATGCGACATGAGCATCACGTGGGTCTTGTCATCTTCGAAAACGCCGGCGAATTCGTCCAAAAGGCTCTCGCTGGTTCCAAAGTCCTGAGATTCCGGATCCACAGCCGGGTCAGCGAACCCAGCGAAGAAGTCGGTCGGTGGCAGTTGATTTTTGTCGCCAACGATAATCACTTGCCTGGCGAAGGCCATGGAGAGCAGGCCGTCCAGGACGCGGATCTGCGAGGCTTCATCGAAAATCACCAGGTCGAACGGCACGCCATGTTGCTCAAAGACCGCGGAATCGATCAAATTCGCCAGGGAGGTTGGACTGATCATCCAGCAGGGTTTGGCTGCGAGCAAATAGTCAACGTGGGCGTTCACAAGTTCTCTTACGGTGCCCCGAACTCGTTGAAGGCCGGACAATCGCCGAAGTTCTGCTTCTGACTCGGGGCACTTCGTCGCCGCGTCCTGCATCGACTTCGCCAGTCGAGCCTTGAGACCCTCAAGAACCCACATGGTGAGATTATCATCCTGTTCGCCAAATTTATTGAGGGTCTGCTTCAGCTCCGCACCATGTGGTTTTGCAATCGGGTCGCAAAGCCGCAGCAAGTTGAAGCAGAAAAGTTGCTGCGCATGCTCCAGAGGTTCAGTCCCTTGCTGCAATCGCTGCCAAAGCGGAGCGATCTCCGGATATCCCGAGATCTTCGTTTGCCAGCGTTGCTTTTCGAGCCACGCGTGACGCTGAGGCAGTTGAGCGAGGATGTCGGCAACCGTGCTGGAGATCGAAGCGAAGTCGGCCTCCGCCGAGAGGATGGGCTCGAAGTAATGCTCCAGCTGTTGACGGTAGTTTTCCATGCTCGACAGGTGCGTGTGTAATGCCCTCCGCAGTGTCCCCCACGTCTTGCTATCGGCATCGAGTTTCTGGTTCGCTCGCAAGCGCTCGAACGTATCGCGCCATGCGAGCGCTCCGTGCAGGAATTTCCAGTCAGGCTGAGACTGATCGCTTCCTTGCAAGACCAAATACTTTTCAAGGGCGGAAAGCCGTTGCTGACACTCGGCAAACTCTTTCTGGGCGGCAAAGGCCGAAAGCACGCCATTTTGCCGGTCGCCTTCGGTTGTCTCGTATCTACTGAGAAATTGCTCGATGCGTTGTCGCGCTTCATGATAGAAGACGAAAGCGCCTTCTATATTGTCGGCACTGTTCTCCGGCATCGGTAAAGCATCCAATTCATCCGACAGCGATGAAACCTCAGCGAGGACATTTGAGTCGGGAGATTCCCAAAAGGTCTGCCAATGAATGCTGTCGACATAGAATAAATCGTTCCGACCTCGCCACAGCTCGACCAACGCGGCGGCTGAGGCAAGCCGCTTTACCTCTTCATGCTCGATGAAGTCTGTGCCAGGGTCCGCATGCGCGACTGAGAGATAGTTTTCAGTAAGTTGCCGGAGCGAAGTATGAATTTCTGCGGCGGTTCGAAGATCTCGTGCGTGTCCCAATCCTGCGACCGCGTGCAACGTGAGCTCGCGCCAGTGTTTGAACGCACGCGGCGGTACGGCTGGGTACGCCTGCCGCAGTGCGAACTTGCACTTGCGATCATGGACAAAGTGCAGAACGTAGCTCAGCAGGTTGTTTCCGTGTTCGGCCGTAGCCTCTACATGCCGCCAGTGGGTGCCGGCGATGCGTTCCAGGGAAACATAGTGGAGGGGAAGGGGGGCCGCGGCGGAGTGGGTGATACAAGCGCGCAGTTTTGCGATCCAACCATTGACGGCCAATACGGGATGCGCGGCGGCGGACCACCATGATCGCGGAATCAACCCTCCGAATTTGCCGAGGTCGAGGATGGCTCGAAGTTGCGCACGTCGAACCCTAACGAGCGGGGAATATTTGATCCCGAGTTGCTCACATATTCGCGCATATCGGTTCTGGTGACGCTCGATCAAAACAAGCTTCTCCCCATGCTTCTCGTGAGCTATGGACAGATCAGACCACGAGACGGCCGATTCTGCGGCGAGGAGGTTTTTCGCTTCGGACTCCGCAGCTGGTGGGTAAAGGATGGTTAGGTCGACCGGATGACGCCGCGCTGCCAAGTTATGACGTCTTTCCCAGGAATCCTGAAGAGACTTAAGCTCGCTCAAAGTCAAAGCGGGATTGCCTACGATTCCAGGATAACAGCTCGGTCGCGCCAGCACGGAGTCAACCAACGCCAGCATGGACTTTGCATCCGCATCGGAGCGCAATGGCAATTCGATGCCAACGGAGGCTGCCTGCTCGCAGATCTCATCCAGGGCCGTGGTGTGCATGCGGATTTTCTCACACAGGTTCGTGACTTCGTTTGAGGCGTTCGGGTTCTCAGAAAATGGCTCAACGCGGACCTTGTTCCATAGGTTCGCCGAGTCGCTGACGACGGGTCCCAAGGCAGGCCATTCCGCGATTAAATCCAGCAACTTCGCCAGGCGTTCTGACGAGAGCGTTTGCCAGCCTGGGATGGGAAACGTTGGAACGTGTTTTAGGTGCTTGCGGAGCTGGATCAACCCGGCGAGCGCCTCCTGTTTAGTGACGTGTAGTGAAGGGTGAGCCAGGGCTCGGCCGAACTTTACACGCTCGTTTAGGACAGTGCGTGCCTCTCGCAGCTCAGTAAAAGGATATGCACGCCGGCGAGATGTCGATGGGAACTTCGCCGTGGCTTGCTTGAGAAACTCGCGCTTGTCGAGATCCTCGTCGTGCAGATTCAGAAGAGCGGGTTTGAGCCCGCAGTGGGAAAGACGCTCTTCAACTTGCGTGATGGCCGCCTTTTTGTCGCAGACCAGAAGCGCGGTTCTACCGTGGAACAAGGCGTTGCTGATAATGTTCGCGATGGTTTGGGATTTGCCAGTTCCGGGCGGGCCTTCCACTTGCAGGCAACAATTGTGAGAAAGTTGGACAACGCGAAGTTGGCTATCGTCGCATGGAAGCACGAGGCCAAGTTCTTCAATGCCGTCGTCCGTTGGTAATTCATCCATTTCGGCGGGCAGTACCTTTGCGTTTTGGATTTTCGCTTGAATGACGGGGCTCCTGGCCAAGGCTTGTCGCAGTGGCGGTTCACGAAAACGCTCCTGAACAACCATCTGTTGACTACTGAAAAGGCCAACGTAGCTGTCGGCAGTGACTGACGTAGCGCGATTGCCCAGCTGAGCTCGCAACCAGTTGATGTTCTCTTCCGGAGAATGTTGGGCCCGCGAAGAAAGCTGGATACCAAAGCCGCGCAAGTGGGCTTCAAGCACGGGATTTAAGCGCCAGGGCTCCTCGTCCGAAGCGACTACTTTGATTTTTTCGCCGGCGGTTTGTAGTGACGCTCTCTTGAGGCAAACCGGGAATAAAGCAGACCGTGGCTGCGGCGCAGCACCCCCAGCAATTGTCATCGCCACAGTGCCAGTACACACGAATGCACAATGCTCACCGCGTTCGCGAATATGCGTTTGGAAATTCTTGTGCAAGTTCCGGGCGATAGGATCGCTGATCGTGCCTATCACCAGCGCGCCACCGTTCGCAATCGAGGCGAATTCTGTGGCCTGGAGAGCGCGAAACCTGGCCACGGGCATCCTGATGAGGGGGTTGTTGAGGCCTTGCGCAGTGGATTGTTTGAGCCACTTCTCCAGATATTGTGCAAATGTCACCGGCGTCATAAATCGCAGTGAGAATACGTCCGCCGTTTGGTCGTGGCGGTCGACTACAAAACGGCGTGTAATTTGTACTTCGGCGGGTACAAGCACGAAAAAGCTCCTTCACGGGTCGGGCGCAAGGTGGTAAGGGTGGAGAGTGACGCAGAGATCGTATTCGAATTTCATCGGTGGGGAGTGGGTGCGCTCGGGGAAAACGTATCAAACCATCAATCCCGCGGACACGCGGCAGGTCGTAGCGGAGTATCAGGCCAGCGGAGCGGAGGACGCGCGGCAGGCAATCGAAGCCGCGCAGAAGGCCTTTGGTGGCTGGGCAGCGCAGACGCCCGTAGCGCGCGGGCGCGTGCTTAGCAAAGCGTCGCAAATTCTCGAATCGCGCAAGGCCGAGCTCGCGGAGTTGCTGACGCGCGAGGAAGGCAAGACGCTGATCGAAAGCACGGGCGAAGTGCAACGGGCCATCGACATTTTTCGATTTTTCGGAGGTGTCAGTTACACGCTCGGCGGGCAAACGATTCCGCACGACATGCCGGGCAACCTGCTCTACACGACGCGGCAGCCGCTCGGCGTGGTGGGGTTGATCACGCCGTGGAATTTTCCGATTGCGATCCCCGCCTGGAAAATGGCGCCGGCGCTCGTATCCGGAGATTCGGTGGTGCTCAAGCCTGCGTCACAAGCGCCCGCGATGAGCTTTGAGATCGCGAAGGCGTTTGCCGAAGCGGGATTACCGAAGGGCGTGCTCAACGTTGTCACTGGAGAGGGTCGCTCGGTGGGGGGCGAACTTGCGACGAACCGCGCGGTGGTCGCGCTGTCATTCACGGGCTCGTATTCGGTGGGGCATCAGATTTACAAGCAGCTTGCAGAGCGCATGGCGCGCGCGCAGATGGAAATGGGCGGCAAGAATCCGACGATCGTTCTTGCCGATGCCGACCTGGATCTCGCGGCGACGTTAGTTGCGAAAGCAGGTTTCGGACTGACGGGACAGGCTTGCACGGCGACCAGCCGCGCCATTGTCGAGAAGTCAGTAGTCGAGCCTTTCGTCGAGAAGCTTGCGGCGAAAGCAAAAGCTCTGAAGATCGGCAATGGTCTGGTGCAGGGCGTCGAGATGGGGCCGGCGGTCAATCAACAGGAATTGGACGGGAATTTCGAGCATATCGAGCACGCGCAGAAGGAAGGGGCCAAACTTGTTGTGGGAGGGCAACGTCTTTCGGAAGGCGACCTCGCGCATGGGTTTTTCATGTCGCCGGCGGTGGTGCGCGATGTGACGCCGAAGATGCGTATCGCGCGCGAAGAAGTGTTCGGTCCCGTGGTGGCAGTGATGGCGGTGGAGAATTTCGACGAAGCTCTGACGCTGGCGAATAGTCTCGACGTGGGGTTATCGGCGTCGATTGTGACGCGTGACATGAAGAAAGCGATGACGTACGCGGAACGCATCGAAGCGGGTGTGGTGAAGATCAATCAAATCTCGACGGGCCTGGCGCTCCAGGCGCCGTTTGGCGGCGTGAAAAAATCCAGCACGGATTCCTTCAAGGAACAGGGGTCGAACGCGATCGACTTTTATACACGCGTCAAGACCGTGTATCTGGACTACTCTGTATGAAAGCTGGACATTGCCCGCCTGAATCTCGCAGTGCAGATTGGCGCGGTTAACTACTTGCTATGAAGCTTTGTCGCTTCCAAACAGCCAACGGCCCGCCGCGGGTCGGCTTGGCGTTTGACGAGACGTCGGTGTTGGACCTTACCGCTGCCGGAGTGGAGAACCTGGCGGCGCTTCTGGAGATGGAGAATTTCACCGCGCACATGAGCCGCCTGACGGGGCAGACGCAAACGCGCTACGGTCTGCGCAACGTGAAGCTCTTGCCGCCGGTCGAGAGGCAGGAAGTCTGGGCGGCGGGCGTGACGTATCAGCGGAGCAAGACCGCGCGGATGGAGGAATCCGAAACTTCTGCGAGCGTTTACGACAAAGTGTACGACGCGCCGCGGCCTGAATTGTTTTTTAAAGCGGTTGGGGAAAAAGTCGTGGCGCCGAACGAAGCCGTAGGCATCCGCAAAGACGCGACCTGGAGCGTGCCGGAGCCAGAACTGGCGCTGGTGTTCAATTCCAAGGCGCGCATCGTGGGCTACACGATCGGCAACGACATGAGCTCGCGGGATATCGAAGGCCAGAACCCGCTTTACCTCCCGCAGGCGAAGGTCTATCGGCAGTCGTGCGCGGTCGGGCCGTTCGTAAAAGTCGGCGTGCTCGAAGCCGAGGTGCGCACCTGGACGATCCACCTGCGCATTCAGCGGGGGACGAAAGTTGTCTTCCAGGGCGAGACATCGATCGGACAAATCAAGCGGCGCTTTGACGAACTTGCCAGCTACCTGTTCAAGAGCCAGACGTTTCCGTATGGAGTGGTCTTGCTCACGGGAACAGGGATCGTCCCGCCCGATAGTGTTTCGCTTCAAGCCGCCGACGTGGTGCGCATCAGCATCAGCGGCATTGGCGTGCTGGAGAACACGGTCGCGGTGGTTTAGGCGCCCGCGCGCTACTTCGGCTTCGGGCCGCCAATCCACCACTTCACGACTTCGCCCGCGCCTTTCTTGCCGTCGATCTTTACACGGAGATCGTCCTCCGGCCGACCGCTACGGAAGACCAGTTCGGTGTCGTGCAATTTGTGCTCACGGCAGAACTGCATCGCGTCGCCGAAGCCTTCGAAGCAGTGGGCTTCGTTAATGTTGGTGGTTTGTTCACCGTCGGTCTTGAAGAACATCTCGGTATCGCAACTTCGCAGTGCTCGTTTCATAGTTCGGGATAATGCATCAGGCGTGCCGAGGTAAGGCCCGCTTTGGCCGCGTTCAAGGGAGAGCAGGGGTGTCCTGTTCAGAGGCAGTCCTATTTCCGGGAGCGTGACACCCGCACTTTGGGCGCTCAGGAGCTGCGTCGGTCAGCCCGTTTAAGGACGATGCCCAACTTGCGCCAGCGCTCCAGAAACCCGGCGCGGGTATAGGCGACCCGCCCGCGGTTGGGGTCTGCCGCCAGGACGTACTCGTCATTCACGTCAAGAACGACGACATAGTGGTCCTCCAGGAATGTGTATTTGATGACGGCAAGGACTGGCTGACCGACAGGAAGCTCTTCGAGTTTGGCAAAGTATTGCAGGTCGCATTCCAGGCCCTTGGCCGCGTAAAGCGACTGCAAGCCGCGGCACAACATATCCGGGGGCGTCCCAATGGCGGTGCTGGCGTGCGAGGCGATGGCAATCTGCCCTTCGTGCCCTTGCAGACCGAGGTGGCGCAACGCGGTGACGGCGGCGGCGGGTCCGCAGGTGTAATCGGTGCTTTGGATGCAAATGCCATTGGTGTCGAAACGGGTCGGCATTGCGGCCAGGTAACCTCGGTTGGTAGCCGACGCGGCAAAGGGCCAGACCGCGTAAAGCGAGACGACGAGCGTGAGAAAGGCCGCGCCAAAGAATCGGATGCGCGGATTCCCCGTCATGCGAAAAAGCGGCCAGAGCAAGAGGATTGGCACGACCGCGACGAGCGCGAACTTCGCGCGGCCGCCAGAAATCCACGAAACCGGCGGGACGACGGCCAAAGCGCTGTGACTCCTGCCCAACCAAACCATGAGGAGGAGAATGGCTGAAAGCGCGTAAGTGGTGATCCAGTATTTGGTCGAACGGCCCAGATGGTTGGCGAAGCAAGCAGTGAGGACTGCCAGCCCAATCACGCCGATTGTTTCAAGCCATTGAATCACACTGTGCCCCTGATGCCGGGCCGGCTAAGGTTTCATCGGTCGATTTGGCTGCGAACTTAAGCGCCCTTCGCCATTTCAGTGTTTCCGCGACCCCGCTGTTCTGCTCTGCTAGCGGCCTTAACGATGGCCGACCAGCCAAAAACGCTATTCTACAAGCGGGCGCAGTTTGTCACGCATCTGCCCGTGGAGTATCTATACAGTCCATCGCACGCGTGGATCGGGCGCGAGGCGGATGGCGCGCATTGGCGGATCGGCTTAACGAAATTCGCGACTCGCATGTTGGGCGAGATGGTGGATCATGGGTTTGAGGTGCAGCGCGGCGATTCTGTCGAAGCCGGGCAGATCGTCGGCTGGGTGGAAGGATTCAAGGCAATTTCGGATTTGTATTGCATCGCGCGCGGGAAGTTTGCGGGTAGTAACGAAGCGTTACGCGACAAGGTTACATTGATTAGCAAGGACCCGTATGGTGCGGGATGGCTGTATCGAGTCGAAGGAGACGCCGATAAAGCGTGCGTGGATGTGCACGGATATCGAGTCGTGCTCGACAGCGCGATTGACAGGATTCTGGAGAAACAAGGATCGAAATGACAAAGGCACGTTACATTATGATCGGCGGTTTCCTGGGCGCCGGAAAGACGACCGCGGTGGCGCGACTGGCGCAGCATCTCTCCGCGCAGGGCAGGCGTGTCGGACTGATCACCAACGACCAGGGCAAGGGACTTGTGGATACGGCGATGCTTTCATCGCGCGGCTTTGAGGTGGAAGAGATCGCCGGGGGTTGTTTTTGCTGCCGATTTAATTCGTTGCTCGACGCCGCCCGCAAGTTGTCGTCGTCCACGAAGCCGGACGTGTTTATCGCCGAGCCGGTCGGCAGTTGCACCGATCTCGTTGCGACCGTCACGTACCCCCTGCGCCGCATTTATGGCAACGAGTTCACGATCGCGCCCTTGAGTGTGTTGGTGGATGCAGTCCGCGCGATGCGCGTGCTTGGATTGACGCACGGACCGAAGTTCTCGGAGAAGGTGCTGTATATTTATCGCAAGCAACTCGAGGAAGCGGACATCATTGTCATCAACAAATCCGATCTGCTCGACCACGCGGAGTTGCGCTCGCTGCAGGACGAGTTGAAAAAACAGTTTCCCCACGGCAAACAGCACGTTGTGTCGGCACGCAAGGGCGACGGATTGGCTGGATGGTTTAAAGAGATCTCGGAAGGCGAGCAACAACCGCGCACCGTGATGGGCGTCGATTACGAGATCTATGCCGATGGCGAGGCGTTGCTCGGCTGGCTCAATGCCACGGTGCGGTTCAAATTCGCGCAGCCCACCGACGTGAACGCACTGATCGAAGATCTGACCGCCGCGGTCCAGCGCCGGTTGGAGGTAGAGGCGGTGCAGATTGCGCACTTCAAAATGACCTTTGATGCGAACCACCCATTCGGCGAGTTGGCAACGATCAACCTCGTGCGCAATGATTACGTGCCGGAGCTATCGCAAACGCTGGCGGAGCCGGTGAGTGAAGGGGAGCTGGTAATTAATTTGCGCGCGGAAGCCGATCCCGCATTGTTGCGCAAAGCAGTCGAGCAAGGACTCTTCGGTGTCGCCGGCGAAGGGGTGACTTACACGATCGACCACATCGAAAGCTTCCGCCCCGGCAAGCCGGTGCCGACGCATCGCCTGCAGGAACCGGCCTGAATCAGGCTTGGGCGATTCCCCTGGCGATCTGTCGGTGCGCGCTGGGAAAAGGGAGCTTCTCAATTTCGCGCAGCGTTAGCCATTTGCCGTCAGCGATGCTTTCGCTTGGTGCGGCGCAGTGAAAGACTTTCATGGTGATGTGGTAGCGGGTAATGGTGTGGCGAATCGTTCGGAGCAATTGGGCGCGGGAGACGTCGAGCCCTATGTGTTTGCGCGCAAGCTCCGCGAGAGTCAGTCCGTTATTAAGTTCGATGTTTGGGAATTCCCAGAGGCCTTGATTAACGACGCGCGCGGGCCGTTGGCGGACGAGGTAACGGCCATCGCGTTCGAAGACGAAAGTGGCAACGCGGCGTTCGGTCGATCCGGCCCGTCGCGGCAACTCGGGAAAGCGATCAACGCGATCGGTCATTCGAGCGACGCACGCCCTTCGAACAGGGCATTGGCTGCAGCGAGGATTTTGCGGCAGGCAAATAGTGGCCCCGAGTTCCATTAAGGCCTGATTGAGATGTGAGCAGCCGCGTCCGGCATCGATTTGCTGTGCTGATTTCACGAGCTGCGTTGCGAGTCCCCAGAGTTTTTCATTCACGCGCCGTTCTTTCGGATTCCCGCGAAGACCGAAGAGACGCGTCAGAACCCTGATCACGTTGCCATCAACGATGGGCTGCGGTTGATTGAACGCAATGCTGCAAATCGCGCCGGCCGTGTACCGCCCAATGCCCGGAAGATCGAGGACGCTTTCAAAATCCGGGGGGAACGTGCCGCCGCATTGAGCGACGATGATTTTCGCAGCGCGATGCAAATTGCGCGCGCGCGAATAGTAGCCCAGCCCTTCCCAAAGCTTCAGGACTCGACGTTCGGAGGCGCGCGCCAAGGCACGAACATTGGGCAGGCATTTCATCCAGCGTTCCCAATATGGAATCACTGTCTTGACCTGCGTCTGCTGGAGCATGACCTCGGAAATCCAGATTGCGTAGGGATCGCAGGTACGCCGCCAGGGTAAGTCGCGAGCGTGGGCGCGGAACCAGGCCAATAAGTTGTTTGTGATACGCCGGGTGCTTTGCACGATTGCCCAGGATAGTGGAACGGCTTACGCTTGGCAGGACATTTGTGAAACCGCTCGCGTCCCATACGTGCAAACTTTCCGACGAGCAGGCCTCGGCGTTGCTCTCCTATCTGCAAAAGCATGCATTCGAGTTTCGCGAAGTTCCTTATGCGCGCTTCGCGGCTGCGAACAACAATGTGAACGTGGTTTTTTACGAGAGCGGCAAACTGGTCGTCCAGGGCAAGGGCACGCAGGAGTTTATCGAGTTCGTGCTCGAGCCGGAAATTTTGAAAGAGGCGCGGTTGGGTTATGAAGCTGTCCTGAATCCGGACATGCTGATCCCGCGGCTGGGTGTGGATGAAAGCGGCAAAGGCGATTTTTTTGGGCCGCTCTGCGTAGCGGGCGTGTACGTCAATGAAGACGTGGTGAAAGCGTGGAAGGACAAAGGCATTCGCGATTCGAAAAATATTTCGAGCGACAAGCGGATGGCGGAGCTTGCGGACTTGATTCGCAAAACGCCGGGCTGCGTGAGCACCGTGGTGCCCATTGGCAACGAAGCCTACAACCGTCTTTATGAAAAGATGCGGAGCGTGAACACATTGCTGGCGTGGGGGCATGCGCGTGTCATCGAAAACCTGATGGCCAGACAAGGACAGATGAAGCCGCCGCCGACACGCGCGATCAGCGACCAGTTCGCGTCGAGCAAAGACGTGGTCGCGAAAGCGTTGATGCAACAGGGGCGGACGATTGAGTTGCTGCAGCGGCACAAAGCTGAAGAGGACCTCGCCGTCGCCGCGGCATCGATCCTGGCGCGTGACGAATTCGTGCAACGATTGAAGCGGCTAGAGAAGGAATTTGGGATGCCACTGCCGAAGGGGGCTTCAGCGGCGGTTGATGCTGCGGCAAAGGACTTTGTGGCGAAGCACGGCGCCGACAACCTGCCGAGGATCGCGAAGATGCATTTTCGCACCGCGCTCCGCGCGCAAGGTCTGCCCGAGCCGCCGAAAGTGGAGTGGCGGCGAGGGTCCTCCCGTGCCGAGGACGATGTGTGATCATCGAACTGGTCAACACCGGCAGCGAATTGATGCTGGGCCGCGTGCTGAACACGCACCAGCAATGGATTTGCCGGCAACTCGCGGACATGGGGTGGGTGGTCGAGCGCCAAGTTGCCGTTGCGGACACAGCGCGCGACATTCGTGACGCCGTGCGGGAAGCCCTTGAACGGGCCGACCTGGTGATCGTGACCGGCGGACTTGGGCCGACGAGCGATGATCTCACCCGCGAACTGATCGCGGAAATGCTCGGGCGCAAGCTCGTCATGAACGAAGGGATTCGGGAAGAGATCCGGCAGTTCTTCGCGTCGAGGAATCGTCCACAGCCAGCGCGCACCGAAGTGCAGGCGCTTGTGCCGGAGGGCGCGATCGTGCTGCCGAATTCGCAAGGGACGGCGCCCGGGTTGGCGATGGAAGTGTCGGCAAAAATTTACCGAAGCGCGCGATCATGGCTGATCATGTTGCCGGGCCCGCCTCGTGAACTCCGGCCGATGTGGACGGAGCACGTGGTGCCGCTGCTCAAGCGCGAGTTTTCTCCTGCGGAGAACTTCGTCTGCCGCACGCTCAAGACCACGGGCATCGGCGAATCGCGCGTCGAGGAAATCATCGCGCGACACCTCGATGAACAACTCAAAGCCGGGCTCGAGATCGGCTATTGTGCGCGGATCGGGGAAGTGGACGTGCGATTTGTTTGTCGGGGGCCGAATGCGAGCGCATGCGTGGCCGCGGCCGAGAAGATCACGGGCCGATTGCTGCGCGACCACGTCTACGGCGTCGACGACGAGCAACTCGAGACGGTGATCGTAAGGATGCTGACCGAACGTAAGCAAAGGCTGGCGCTGGCGGAATCGTGCACAGGCGGCTTTATCGCGAATCGCATCACGAATGTTCCAGGAGCATCGGCCGTGTTGCTGGCCGGCCTCGTGACTTACAGCAATGAAGCGAAAGAACAGTTCCTCGACGTCTCGGCAAAAACTCTCAAGGCGCACGGCGCTGTGAGTGAAGCGGTCGCTCGCGAAATGGCGGACGGCGCGCGCCGAAGAACAGGGGCCGACTACGCAATTTCCGTGACGGGCATTGCGGGTCCCAGCGGCGGCACGCCGGAGAAGCCAGTCGGAACGGTCTTCATCGGGCTTGCGACACCGACCGACACCAGCATCGCGCACAAAGTGAACGCGTTTGACCGTGAGACGTTCAAGTATGTCAGTTCGCAACAGGCGTTGGAAATTTTGCGGCGCGCGATTCTGGAAAACAAAAAACCCGCAGGTTGAGACTGCGGGCGGGAAAGTTTAGCCGGTTCTAACCGCCGTTGTTGCCGATGGCTTCAACGGGGCAGCCCTCCATCGCTTCCTTGCATTGCGCTTCTTCGTCGGGGTTCTCGGGTTGCTTGTAAACGTATGAATATCCGCCGTCGTCGTTCCGCGTGAAATTATTCGGGGCCGTCTCGCGGCAGAGGTCGCAATCGATGCATTGATTGTCGACATAGAACTTGCCCGTGATGTTTTCCGGATAGCGGTTTGCAATATCAGCCATAGCAATTTCCTTATCTACCGGAGCAATTGTGTGGCCAGCCTCCCAAAGATCAAGCGAGATTTCTTTTCCGGAGGGCAGGTATTGGCCTAAGGTGCGTTGCGGATGCGCAAGACGAAAATCATCGCCACGCTTGGCCCGGCCACAGAATCGCCCGAAATGATCGGCAAGCTGGTCGATGCGGGCATGAACATCGTGCGCTTGAACATGTCGCACGCGCAGCACGACTGGGTGCGGCGGATGGTGAAGGACATTCGCGACGCGGCGAAAGAGCGGGGCACGGCGGTGGGCATTTTGATGGATACGCAAGGGCCGGCCATTCGCACCGGGGATTTGCCCACCGCACTGGATTTGCAGCCGGGCGAGAAATTTGTGCTGACGGTTCGCGGTGAGAAGAGCGAAGAGGTGCATTCCGTCGATGTGAATTACGAGAACTTCGTCAATGACATCAACGTCGGTGACGTGGTGCTGATCGACAACGGTCAAATTCACATGAAGGTGATCGCCAAGCGCGGCAACAAGGTCGAGTGCGAGGTGTTGACGCCCGGGAAGCTTGGCAGCCGCCGGCACATCAATCTGCCGGGCGTCAAGGTGAGCCTTCCGCCGCTGACGGAAAAGGACCGCGCCGACGTGCGCGTGGGACTCGAGATCGGGGTCGATATGTTCGCGTTGTCGTTCGTGCGCGAGGCGAACGACCTCCGAGAGTTGCGGAAGATGTTCGACGTCGAACGGCAGAAGCCGCTGGTGGTCGCGAAGATCGAGGACCAGTCCGCGGTGCAGAACATCCACGAAATTATCCAGGAGGCCGATGCCATCATGGTCGCCCGCGGCGATCTCGGGATCGAAGTGCCGTTTGAGGAACTGCCGATCATCCAGCGGAAAATCGTGAAGATGTGCCAGCGTGTTGGGCGGCCAGTGATCGTTGCCACACACATGCTGGAGAGCATGATCTCGAACCCCCATCCAACGCGCGCGGAAATCACCGACGTGGCGAACGCCGTTTTCGAGCAGGCGGACGCGATCATGCTTAGCGGTGAGACGACGGTCGGGAAATATCCGGTCAAGTGCGTGGAGGTGTTCGACCGCGTTGCGCGGCGTATCGAGCGCAGCGGCGGGGCCAATTACCAGGAATTCGCCGAGTTGACCAGCCCTCGGCAGAAGTTGGTGAAGAGCGCCGTCGTGATGGCGGACGAATTGAAGGCCGAAGCGATCCTTGTCTTTACAGTGCGCGGGAGCATGGCTCGCAACACGTCGTGGCTGCGGCCGCGCTACTCGCCCATTTTCGCCTTTTGCGAACGCTGGTACGTGGCCAACGAACTAACCCTCAATCGCGGCGTGATTCCATTCACAATTTCCTACGATCACGAAGTGCCCGAAAACAACGTGACCCTTGCGATCGACACGCTGAAGAAAAAGGGGCTGCTCCACAAAGGCAACACGGTCGTGATCATCGCCTCGATGGACGCCGGCAAACAGCTCGCCGACGCCGTGCAAATGCGGGTGGTCGATTAATTGCGCTCGGCCATCTTGTCGCCGTCCATCGCGTAAATGCCGACGAGGTAGCCGTTCTCGCGAGTCTCGCCGACCTTCAACGTGCCCATGAGGGTGACCGGTTCGTCCATGAGTGGCTTGACGCCATTTTTCATTTTGACGCTGACCCACTCGTTGATGCGGGGTGTGGTGCCGTAACAGCACATCGACTGGTCTTTCATGATAAGCATCTCGGTAACGAGGCCGCCCTCGACCTTCAGGGGCAGCATGAAGCCGCGCAGCGAAATCCTTTTGTTGTTCAGTTCCTTGATCGGCTGCGGGATTTGACCGTCCGCGGTCAAGACGGTTTTGTTGGTTTGAGGGCTCAACAGTTCGTCGGAGATTTCAATCTGGTACCCGGAGAGTTGCTCGAAACCGACCGTCGCGTATCCGACTGAGGTCGCGACCGGAGCATTGTTTGTAGCGACGGGCGGTGGCGTCGCTCTGGCCACGTTCGTGGCAGTGACAGCTTTGGGCGCCGCGACGATGGGCGCGCCGCGAATGTCGCCGGCCGGCTCGGTGGACTCCTCGCGTTTGCCGCAGCCGTGCAGCGACAGCATCGCGAGACCCACCAGAGTAACCGCTCGAACGTTCACCAGAATACTTTACATGCGCAGGGGCTTGTGTCCATCCGTCGCTACTGTGTGGGCGCGAGATTTTCGGCCACATCGACGCGATAGGCCTTCATGGCCGGGACCAATCCCGCAAGCGCGGCGAGCGCGACCAGTCCCATAGGCGCCCACAGCATTACTGGATGGAAATCCCACGGGTCGATAACGACGCCGGTTTGGGCGCGGATCACGGAGGCTGCTCCAGAAGTAATCGCGGCATAGATCACGAAAGCGAGCACGATGCCGATGATCGCGATGGCAATCGCTTCGAGGACAATGCCTGCAAAAACGAAGGCCCGGCGCGCTCCGAGCGCGCGGAGGATGGCAATCTGACGCCGCCGCTCGTTCATCGAATTGTAAAGGCTGGCCAGAATGGATGCCGCCGCAACCACGGCGACAAGATATGCCACCAGCGCGAGCACGCGATCGAACCAACTGATTTTGCTCAGCAAGTCTGACATTACCGTGCCAATCGGCCAGGCAAACGTCAGCCGTGTGTCCTTGCGATTGATTTGCGTGTCGAGCATTTGCCCGGCGATCGGGTTGCGCAATTTCACAAGAACGGCGCTGATTTGCTCCGCGGCTTCGACCGCATGGCCGGTCATCTTCTGCACTCCTTCGAGTGGAATCCAGATCACGCGGTCTGCCGGAGTATTCGATGGCTCGAGAATCCCCACCACGACGTATTCTTCTTCATGCACTTTCTTCTCGTCGAAGTTCAGCCCGTGATATGGGTGAAATTTATCTCCGCGTTTCAGGCCAAGTTTCTGAGCGACGAAGCTGCCGACAACGGCCTCGCGCAAGCCAATGTCGAACACACGGCCTGGAGCGCGCACCCGAAATCGTTTGCCCTCGGCGTATTCGCTGCGCGTGAGCATTTCCGGTAGCGTCCCAACGATGCGGAAGCCGCGGTAGTTGTCGCCCATCGCGATCGGCACTGCGAACTCGACCCCAGGATGATTCGTAAGTGAAGTGTAATCCTTCCACTCGATGTTCGCCGGCGAAGCTTCGAGGTGAAAAATCGCATTGAGCACGAGTTGGAGTTTGGAACTGCGCGCGCCCACAACCGCGTCGAAGCCGCCGTCGAAGTTCGTGAAGGTTTCATGGGATTGCGCTTTGATCACCCAAATCGAGATCAGCAGCGCGCCGGCCAGGCCAATCGAGAGTGCGGTGATCGCGGTGGAAAGCGCGTGATGTCGCAGGCTTTTGCAAACGACCAGGGGCAGTGTCACGCTGCCACCCTCCGCGCCGCGAGATTGATGTCGGCAAGTTGCACCACCGATTCAAAGCCCGCCAACGCCTCCCGATCGTGGCTGACCAGCAGGAGCGCCGCGCTGTTCTCGCGGCAGGCCTCGCGAATCAGCTTGAGCGCTTCGCGCGCATTCGCGTGATCGAGGTTGCCGGTCGGCTCATCGGCCAGAACAAGTTTGGGCCGATTGGCCAGGGCGCGCGCGACGGCAACGCGTTGCTGCTGGCCGCTGGAGAGTTGCCGCGGATAATGGTTAAGGCGATCGCCAAGACCGACGCGTTTGAGAAGTTGCTCCGCGAACGAACGATCGGCGCCAGGGCCAAACGACATTCCTAGCAACACGTTTTCAAGGCAGGTATAGCCGGGCAGCAGGTTAAACGTCTGAAAAATGTAGCCGATGTTCTGCGACCGGAAGCGGTCACGCCCGCTCTCCGACAAATCTGCAATTTCACGGCCGGCCAGTTTGATGCTGCCGCTGTCGGGCGCAAGTATGCCCGCGACCAAATGCAGGAGAGTCGTTTTGCCCGAACCGCTTTCGCCCGCCAACGCGACCTGCGCTTTTTCCGCGAGTTCGAAGCGCGGCACGTCGATGATGAGTTGCGCTCCTTCCGGTCCACGAAAACTCTTCTTCAGTCCCGAAATTTCCAGCAGCGGCATGGGTGCGACTATAACTGCATGTGGATTTCAGGCCAGCACAGGATAAATTACCCAGGTGCAGGACACGTCCATCAAAACGATACAAGAGCGCGCAAGTCTCTATGAACGCATCGGCGGTCACCAAGGTATTGCGAAGCTACTGCGGCATTTCTATGCGGACGTGCGACAGCATCGGGTCATTGGCGCGATTTTCAACGAACGAATCACAGACTGGCCGGCGCACCTGGCCAAAATCGGCGAATTCTGGGCACGCGCGACCGGTGGCCCGTCTACCTACTCCGGCCAGATGCCCCTGAAGCATTTGAATTTGGACCTCGAGCCCCGCCACTTCGGCGCATGGCTGGAGTTGTGGGACGCAAATTGCCGTTGTTGCCTCCCGCCCCGCGAAGCCGGCGAGATGAGCGCCCTGGCTCACGAAATCGGCCGCCGGCTTCGGCACATCGTGTCGAGTTACGGCGGCCAGGGGCTGCCTGGTGATTCAGGAGCTTAACACAACGCGACACATGCTTCAGATCCGCCTCGAATACGCCGATGAACAGGGCGGGAGGTCCATCTGGTCAAAGCGGTGTTGACGGTTCGGTTCGCTGAAATCACATTATGGCTGTGCGGTATCTGAAGACAATCTGGGTGGTGGGGCTTGCGTTGTTGTGGGCGCCGATCACTTCTCATTGTCAGTTGGAAGCGATTCCAAGCCTGACGGCATTGCTGGCCTGCTGCGAGCACGAGGAGACTTCAGCGCCGCAACAGGACAACGATTGCAAGCAAGATGGATGCGCTTCGGTGGAGTCCGGCGATTACCGGACGCAGGAACCCGAATCGCTTTTCGTTGCTCCGGACTTCGTTGCGCTTGAAATTGCCACGGCGACGATCGAGTTGGCTTCGCTGCCGGACGAAGTTTCCCTTGAAGTTTTCACGACGGCACCTCCCGAACAGCATCGCATTTGGCAATTTGCCCTTCGCGCGGCTCTTCCTGTCCGCGCTCCTTCTCTCGCTTCGTAAGCTCGCCCGTTGAGGGCTATTTCCACACCGGTTCATTACGCCGGAGGAGTGTCATCACGTAATCAGTGTGTGCATGGATGTCAGTTTATGAAGCGATTGAATGTAATTTTGATTTTGGCAACGGGGCTTTCCGCCATGGCGGCGGAGGAGCCATCGGGCACGAACGTTTTTCGGCAGGAGGAGTTTGTCGCAGAAGTGCTGCGACGAAATCCGGAGGTGAAATTTTACGAAGCGGAGATCGCCGCCGCGAAAGGAGAACGGAAAGCGGCGGGCACGTTCGCGAACCCGGAGTTGAATGGCGATGTGGGGCACAAACGGGCGCGCGACGCGGCCGGCACCCTGGCTGGAGAAGGCGTGGCGTGGTCGGTCGGCTTGTCGCAGACGTTCGAGTGGCCGGGACGGCTTGGGTTGCGCAAGGCAATTGCGAACCGGCAGATCGCAATGTCGGAACTCGGGCTGGAGAAGTTCAAGGCGAGTCTCGCCGCGCGCGCACGGACAGTTGCGTTCGCGAGTTACGCAGCGCAACAAAAAGAGACCGCGGCGAACGAGGTCGCCCGAAGGGTGCAGGCGCTGCGCGAGGTGGTAGTGCAGCGCGATCCAGCGGGAGTCACGCCGCTCCTGGAGATGCGCATCCTGGAAGCGAACGCTTTGACGGCTGAGCGAGAGGCCGTGGAAGCGGCCCTGGAAGCGCAGTCAGCCAATCTCGAACTGAACCTGCTACGGGGAGAGAGAGCGGACGCGAAGATCCAAATCGTAGCCGGTCAGCAAAAATTTGCGGCGCTGCCATCCTTTGAGGAACTGCTAACGGCGGCACGCACGAATTCGTACGAACTGCGCACGCGCCAACTGGAACTGGAGCAGCAGGGGTTTCGAGTGTCGCTCTCGAAGAATGAGCGGTGGCCCGCAGTGACGGTGGGGCCATTCTATTCCGAGGAACGCGCCGGAGAGAAGGAACGGGTGGCCGGCGTGGGTGTGAGTTTGCCGCTGCCGTTGTGGAACCGGAACTCGGGGAATATCCAGGTGGCGAATGCCCGCGAACGGCAGGCCGAAGCGAGTCTGCGAGCGGCGCACCGCGAAGTGGAACGGGAATTGATGGAGAAGGTCTCGGGTTACAGCGCGCGGTTTGCGGCGTTGTCGCGCTGGCGTCGCGACACAATCGAACAACTAAGAGAGGCGGCGGAGCTTGGTGATCGCCATTACCGACTCGGGGCGGTGCCGATCGCAACCTACGTGGAATTGCAGGAGAAATATCTGGAGGCAGTGGAGGCATATTTCGATTTGCAGAAGGAAGGATACGCCGCGGCGCAACAGGTTGAGTTGCTCACGGGGGTGACGATTGCGAGGGAGGCGAAATGAAAAGATGGGCTGCAATCTTTAGAGAGAAGCTGAACCGCGTAAACGCGGAACTCCTACGCGATACACAATGGCGTACGGCCGTTCTTATTGCGATGCTGGCTCTCGCAAGTGGTTGCGGCGAGTCGGATTCGCATTCGCACCAAACTGAGGAGGCGGCGCGCGCGCCAATGGTTTGCGGGTACAAGGAGGGGCACGGAGTTTTTGTGGGCGAGGAAACGCGGGCAGCGATTGCGCTCCGAACTGCCCATGTGATCCCGAAGAGGGAAGGCGGAGTCGCAATTCCGGAATCAAGTCTCCTTTCGACGGCGAGGGGGGATTTCGTTTTCACGGTCAACGGCGATCACTTTCAACGAACCGAAGTTAAACTTGCCGGCCGAGCGGATGGATGGATCGCTGTGTCGGAGGGTTTGTCGGAAGGCGCGCAGATCGTCTCGAACGGAGTGCGGGAACTCTGGCGCATCGAACTGCAAGCGACGAAGGGAGGCGCGGCTTGTTGTCATTAGGAGGGCATACGTGATCGAGCGCATCATCGAGCTTGCGTTGCGGCAGCGGGTATTTGTCGCGATGGCCGCGGTGCTGCTCGTCGCAGCAGGCGTGTGGTCGGCGTTGCGACTGCCGATCGACGCGGTGCCGGACATCACGAATGTGCAGGTGGTTATCAACACGATGGTGCCGGCGCTGTCGCCCGAGGAAGTGGAGAAGCAGGTCTCATTTCCGATCGAAATGGCCATGACCGGCATCCAGGGACTGGAGGAGGTGCGGTCGCTCTCGAAGTTTGGGCTGTCGCAGATCACGGTAGTTTTTACGGAGGGCACCGACATTTTTCGAGCGCGGCAGCTTGTCAACGAGCGGCTTGGCACCGTTACGAGGCAGCTTCCTGCGGGCGCGCAGGCGGCGCTGGGCCCGATCTCGACCGGCCTGGGGGAAATTTATTTCTACACACTCGATTACCGGCGGGATGCGACGAACAAACCGGCGACGCGCTGCGAGCAACTGCTGGAATTGCGGTCCGTTCACGACACCATCGTGAAGCCTGCATTCCGGGGAGTTCCCGGGGTTGCCGAAATTGAGACGTGCGGTGGGTATGTGAAGCAGATTGTCGTGGAGCCGGATCCCGAGAAACTGTTCACGGCGGGACTATCGTTTGGCGACCTTGCAAAGACCATACGCGAGAACGTCGAAAACACCGGCGGTGGCGTCATCAACAAAGGAGGCGAACAGGTAACCGTGCGCGCAGCGGGGCGCGTGCAAAGCCTGGAGGAGATTGCAAACCTGCCGGTGAAATTCGGCGCGGCTGTGCAGCCAGTTTTGGTAAAGGACGTGGCGACGGTGAGGATCGGTTCGGATTTCCGCACGGGCTCAGCCACTCTGAACGGGCGGGAGGCCCTGGTGGCCTACGTGCTGATGTTGACGGGAGAAAACAGCCGGCTGGTGGCACACCGGGCGCACGAAACGATCCAGGCCGTTCGAGGGAAGCTGCCGGCGAACATGGAAGTCACGACGCTCTACGACCGGAGTGACCTTGTGGAGAGGACGATCCGCACGGTGCGCAACAATTTGTTCGAGGGGGCGATTCTCGTCATCGTCGTGCTCTTTGTGCTGCTCGGCAACTGGCGAGCGGCGTTGATCGTCGCCAGCGCGATTCCACTGTCGATGCTTTTCGCTGTCATCGGCATGGTCCGGTTCGGCGTGTCCGGCAACCTGATGAGCCTGGGTGCGGTTGATTTTGGGCTTATCGTGGATGGTTCGGTGGTCATCGCTGAAAACGCGGTGCGGGTAGTCGGCATTCGCCAGCATCGGCTAGGACGACAACTTTCGCTTGAGGAACGGCTGCGCGCGATTGTGGAGTCCTGCCGCCAGGTGGGAAGTCCGATGGTATTCGGCGTGGTGATTATCACGATGGTTTATTTTCCGATTCTGGCGCTGTCGGGAACGGAAGGGAAAATGTTCCGTCCGATGGCTTTGACGGTGATCTTCGCGCTGCTGGGGTCGCTGCTTTTAGCGCTGACTCTAATTCCGGTCTTGTGCGCATGGTTTCTTTCACGCGGCGTGGGCGAAGAAGAAAGCCGCATCATGCGATGGGCACGCGCCGCCTACGCGCCGATCCTGAGATTCTCGCTGGGACATCGATTGCTTTTGATCGCGGTGATGCTGGTGCTGCTCGCGGGATCAGCCTTGCTGTTTCGGGGGCTGGGCGCGGAGTTCGTGCCACAGCTCGACGAAGGATCGCTGGTCCTGCAACTGGTGGGGCCGACCAGCATCAGCCTTGAGGAATCGGTGGAGATGCAGTTGCGGGCGGAGGAAGTGATTCTCAAAGAGTACCCCGAGATCGCGACTGTGTTTTCGCGGATCGGGACGCCGGAAATTGGAACGGACCCGATGGGAGCGAACCTTTCGGACACATTTCTTTCCTTCGCGCCAAAGGAGAAGTGGCGCAAGGTAAAAGGGCGTGCGATGAGCAAGGAGGAGCTGATCGAATCGATCACGCGACGGCTGGAAGTGCAGGTCCCCGGGCAGGAGCACCTGTGGACGCAACCGATCGAGATGCGGTTCAACGAGATGCTGGAAGGGGCGCGCTCGGACATCGCGGTGAAAATTTACGGTGAGGACTTTTCCACGTTGCAGAAGATCACAGGAGAGGCGCACGCGATCCTGGAGAAAGTCCCTGGAACGGGCGATATTGAACTCGACAGTGACAATCTCGGCCTTGCGCCGGTCCTCGATGTCGTTCCCGATCGCGACGCGATGCGGCGCTATAACGTGCACGCTGCGGAGGTTAATGAGACGGTGGCGACGGCGTTGGGTGGCGAGACTGCGGGACCGTTCTTCGAAGGCAATCGCCGGATCGACATCGTGGTGCGGATGGACGACGCGCACCGGAGTAATTTCGAGGCGCTGCGCAACCTGCCCGTGCGCGTGGGCGAGACGGGCCTTTTGCCGCTGGGGAAGGTGGCGAAAATGGCGGTGCGCGACCAGGTGAACATGATCGAGCGGGAGGGAGGACGGAGGCGGGTGGGGATCGAGGTCAACCTGAGAGGGAGGGATGTGCAAAGCTGGGTGACCGAAGCACAGCAGCGCTTGCGCGCGCTGGAACTCCCACCGGGTTACCACATTGAATTTGGCGGACAGTTCAAACAGATGCTCCAGGCGCGCGCGCGGCTGATGTTCCTCGTGCCGGTGGTGCTCGTTTTGATTTTCATGCTGATCTTTGCCGCCTTCGGCAGTGTCTGGCAGGCAGCGCTGGTGTTCATCTCGGTGCCGCTCGCGGCGACCGGCGGTGTGGCAGCGCTTTGGCTGCGCGACATGCCATTTAGCATTTCCGCGGCGGTGGGTTTCATCGCTGTGAGCGGGGTTGCTGTGCTGAACGGCATCATGATCATTACGTTCATCAACCAACGGCGCGCGGAAGGCAGGCCTCTTCACGATGCCGTCGTCGAAGGTTCATCGACTCGGCTTCGTCCGCTGCTCATGACCGCACTCGTGGCGAGCCTCGGGTTTGTGCCCATGGCGATTGCGACGGGGTCAGGCGCGGAAGTCCAGCGACCGCTCGCGACGGTGGTGATCGGGGGGATTATCAGCTCAACGTTCCTGACCCTGGTTTTGCTGCCGACGCTTTACGAGTGGCTGGAGAAGCGCACCGAACGGACACGGATCGCTGAAACGCTGGCGGCTGAGCCGGCGATGACACAATCGATTTGACCTTATGAGAACAAAATCGTTGTGAGAGACGGCGACTCGACCCTCACGAGTTCGAGCATGTGGCCGTGGACGTCGAAATCGAAGGGGGAGATTGCGTTAGCGGGCCAGAGAGGGTATCCGATCACCACGCCAACTAGTGCCCGTGGTGGCCGGCGAGTCATTCAGCCAACAAGCTTCGTATAACGGGGAGCGGCGGTGTCAAGGCAAACGCGTTTAGCTGTAACGGTGCGTTATTGACAGCGAAGTGAGGACTCGTCAACCTGCCGCGCTCTGACACGGTTCACAAAAGTCCTGGTCGTTTTGTCGCTGACGCTTTCGCTCGGCGCGCACTGGATGTTCCTGCAATCCGTCGCGTGGATGGGGATGATGGTCAATTATTCGCAGGGCGCGCCAATAGCAGAGGCACTGGCAAAGACGTTTAGCGGCGCTCATCCATGTGAGTTGTGCAAGGCGGTGAAGGAAGGCAAGGCGACGGAACAGAAGCAAGACCTGACGAAAAAGGTGGTCAAGCTCGACCTCGCGTGCCCTGGCGGCAAGGTGTTGCTTGATCCTCCGTCTCCCTTTCCCCGAATTGCCAGGATAGGCTTGTCGTTTTCTCCGCGAGGCCAAGCTCCTCCAACGCCTCCCCCACGAGCCGGCTGACCGCGCCCAACGAAGTGGCTGGTTCGCAAGTGTCTAAAAGCGGGCCGGCCCTTGCCCCGCGAACCTTTGTTCGGCCGGAGCATAAATAACTTTGTCGAGGTGCGGGAATTCGGAATGCAGGCCCTCGGCCTTTTCCGGCGTTTTGACTTCCGCCGCTTTCAGCCGACAAGCCGTCCAGAACGATCCCGCGCCGCGCCTTTAGACAAGAACCAAGTGAACAGAAGGATTGTAACAGTGAAGACTTTGATCAAACCGTTAAGCGCGGCAGCAGTCAGCGCGGCCCTCACGACGGCAACCGGTTATGCCGATCACGGCCCGGGAACTTCGGGGGGTGGAGCTTCAACGCAAACGGCAGAGACGCTAAAACCGGGTAAATTCTCGATCGACTTACGAACCGAATACACGGAGTTCCAAAATCTCTCCGCGTCGCAAATCGAGGCACGGGCCGCGGAGGCCGGTGGTTTCGATTTGCTCGACCGGAGTTTCGTGAGCACGGTCGGCGTGAGCTATGGCGTAGTGGATAACTTCCAAATCGGGCTTAGCATCGGGTACTACAACGCGGTGAATCCACGCGAGGCAGAGTTTGACGAGGGCGAAACGGAGATCGTGACGTTTGACCCGGATGGACTGACGGACCTTTGGTTAACAGGGAAATACCGGTTCTATCGAGGGCCGATTGGGCAATTTGCGATTTTTGGCGGAGTTAAATTTCCTACGGGCGAACATGACGTTACGAATTCCGAAGGAGAAAGAGTCGAACCATCAGCGACCGCTGGAAGCGGATCATTTGATGGGATGGCCGGACTGGCATATTCCCGTTTTCTGACGAGCCAGATTACGCTCGATGTGAGCGGACAGTATACGTATCGCACGGAGCACGACGAGTTTCGGCTGGGTGATCGGATTGATGCCGGAGTGGCAGTCGCGTACCGCTTTACGGAAGATATTCAGCGGTTCCCGCAGGTGAGTGTTTTCGCTGAAGGGATTGTGCGACATCTTTTTAAGAGCCAAGAAGATGGCGAGGACGACCCGAACACAGGGGGAACAGCCATCTTCGTGGCACCCGGCGTTCGCGTGAGTTTCAGTCCAAACGTGAGCTTCACGGTGTCTGCTCCATTGCCGGTATTGCAGGACCTTAACGGGACGCAATTGAAGACGGACTACAAGGTGAATGGAGGATTGACCCTGACGTTTTAGCAGGCCAATATCTTAAAGTGCGGCAGACATGACTCTGTCGCGATCAATCGATGATGAGACTACTTGGACACGGCATTTGTGGAGCGCTGCTCGTGCTACTGATCGGCTGCGCGGCTCCTTCGTCCCCACAAGCGCAGGCGAGCGATACCGCAACGTGCTACGTTTGCCGATACAACAACGATCTCGCATGTGTCGACGTCCATGTTAAAGAGAACACCCCGCGCTCCGAGTACGCGGGAAAGACGTATTGCTTTTGCAGCCAGGGATGCAAAACAGCCTTCGTGAAAGCGCCGGAGAAGTATTTGCCTAGATAGGCTCTGGCACCACTTGGTTTTTATCGTGTAACTCACGTTTCTCGCCCGGGCTTCGATGACGCGCCAAATTCTGGCTGAAAGATTTTGCGCGACTCCACGTTAAATTTGATCGTGGCCGTTGTTGTGTCTCGTCGTGTGAGAAGTTGTTTCTTCAATGTCGTATTAACCCTGTTCATTGCATTGTTTCCTGCTCACTTATTTGCGCAGAACCCTGGAGAACTGAAGTGGCGAGTACGCCCTCCTGACCGTGCTCCAATTTCCGCTGGACCTGCGCTGGGCACCAACGGGCTCATTTACGGCGCAACATACCTCGACCTTTACGCGTGGGACGCTGCGACCGGGGCGTTGCGATGGTCCACCAACGTTGATGGCCGGGCCTTCGATTCCTCCGCTGCATTGGCGATCGGCCCCGAAGGACATGTTTACGTCAGCACAACGACGGGGTTGCGGGCTTTCGAGGGCAACACCGGCGCAAGGCTTTGGAGTTCGGATTTGCGTGGTGTCGTTTCCATAGGCGCCGACGGCACGGTTTACGTGGCGTCATCGCCGGTGAAGGCTCTTGATCCCGCCACTGGCGGCGTCCGTTGGAGTTCTACGTCGATCAATGGTGAAGAACTCGTTCCGGTCGCATTGTCTGCCAGTAGCTTGGCCTACGTGGCATCGGCCCCGGGCATCGCAGCCGTGGACATGCGAACCGGAGGTCATGCTTGGTCGTTCGGAAATCAGGGATGGGGCTTCGCGTACGTGATCGTGGCCGGCGACGGAACAGTCCTGGCAGTGCAGGCCACGGGACACCTCACCGCGCTCGACGGATTCACGGGGAAGAGACTATGGCAACGTCAGGGCGAACGGACCCTCACAGATCTTATCATCGCGCCCGACGGTTCGATTTGCGTGGCGCATGACGAAGCGATTTATGTGCGCGATCCTGCAAATGGCGATGTGCAGAGGCGGCTGCTGTTAAAAAATTGCGAACGACCGAGGCTTGCCTTTGCGCAAGATAACACCTTGTACGTCGCAACTTACAATTACTCGACCAACAAAGCGCTGCTCCTCGCGTTGGATTTTGAGACGGGAGCAACGAACTGGATATCCGAGACGACCGAGGGAGGCAGGTTGAATGTCGGGAGTGACGGCACGATCTACACTGCCAGTGGCTATGAGAACTTATACGCGATTCACGGCGCCAGCCCTCTGGCGAATTCCGCATGGCCGAAGGCACAACAAAACGCGCAGAACACCAGTTACTGGAAGGTCTCTGGCCCGCCCGCAATCACGAAGCAACCGCAGTCTCAATGGGCCGCGTCGGACGGCAGTGCTCGCTTCCATGTTTACACACCGGTTACACGACCGGTTGAGTTTCAATGGTACTTTAACGGGCAGCCGATTGTGGGAGCCAATAGCGATAGCTACGTGGTCGTCTCCGTTCAGTTCTCCAGCGCGGGCCGCTATTCGGTGATGCTCAGCAATGAGTTCGGCAGAGTTGTCAGCGATGAGGCCACACTTTCTGTCGGCTACGGCCTGGAAACAACGGCAGTCGGGCCGGGCACAATACGTCGCATGCCCGACCTGGAAGTGTATCCCACGAATTCCATTGTGGAACTGACGGCAGTGCCCGGTCGCTCCAATCACGCCTTTGTCCGTTGGAGCGGCGATGCCACGGGCAACGCGCCGCGACTCACGATCACTCTCGATCGCAACTACGCGATCACTGGTGAGTTCACACACATTTTTCCCGACATGAAATGGACGAACGATTTTGGGCACGCTCCCGCGCTCGGCACGAATGGGTACTTGTACGCGTTTTCAGGCGGCTACATCACGGCGATCGATACTCGCGATGGGGCCACCGTCTTCTATGACCATTACTTCGACTCGTGGTGGGCGCCGGGAGCGCTTGGACGGGACGGCACGCTCTACATTGGCAACTACAGCGGCAGTTCGGTGTGGGCACACGACGGAATCACTGGCGAGCAGAAAGGCGGGTACACGGTTGATGTCTGCGTTCACGCCTGTCCGGCAATTGGCGTGGACGGCACGCTCTATCTTTCTGGCCGTCACCTCTATGCCGCCGACCCTGGTGTGTACCGGAAGCACAAATGGGTATTCCAGGCAGGGAACATTTTCGAATCGTCGCCGGCTGTCGGGGCCAATGGACTCGTGTACGCTGGTTGCATGGATGGAAAGATGTACGCCGTTGACTCTGTCACCGGCGTTAAGCGCTGGGAGTTCGTCACCGGCGATGCCGTGTACTCTTCGCCCGCCCTGGCTGCAGATGGAACGGTCTATTTCGGTTCGTACGACGGCAACGTGTACGCGTTGAATGGGGAGACGGGAGAGAAGCGGTGGGAATTTGCGACCGACGGGACGGTGCCGGCGTCGCCGATCATTGGACCGGACGGGACTGTATATATTGGTTCCATGGATAATAAAGTGTACGCACTGAACGGAGCAACCGGGGCGAAGCGCTGGGAATTTCTCGCGGGCGCCGGCATTCCCTTTACGGCGGCCTTGACGGTGGACGGAACGCTTTATGTTGGTTCGTACGACGGCTGGCTTTACGTGCTCAACAGCCAGACGGGGGAAAAGGTCTGGCAATTGCCCGGCGCAAGCACGCCGACCATCGGTCCTGATGGAACTATCTATTCCGGCGGTTACGCGATTTACGGCACCAGCCCGCTGGCTGAGAGTTCATGGCCGAAGTTCCATGCGACGCTGGACAATCGCGGTCGGTTGCCGGGCCGCCCGGTGATCGATAGCCGCGAATCTCGATTTACGCCAGAAGGTTTGGTCCTCGCCGTACACGCGGAGACGGGCGACAGGCTGGACGTGGAATGGAGTATGAACTTGAGGGATTGGCAGCACCTTGCGACGGCCACAAATACTGCGGGCCGCGTCGAAGTATTGGATGCCACAGCCACTGCGAGCGGACAAAGATTCTACCGCGCCAGACTGCAACGGTAGAAAAACGTCACCTTTTTGACCTTGCCAGTGGCTGGGAAGCTGCTGCATTAGAGGGGTTGTGAGCTCGAAAAGGCCGTGTAAAGGCATGCGGGTTCGCTGGTTTTTAGCCAGCGCGTTCGCTGCGCTGTGGCTTTTCACCGGCTTCGCCGCGACCTCCGTCGAGTTGCATCACTGCCTCCACGATGATGCCTCCTCCGCCGACCACCAATGTCTTTTCACGAAATATGCCGAAGGCCAATTCCTGAGCGCGCCTGAAGCTCAGGTCACAGTCCGAATTCCTTCCCCGGTCTTGACAGAAGCTCAATCACACACGGTGGTTGAGTTGTCGAGTGTCGTTTGTCTCCTTCCTCCCGGGCGCGCTCCGCCCGTTCTCTAGTCCCTTCCTGTTCGGCCGGTTTCGCCGGCGTTGTTTTAGGTCGTAAAGGCGGTCCTGTGTGGACCTGCCAGTTAATCCTTGAAGAGATTAGAAAATGAAACGGAAATTACTTTTGGTTCTTTGCCTGAGCGCGAGTGCGCTTCAGGCGCAGCAGACAAATGAAGTGGAAGCCTTGAAACGGCAATTGCAGGAGGCCACGGAGAAGTTCGATCGGTCGCTGCAGGAGCATCGCAAGATTATCGATGATTTGAATCGACGCTTGCAGCAGGTCCAGGCGGCGCAAACGAATGCAGCGATAAATCAGAGCCTCGTTACCTCGGCTGCTACAACTAACGAGATACTCGACCGCACCGCGCGCGGTATTACTGATCCAGTAAGGCTCGGCACGCAGCGCGCGTACATGGACATCGGTTTGGTGGGCACGTTTGCGGCGGGCAGCTCGACCGCTCACGACATTGAAGGCGGAACCCAACTGGGCGGGCACGACCCCAACCAGCGCGGCTTCACGGTGCAGGGAGTCGAGGCGACCTTCAGCGGCGCGGTCGATCCATACTTTCGCGGCATGGCCAACGTCCTGTTCTCGATCGACTCGGGCGGGGAATCGTTCCTGGAGCTGGAAGAAGGGTACCTGGAGACGATCTCGCTGCCGGGCAATTTGCAGGTGCGTGCGGGGCAATTCCTCACCGAGTTCGGCCGCCACAATTCGACACACCCCCACGCGTGGGCGTTTGTGGACACGCCGCTCGTCAACGGACGCTTCCTCGGGCCGGACGGACTGCGGAATCCCGGCTCGCGGCTCTCATGGCTGATGCCGACGCCTTTCTATTCGGAATTATCGCTTGCCGCGCAGAACAGTCATGGCGAAACGGCGGCGAGTTTTCGCAGTTCGGGACATGTCCACGATGACGAGGCGGAAGAGAAGGTCCCGTTCGCATTTCGCCATCCGGACAACGATCGCGGGCTCAAACACATCGATGACTTGCTCTTCACGCCGCGTTACGCGATGTCGTTTGACGTGACGGATGCGCAGACGTTGTTGCTGGGTGCATCGGCGGCGTTCGGTCCGAATTCACGTGGTGGTAATCCCAGTGGCGACACCGATACGCAAATCTATGGCGTCGATTTCACGTGGAAATGGAAACCAACGAAGCACCAGGCTGGCTTTCCGTTCGTCATGTGGCAGACGGAAGCGATGTGGCGGAAATACGATGTGGGCGAATTCAATTGGGCTGGGGAAGACGAAGGCCAAATCATCGACGTGGATACGGGAGCCCCCGCCCTGCTGCCGGGCGAGACGCTCACCGATTGCGGGTTCTATACGCAACTGCTCTATGGCTTCAGGCCGCGCTGGATCGCGGGCCTGCGCTTTGATTGCGTAACAGGCGAGCGCGGGGATTACGAACGGCGCAATCTGACGCTGGATGGCGAGCCGTTGGAGCGCGATCCCGAGCGAGCCGAACGGTGGCGGATATCGCCGAATCTCACCTGGTTTCCCACCGAGTTCTCGAAATTGCGCTTGCAGTATAATTACGACGATCGCAAGGGAATTGGCGAAGATCATTCCGTTTGGCTGCAGTTTGAGTTTATCCTCGGCGCGCATGCCGCCCACAAATTCTAAAGGAGCACATTTATGGAATTAAAATTACTTTGGCTTACGACAGCACTGGCCTTCGCGGCGCAGACCGACGCTGCGAAGCTCAACGTGGTTGCGACAACCACGGATTTCGCGGCGATCGCGCGAGAGATCGGCGGCGATAAAGTCCAGGTGACCGCGCTCGCCAAACCGGCTGAAGACCCGCATTTTATCGACGCCAAGCCGGGCTTCATCGCGACGCTGAATCGCGCCGACGTGCTGATCGAAGGCGGCGCGGCGCTGGAGCAGGGGTGGTTGCAGCCCCTGCTCCAGGGCGCGCGCAATCCGAAGATCAGCGGTGGCGCGCCGGGCCATGTGCGTGGCAACGATGGCATCAACATGCTCGGCGTGCCTGCCACGCTCGACCGGTCCAGAGGGGATATTCATCCCGACGGCAATCCCCATTATTTAATCGATCCACTCAACGCGAAGATCGTCGCCGCCAACATCGCCGAGGCGTTTTGCAAAGCCGACGTGAAAGCGTGTGACGCGTATCGTGCCAACCTCAAGGCCTTCCAGGAAAAGATCGATGCGCGCATGCTCGAATGGCAAAGGCAAATGGCCCCGCACAAGGGCGCATCGCTCGTGGCGTATCACGATTCCTGGCCGTACTTCGCGGAGCGCTTTGGGTTGAAGATCGAAATGTTCCTCGAGCCCAAGCCCGGCATTCCTCCCACTCCTGCGCACATCGCATCGCTGGTGCAGAAGATGCGCGAACAGAACGTGCGCGTCATTTTACTCGATGCGTATGTGAACCGCCGGCAGGCCGATTCAGTGGCGTCCAAGACGGGCGCGGTCACTGTCCCGGTGAGCCATTTCCCCGGCGGCGTCAAAGGCACCGAGGGAGGTTACGTGCAACTCGTCGATTATCTCGTCAACTCGATTTCCCAGGCGCTCGCGGGCGCGAAGTAATATGGAAGCCTGGGAAACAATGAAGTTGCCGCTGCTGGCCTGCCTCCTCCTACCGGCATTGCTGGTCTACCTCGGACTCCACATCGTGCGGCGAGGAATTATTTTCGTCGACCTGGCCCTGGCGCAAGTCGCAGCCCTGGGCACGTGCTGGTGCGTGATGCTCGGGCACGACCCGCACGACATTCACACCTACTGGTGGTCCATCGCGTTCACGTTGGCAGGCGCGCTGATCTTCACCTTTACGCGCACCTCCGAACCCCATCGCGTCCCGCAGGAAGCCTTGATCGGAATCGTTTACGTCGTGGCCGCGGCAGCGTCCATCGTGCTTCTCAGCAAATCGCCCGGCAGCAACGAGGAATTGCAGCGAACCCTGATCGGCGACGTTCTGTTCGTTACCGGGCCGCAAATCTGGAAGACATTCCTCCTCTACGTGGCCATTGCCGTCGTCCATTTCATCTTTCGCAAAAAGTTCATCGCCTTGACCTTTTCGGGCGAACGAAGCGATGTAAGTTGGACGACCCGCGGGTGGGATTTTCTTTTCTACGCGCTCTTCGGCCTCGTCGTCACCAGTTTCGTGCAGATTGGCGGCGTGCTCCTGGTCTTCACCTATCTGATCGTCCCCGCAGTCTGCGCGAACCTGCTGGCAAAATCGCTCGGCGTTCTTCTGGCCGTCGGGACCTTGATTGCCGCGCTCGGCGGAATCGGCGGACTCTACGCCTCCTATCAATTCAACATGCCCACGGGCGCGGCCCTCGTCTGCACCTTCGGAGCCGTGCTGCTGGTCGTTGGCACCTTCGCCAAACTGCGCAACGGGAGGCGCCAATCCATGACTCCGCCTCTAAAACAATCACAAGGCTCGGCAATCGGCGAGCCGCAGTAAAATGCCGTTTACGATCGCACGACGCTTTATGTTGGATTCAGGCCCGCGGCTTTTCTACAATTCGTGTTCTGTTGAGCGATGAGCAAAAAAGACAAGCCCGATCATATTGTTGCTGAAACCGACGTGACCGCCGCCAAGAACGGCCACGCCAAAGCGTCCACCATTGAGTTGCCGCTGCACCGGCGGATGGACCACAGCTTCCTTCAATATGCGTCGTACGTGATCCGTGACCGTGCCATTCCGAATCTCGCGGACGGATTGAAGCCCGTGCAGCGCCGGATTTTGTGGTCGTTGCACGATAAGGATGATGGGCGTTTCATCAAAGTCGCAACCATCGCGGGGCATTGCGCGCAATATCACCCGCACGGCGAGGCGGCAATCTCCGACGCGCTAGTCGTGCTGACCAACAAACGTTACCTCATCGAGGGCCAGGGAAATTTTGGGAATATCTTTACTGGCGATCCACCCGCGGCGAACCGATATATCGAAGTGCGCCTGACCGATCTGGCGCGCAACGAAATCTTCAATGACGAGATCACGGACTTTGTCCCGAGCTACGACGGGCGCAATAAAGAACCGGTCACGCTGCCAGCAAAACTCCCATTGCTGCTGATGCTCGGCACCGAAGGCATCGCCGTCGGCATGGCCTGCAAAATCCTGCCCCACAATTTCCCGGAATTACTCCAGGCGCAGATTGCCATTCTCAAGAAGCAATCCTTCAAGTGCCTGCCGGATTTCCAGACCGGCGGGTTGATGGACGCGCGCGAATACGCCGACGGCAAGGGGAGCGTGAAGGTCCGCGCGAAGATAAAGATCAAAGACGAATCGACGGTTATCATTAAGGAAATCCCGCCCACGACCACGACTGAATCGTTGCAGGCGTCGATCGAGGATGCCGTGCGGAAGGGCAAGTTGAAGATTCGCAGCGTGAACGACTTCACGTCCGAGGATGTCGAGATCGAAATCAAAGCGCCGCAGGGAGTCAGCGCCGAGAAGCTTGTCGATGCGCTTTACGCGTTCACCGATTGCGAGACGACGATCAACAGCCGCATCGTCGTCATTAAAGATAATCGCCCGGTCGAAATGACCGTCTCGGAAGTCCTGCGCGAGAACACGGCGAAACTGCTCAAGGATCTCAAACGCGAGTTGGACCTGAAGGAGAAAAAGCTCGAGCAGGAACTGCATTACAAAACGCTCGTGCGGATCTTTATCGAAAATCGCATCTACAAGAAAATCGAGCAATGCCGCACCAACGAAGCCGTGATCCAGGCCGTGCACGATGGCTTCCGTCCGTTCCGCAAAGAGATGTATCGCGAACTCACGAACGAGGACGTCGAGATGCTGCTCGGCGTTCGCATTCGCCGCATTTCGCTCTTCGACATCAACAAGCACCGTGAAGAGATGGACAAGGTGAAGGCGGACTTGGACGAGACGCGCAAGCACCTCAAGAACGTGACCAAGTACGCCATCGGCCATCTCGAGCGATTGCTCGAAAAATACGGGCCGATGTATCCGCGCCTCACCCGCAGTAGCCGCTACGACGAAGTGGATGCGAAGGAAGTCGCCTTCAAGGCTTTCAAGGTCGCGTACGACCGCGAATCAGGCTACGTGGGCTATCGCGTTTCCGGTGACGAGTTCAAAGTGGACTGCACGAAATTCGACAAGCTCGTCCTGGTGTTCAAGGGCGGCCACTACAAGGTGGTCGAGCTGCCCGAAAAAATGTTCGTTGGCCCCGACTTATTCTACTGCGCCGTGCCGGAGCGAGATCGGATCTTCACGCTCGTTTACACCAATCGCGAGGCAACTTACATCAAGCGCTTCACTTTCGGCGGCACGATCCTGAACAAGGAATATTTCTGTATCCCGGAAAAGTCGCGCATCCTTTTCTTCGAACCGGACACGCCGGAGCAAATCTACATTCGCTACAAAGCCGCGCCTTATCAGAAGATCAATCAGCAAACGTGCAACCCGTCCGAGCTGACGGTCAAAGGCGTGAAGTCGCGCGGCAACCAGATTTCGATCAAGGAAGTCGCAGCGGTGAACAGCAAGCCGCCGCGAAATTGGGAACCCGAAGCGGCGACCACGAAGCTTTCGTTTGCCTAGCGAAGCGCCTCCTGTCGCGCCCAGGCGTCGGCTTCGAGGATTTCTTTCAGCGTGGGACGCTCGCTCACTTTGTGCGCGTCCATCGTGCGCGCGACGGTTTCGGTAATTTGCGGAAAACTGATGCCCCCCGCGCAGAACGCTTCCACGGCGACTTCATTCGCAGCGTTAAGCACAGCGGGCAAAGTGCCGCCCACCTCGCCGGCCTTGCGCGCGAGTTTCAGCGCGGGAAACCGGTCCGTGTCCGGTTCTTCAAACGTGAGCGAGCCGAGCTTCGCGAAATTGGTTTGCACACGTTCGCTGCGCGCGCGGTTGGGATACGTCAGCGCGTACTGGATCGGCAGACACATATCCGGCGTCGAAAGTTGGGCGATGATCGAGCCGTCCACGAACTCCACCATAGAGTGGACCACGCTTTGTGGATGGACAACAACGCTGACGCGTTCCATCTCCACTCCAAAGAGCCAGCGCGCTTCGATCATCTCAAGGCCTTTGTTGAACAGCGTGGCGGAATCGATCGTGATCTTCCGCCCCATGACCCACGAAGGATGTTTAAGCGCACGCTCCACGGTGATGCTTGCAAACTCGGCCTTCGGCGTATTGCGGAACGGCCCGCCCGAGGCGGTGAGCCAAAGCCGACGAACCGATGACGAAGGCTTACCGTCAAGGCACTGAAAAATCGCAGAGTGTTCGCTGTCCACGGCGAGCACGCGCGCGCCGTTCCTCTCGGCTTCGCGCATGACAATCTCGCCGGCCATGACCAGGATTTCCTTGGACGCCACCGCAATATCTTTGCCGGCGCGAATGGCCGCGAGCGCCGGTTGCAGGCCAGTGGTGCCGACAATCGCAATCAGCACGATGTCGGCGCTGGGGAGCGTTGCCAGCTTCAATAGCCCCTCGTTGCCCGAGTAAACGCGCGTGTTAAAAGTAAGATTGTCCTGGAGCGTCTGAGCTTTCGTCGCATCAGTGATCGAGATCGCTTCCGGGCGATGCTTGCGCGCCTGCTCGAGCAGAAGATCAACGTTGTTCCCCGCCGCGAGTCCGACCAGGCGAATCTGGTCCGGCAGATCGTCCGCAACCTTGATCGTGCTGGTGCCGATCGAACCCGTGCTGCCCAGGACGACGACGTTCTTCATGACGGAACAGGCGCGAGGATGTGCCGGATATAAAGGTACATCAGGGGAGCATTAAACAACAGACTGTCCATCAAGTCGAGCATGCCGCCGATGCCAGGAAAGAAGCGGCCCGAATCCTTCACGCCGGCTTCGCGCTTGAAGAGCGACTCGATGAGATCGCCCACGACCGCGGCGGCGCTGAGTAACACGCCGAGAATCACCGCGTGAAAGTAAGTCAGCCCTTGAAGATGGCGACCTGCGAACTTCACGAACAGCACGCTCAGGAGCGTCGAGGTAAGAATCGCACCCCCAAACCCTTCCCAGGTTTTGCCCGGACTGATGCGCGGAATCATCTTGTGTTTTCCGATCAGCGAACCAACTGCGTACGCGCCAAGGTCACTGAACTTCGTGATGGCGATGAAGTAGAGCAGATAAAAATGCCCCGACTTCACGTTCTCAAAAGGGTAGTAATTAATTTTCTGGATGAAGTTCAGCAGCCACGGGACGTACATCAGGCCGAAGAGCGTCGTGGAAATGGCGAGGATACCCATGGTGTTGCTGCGCGACATGAATTGCCGCAGGCACAGACCAAGAACGAAGATAATGAAAATGCTCGTTTCGAAACTGTTTGCCTGCGCCGGTGATTTGGACGGAACGAACCGACCAGATAGATAACACCACGTGCTGAGGATCATCCCGCACGCGGCAATCATGCCCCAGACTTTGAACGTGACCAGGTTGCGCTTTTCGCAAAGCTCATAAAATTCTTCGAGCCCAAAGCCGGCGATCAAAAGCATGACCACCAGAAAAATAATGTCGGAAAAAAACTTGTCCGTGAACAGCGCGCCGATGACCAGCGACCACAGGATCACTGAACTGGTCAGACGCCGCCAAAACGTCTGCATTTTTGACGACGTTGTTGGGATGGGCGCCGTCGTTTCCATGCGAGTTACACCGTGCCAAAACGGCGGTGGCGCCGGGCATATTCTTCGAGCGCCTCGATGAATTGCGTCCGCCGAAAATCCGGCCAGAGAGTTGGCGTCACCACGAGTTCCGCGTAGGAGATTTGCCAGAGGAGGAAATTACTGACCCGCATCTCTCCACTCGTCCGGATCAGCAGATCAGGATCGGGAATGCCTTTGGTGTAAAGATGTTGCGTCACCGTTTGCTCGTTGATTTCCTCCGGATCAAGTTTGCCCAGCTTCACTTTGGCGGCGATCTTGCGGATAGTTTCCACGATCTCAGTCCGCCCGCCGTAGCTAAGCGCGAGCACGAGCGTGAGTCCGTTATTCTTTTGGAGCGCGGTGATGGTCTTCTTCAGTTGCTCCTGCACGAACTCCGGCAGCCGGTAAATCTGGCCGATTACTTCCAGTCGGACGTTGTTCTTCTGCAACTCGCCGACCTCATTGCGCAGGTAACGGTCGAGATACTTCATCAGCGTATCGACTTCCTCTTTTGGCCGACTCCAGTTCTCCATCGAGAACGCGTAGAGCGTCAGATACTTAATGCCAAACTCCCCTGCCGCCCGCACGACCGCGCGCACCGACTCAGCGCCGTTTCGATGACCCTCGACGCGCGGCAGGTTGCGCTCCTTCGCCCAGCGACCGTTGCCATCCATGATGACCGCGACGTGCGTGGGCAGAGAACTCTTGGCCTGCGCGCTGAGTTGGACAGAATGCGAGCTCATGCCCTTGCAATGACGAATGTCGAATGACGAGTGTCGAAAGAAGCACGAACGACCAAATCCGAACTCGTCATTGGGTATTCGACATTCTTTCGGATTTCGACATTAGTCATTCGTCATTTACACAAAGATCGTCTGCTCGCGCGACGGGCCAACGGAAACGATCGACAGCCGCGCGCCGGTCACTTCTGCCAATGCTTCGAGATACGTGCGCGCTCGCGGCGGAAGGTCCTTCCACTTGCGCGCATTGGTCGTGGGCGTCTTCCAACCGACGAAATCGATGTAGACCGGTTCGCAACGGCCCAGCAAATCGATATCGTTCGGAACGTAATCGAACTGTTGTTTGCCGACACGATAAGCGACGCATACCCGAATCCGGTCCAGCGTATCCAAACCATCGACGTTCGTAACGGCGAGTTCATCGATCCCGTTTACCATCGTCGCATGGCGTGTCGCCACAGCGTCGAACCAACCGCATCGTCGCGCGCGCCCGGTGGTCGCGCCGAATTCGCGCCCCATATTGTGGAGCATGTCGGCGATCTCGGAATTTTCGGTTGGCAACGGCCCCTCGCCCACGCGCGTGGTGTAAGCCTTCATCACGCCGACGACGCGGTCCATCCGATGGGGCGGGATGCCCGAGCCCGTGCACGCACCGCCGGCGGTCGTGTTTGACGACGTGACAAACGGATACGTGCCGTGGTCGATGTCCAGAAACGTCCCTTGCGCTCCCTCGAACAAAATATCTTTTCCGCGCCGGTTCGCGGTGTGCAGGTAGATGACCGTGTTGGCCACGAAGGGCGCGAGCTTTTCGCCGGCGCGGCGATAGGCCTCGTGGACCTTCGCAAACGACAGCGGCTTCGCTCCGAACGCTTTGAGGATTTCGTTGTTCTCTTTGATCTTCGCTTTCAACTTCTCCTCGAACGCCTTTGGCTTGATCAAATCGATCATCCGCAACCCCGTGCGCGCGGCTTTGTCCCCGTAAGCCGGGCCGATGCCGCGCTTGGTGGTCCCGATTTTATTTTTGCCCTTCAGGATCTCCCGTTGCTCGTCCAGTTCGCGGTGATACGGCAGAACCAGATGCGCGGTTTCAGAAATGAAAAGGCTGTCGTCGATTTTGATCCCGAGCTTTTCGAGCCCATTGATTTCATCGACAAGACCGATGGGATCGATCACAACCCCGTTGCCGATCACGCACACTTTGCCTTTGCGGAGGATGCCCGAAGGAATCAGGTGCAGAACGTACTTCTGCTTGCCAATGAAGACTGTGTGTCCCGCGTTGTTGCCGCCCTGCGTGCGGACGACCACGTCCGCTTCGCCGGTGAGAACATCAATAATTTTGCCTTTGCCTTCGTCGCCCCACTGGGCGCCTACCAGGATCGTATTTGCCATAGCTCGCGCGGCCCGGGCCGCTCCGTATTTGCGACCGTGACAATAAAAAGCCCCGAATCGGGATTCGGGGTAAAGCGCACGGTCTTTACCGGCGCAAATTAGGGAGGCGCCGTTTTCATGTCAATTCGCCAACACGAAACATTTCGCCCCGCTGACCAAATAGGTTTGAACCGATGCGAAATAGATGATGTAATTCATGAATAGTGGAGGTCTTCCCCTCGTTCCAGACCTCTCGAAACCAGCGCTCAACAAGTCGCGCATGCGGATGTTCGAACCCTCCGGAAGTGGTCATAGTGGAAAACTATTTCCTCAAGACGGCATCGTGCATGGCCTCGCGCCGCAAGGCGCGCCCGTTCGCGGCCCCGAAGGATTCAAAGCGTTCTTCCAGACTATTCGTGGCGCGTTTCCAGATATCAAAGTGACCATCCACGACACCGTGGTCGAAGGGGACAAAGTCGCGGCGCGCTGGAGCGCGACGATGACGCATTCGGGCAAGGGCCTGGACATCCCTCCCACCGGCAAGAAGGTGCAAACGACCGGCATGCTCATGTGCCGCATCCGTGACGGGCAAATCATCGAGAGCTGGGACAACTGGGACGCGCTCGGATTGAAGGAGCAACTCGGAGTCGTTCCGCAGTCGAAAATGGTTTGAGCGCTCACGACGCTCGCGCCCGCCGTTACTTCCCCGGCGTGTGCGCGACAAAATTCTCGGCGTCGTCAGTGCTGCCGCTGCCTTTGTATTTTGCAATTTGCGGATATGGGAACAATGGGCGGGTGCGGATGACTTTTCCTGAATCGCGTTTTTCGGCCATGAGTTCGTCGGGTGCCTTGCCTTCTTCGACCCAGCGGATGATGGCGTCCATGGTTCCCACCGGTGTTGGCCCTGCGCCGCGGAAGCCGTGATCGACGCCGGGCACGAGGAACAAACGCGCAAATTGCGCCGTCTTCTCTGTTCCGCCCATCCGTTGCTGGACGCGCCTGTAATAATCAACCGTGCCTTCGGCCGGAATGAGTTGGTCCGTCAGGCCGTGATAAATGATGACCTTGCCACCGTGGTCGCGGAAGCGGGTAAGGTCTGGATCGTCGGTGCCGATGACAGCGCCGTATTGTTCAACGGATTGTCTCCAGAGCAGCTCAAAGCCCGCGGCGGTTAGTGTTGTAAAGTCCCACTTTGGATCCTGAAGGAGGAAGTATTGAAACCATTCGAGCGGAATGCTGAACGGTCGTCCCTTCAACGGCGAACCGCCGGTGCCCGCGAGGGCGGAGAGGTCCGCGCCGCGCGCCATTCCATGCCAAAGGAAAGAGCCGTCCGGCCCGCGCGGGCCTTCCCAGATTTTTCGGATCACGTCGGCGTCGGCTTCGGTGAAGGTGTCGTCGTCCACCTTTGTGCCGACGAGAGCTTTCGGGTCCCAGCCGCAGCGCAAAGGATCGTTGATGACGCCGTCGCTGACTCCATCGGAATTATCGCAGGCTGCGATGGCAGCGGTGGTGGCAGCGGCGAGTTTGGCTTTCGACACGAAGTTTTTGGTGTCAACCATAACGACCTGCGGCCAGAAAATGGCCGGGATAAAGCGATGCCAGTTGATCGCCGGACAACCGGATACGATGCCGTCGTAATCTTCGGGGAAACGCTGCGCCTCCATCAAGCCCTGGCGTCCACCAGTGGAGCCGCCCACGAAATAAGAGTAACGCGGAGGTTTGCCGTAGAAGGCTTGCGTGAGCGCCTTGCCCACGACTGTCATGTCGTGAATGCCGAGATAGGCATTGTCGCGGATCAACTGCCAATTGAGCCGGCCGTTCTCGTCGAGGGCGAATTTGCCACTGCCGCCTTCATGGCCAGTGTCGGTGGCGCCGGCCGCGTAACCCTGAGCGGCCGGACCGCGCAAGGCGCTGGGATGGCCTCCCAGGAATCCGCCGCCGCCATTGCCGCGAAATCGCCCATTCCAATTCGTTACGGGCAGCGCGATGAAGACTTTAACCCGATCACCCGAGGGCGGATGCGTGACAGTGGCGTCAACACGGCACCAACCGTTCGAATCGATCGCGGCGGAATCGATCGTGGTGTTGGGAATCGAAACTTTAGCGAGATCCTCGCACGAACAGACAGGCGCGATACCAGGATACAGCGGTTTGGGCGGAGTGTCAGCAGCTCGCGCAAAAGCGACCGCTGCAAAGAGAGCGATGAACGAAAGGGCTTTGATCGGCGAGTGACGAGTGTGGACGTGGGTGTTCATGGACACCGCGATGATGGGAAGAATCCGGGAAAGATAAAGGATGTTTCTGTGTGATAATGAGCGGAGCGGATTGACAACTTCTCTCTTTTCTTCCCGACTTTCTGAGAGTCCAATGGTGGCGCGATCCATGAAAATAGCGTGTTGCGTTCTCTTCGGTTTTGTGGTGGCCGTGGCCGCGGCTGACGATTCGTCGATAAGCGTTGGCGCAGCGAAGGTGGACATCACGCCGGATTACCCGGTGCGGATGCAAGGTTATGCGGTGCGGAAGACCGAGGCGACGAATGCCGCGCAGCGGCTTTGGGCGAAAGCGCTGGCCATCGGCGAACGGGAGCCAGCGGTTTTCCTGACAGTCGATAACTGCGGCATCCAGGCAACGATGGTGGATGAGCTCGCGAGGCGCCTGGCGAAGGATGGCGTGAAGCGCGAGCGCATCGCGCTGTGTTCGTCGCACGCGCATTCCGCGCCGGCAGTGACGGGATTCGCGCCGAATCTTTTCGTGCAGGACCTCCCAGCGGAAGAGCAGGGGCACATTGAGCGCTATACCAAAGAATTGGCCGACAAATTGGAGCAACTCGCCCGGGCGGCCTTGAAGGACCGAAAGCCCGGTCATCTTGCGTGGTCTGTCGGCGAAGTGAAGTTCGCGAAAAATCGCCGTTCGCAGGGCGGGCCTGTCGATCACACGCTTTCCGTGGTGCGCGCGACTGACGCGACAGGCAAGGTGCGCGCGATCATCGCGAATTACGCCTGTCATTGCACGACGCTCGGCGGCGAGTTCAACCAGTTCCACGGCGATTGGGCGGGCTACGCGCAGGAATACCTCGAGCGCAACCATCCGGGCGCGGTCGGCTTGATCAGCATCGGTTGCGGCGCGGACGCGAACCCGAACCCGCGCGGCCAGGTCGCGCACGCGCAACAGCATGGCGAGGAACTGGCCGCCGAAGTAAAGCGCCTGCTCGACCGCACCTTTACGCCGTTGAAGGGGCCGATCGAATGCCGCACGAAGGAGATCATCTTGCCGTTTCAAAAGCACTTCACGCGCGAGCAATGGGAGGAGCGCGCGAAGCGCGACGGCATCGTGGGCTATCATGCTAAGAAAAATCTCGCGCGGCTGGATCGTGGCGAAGCCTTGCCGACAACGCTGCCCTATCGCGTGAGCGCGTGGAGTTTTGGAGACGATCTCGCGATGGTGTTTCTGCCCGGCGAAGTCGTGGTCGATTACGCCGTGCGACTCAAGAAGGACTTCGATGCCAGCCGATTGTGGGTGACCGGCTATGCCAACGATGTGCCGTGTTATATCCCGTCGAAGCGGATTTTGCAGGAGGGAGGTTATGAAGCTGAGGATTCGTTGTGGTACTATGACCGTCCAGCACGCCTCGCGCCGGAGACCGAAGACCTGATCATCAACACGGTCCACGATGTTATGCCGAAGCAGTTCGCTGTGGATGCCAGGAAGGCCGAGTTCCCGCCGCCGAAGTCGCCGAGTGAAGCGCTCGCGTCCTTTCGAACGAAAGCAGACCTTGAAATCGAACTCGTCGCTTGCGAACCCGCCATCGTTGATCCGGTGGCCATTGACTGGAGCGCAGACGGACGCTTGTGGGTTGTCGAGATGCACGACTACCCAACGGGCATGGACGGAAATTACAAACCGGGCGGGCGTGTGAAGGTATTGAGCGATCGCGATGGCGATGGAAAGTACGAGCACTCCGTGTTGTTCCTCGATGGACTGCCTTTTCCGACTGGCGTCATGGCATGGAGCGCGGGGGCGCTGATTTGCGCCGCGCCCGACATCATTTACGCCGAGGACACGAACGGCGACGGCAAGGCGGACGCCGTGCGGACAAATTTCACCGGATTCGCGACCCACAATTATCAGGCGCGCGTGAACGGGCTGACGTGGGGCCTCGACGGCTGGGTTTACGGCGCGAGTGGATTGTTCGGTGGGAAGATCAGGAGCCTGCTCACGGGCAAAGAAGTGGACCTCGGCGGGCGCGACTTTCGCATCAACCCCGATACCGGCGAAATCGAACCCGTGGCCGGCTTGAGCCAGCAGAGCCGCGTGCGCGACGATTGGGGCAACTGGTTCGGTTGCGACAACAGCACACTGCTGTGGCACTTCCCGCTCGCGGAGCATTACGTGAAGCGCAACCCACACGTGCCCGCGCCGGAGCCGCGTGTCTATCCGGTGACGGGCGCTGATCCGAATCGTTTGTACCCGGCGAGCCGCACGCTGGAACGCTTCAACGATCCGACCCACGCGAACCGCACTACCTCGGCGTGTGGCCTGGAGATTTATCGCGACGAACTGCTCGGCACGAATTACTACGGCGACGCTTTCGTGTGCGAACCGGTCCACAACCTCGTTCATCGGCTCGTGCTGGAATCGGATGGCGCAACCTTCGCGGCTCGCCGCGCGCCCGGGGAAGAGCGGGCCGAATTCCTCGCCAGCACCGACAACTGGTTTCGTCCGGTGCAAGTGCGAACCGGACCCGACGGCGCACTCTGGATCGTGGACATGTATCGCTTTGTCATCGAGCACCCCCGATGGATTTCCACCAATCGGCTTGCGACCCTCGACGTGCGCGCCGGCGCGGACAAGGGCCGGATTTATCGCATTTTTCCACGCGACAAAAAGCCGAGACCGATTCATGACATCATGCGCGCGACGACGGCTCAACTTGTTCAGGAGGTTGATGAATCGAATGGGCCAACCCGCGATCTGATTCATCGCGAGTTGCTGACACGAAAGGACGTGCCGATCAAGAAGCTGTCGGCGATTGCAACCGGAGGCCGTCACACTGCGGCGCGTGGCCAGGCGCTCTGGATCATGAACCAGCTTGGCAAAACTGAGCCGGCTGCGTTTACGGATGCAGACGCGAAAGTCCAGCGGCAGGCCGTGCAGTTATGCAAGGATTGGCAGCCCTTGCAGGAGCTCGCCGCGAGGCCCGATCTGGACGCGGGACTCCGATTTGCGCTTGCGCTGGTTGCGGGTGATCACAAAGACGGCGGCGCGACTGAATTCCTGACGAAACTCACCGAGTCCGGCGCGAAGGACAAATGGCTGAATGCGGCGATTGTCAGTTCGGCAGTCCCTCACATTACGAAACTGGTGCAGGGAATTTGCCGGAACGAGAAGGTGGACATGGACCTCGCCGGGAAGCTTATCACCGTGGCGGTTCGGCTTGACGATTCGGCGGCGATCGACGCGGTAGTGCGAGCAGCACTGCTGAGCCAGAGGGGCCGGACTGAACGATCATTTCAGCTCGTACGGGCACTGCTCGACGCAGACGACGGCGGTGGCATTGCGGAACGGCGGGAGCTTTCGCAGATCTTTGCGCGCGCGCGAGGAGCGGCGGCGCAGCGTTCCGTTGCGGCGATTGCTTTGCTCGGACGCGAACCTGGAATGGTAGAAAAGGATATTGCTTTTTTGGTCGCACTCGCGAATGAGCAGCCCGCAGCCGTTGAACGCCTGCGCCGCATCCGCGAGCCGCGGGTGGCGCACCACGTGCTCGCGAAGTGGCCGACCCTCTCGCCCGCCCTTCGACAAAAAATGATCGACGTCCTCATTACGCGCGAGGAGTGGATGAAGCAAGTGCGCGCGGCGGTCGAGCAAAACGTCGTCTCCATTTCAGAACTGCCGTTGGCCGCGCGCAAACGACTTGGAATCGCGACCGAGACAGTCAGCGCGCGTGCCGAGGTCCTCGCTCAATATCGCGCCGTCGCAAACCTGGCGCCCACGGCAGCTCGCGGCGAAACGATTTTCGCGAACAATTGCGCATCATGTCATTCCTTTCGTGGGCTCGGCCATGCGGTGGGCCCGAACGTCGCGGAATTCGCGGGCAAATCAGTTGAAGATTTCGTTCTCGCTATTCTCGATCCCAACGCGGCCCTCGAACCGAAATTCGTCGCCTACGAAGTCGAGACAGCCGATGGCCGATCACTGCACGGTATCGTACGAAACGAAACTGCGACGAGCCTTTCGGTCGCGCAAGCCAACGGCGTGGAAGAAAAAATCCTCCGCAGCCAGGTCAAGGAGTTGCGCGCGACAAAACTGTCGTTGATGCCCGAAGGGCTCGAGCAAGCCATCACCCCGCAAGACATGGCGGACTTAATCGCGTGGCTGAAACAAGGCGCGGCGGCCACGAACGTCGCCACCGCAGCGGGCCGCTGATTACGACTCGCTGCGCGACTTGAACTTTGCAGGAAGCTTCCCGGCGAGAAACCCGAGCAACGCTTCGGTGAGTTTGTCGCTGTTCATTTCGTCTTTGGCGTATTGATTGATCCACCGGTCGAGCTTGATCAACTGCATCGTGCCGAGTTGGCCGCCGCGCGTTTCCTGCTTGAGCCGGATGATTTGCTGGCTGTAGGCGCGTTGAAATTCACGATACCCGGACAGTTCGAGCCAATACTGCTTGCGGTTGAGGATGTTCCAGTCGCGAATGGAGCCATGGTCGGTCCCCTTGACCCAGATGTGATTACCGTGCTCGAACTCGTTGATGAATTTGCGAATAAACATTCCCTGGTTGCCCAGGATGTCGTTTTGGCTCTGGAAAAAGAGGAACGCGAGCTGTTCTTCGGAGAAACGCCCGAAAACTTCCAGCATATAATTGCCACCGACCTTTGGATCGAACAACGCGCAGCGCACGGAGCGATTTTCGAAGAACTCGGGCGTGTTCCTTGCCAGATGGATAAGTGTCCACACCAAATTGTTCGTGCCCTGGCTGTGCGCCAGGATGATCACCTCACTGTCGGGATTCGCGATCATCGCCTCAGTCATGGCGCGTGCATATTGTGGTGATAACTCACGGGCTTCGTTGTTCAGCGCGGTGCTCCCCGAAAGCCGGACCAGATCGTCCAATTGCGAGATCATGGCCGCGAAATTCACGTAACTGCGGAAGTGGTCGACGTCATCGACGCCCGCGTAAGCGACGGCGTGTTCCGGCGCCATGGCGTTGACGACGTGATGGCCCAACTCAATCACCCCCAGTCCGGCGTTTACGCCGGCGAGAGAGCTGGAAATGCCGCTAAAGGTGAAGAGCTTCATGCCAACCCGATACCTGAAATACGGCTAAGGGAAAGGATTTCTTGCAGCAAACTTTCGATCAGATCGACTGGAATTCGCTCACGAGGCGGTCCAACTCTCCGTCGCTAAGCATTCGCTGGGCGAAGACACCCAGACATGCGCCGTCACGCCGGCGTTCGCAGTGCACGAATACCTGCGAGTAAACGAAACGAAACCGCGCGGTCGGAAACCGATTCAACTGCAACACCGAAATTGTCTCTGTGACCGCACGCCAGGCTTTTTCGATCGCGTCCGAACCAAAGGTCGCCGTGCAGCTTTCCACCAGGCTGGTCTTGCCCGGCGCATACACGCCCAGGGCCAGCACACCGGGTGTGCTGTTGTTGCGCGCGATCCACTCCTGCATCGAAATCGCGTTCATGCCGGTTCTCCGTTCATGGGCACGAGGTTCGTGCGCACAAGAAATGCGTGGTCGGTATCGATTTGTGCCATCGCACGCGACTTCGATCCGTAGACTTCAAAGCGCTGAAATTCCCCGAGCGGCAGCCCCTGCGCAACCTGCCGCGCCCGTTGCGAGAGGAACTCCAGAAAGTTGATCCGCCCGTTGATGTCGTCGCACTGCCATTGATAGAGCACGTCGGCCTGTGAGGACAGGACCACGAACTCGGCGATCTCGGGCCGGTGTTCTGCGGGTTTTGGTTCAGTGGCCTTGATCAGGAATCCGGTCCGCGGGTTTATGAACGGATCGGGCGCGTCGACGGGTCCGGCGGATTCTTCGGTCGGTTCCGCGTCCTCATCGCGCTTGCGCGCCGCTTCCATTAACAGAAACTCCCACTGCGCCGAGATGCTGTGGGTACGTGGCGGCGTGAAGGGCCGCAAATTGAATTCACCGCCGGTCAAGGCCATCAGGTAGTTGAAGGCCTCCTCGCCGCTTCGATCGCCCACTTCGGCGTGCACGATCTGCCCGGCTTCGATGTAGATCGAGCCCTGCACCTGGCGTGTCTTCACTTCCAGCACTGACGAGTTGCGCGACAAACATTCCATCTGCAACACGTCCGGAAGTCCGACACGCCGCAACACGCCCCGAAATCCTTCTTCCACTTGCGACTTCGTTATCTCATTGAGCGTGGCATAAATTCCCTGCCAATCCTGCGGCAGCGACGGTTTCTGCAGGAACGCCTCGGCCCCGCGACTCAGGCAGGCGGCGCGATGGGCCTCGCTCACGTCCGAAGTCATCACCGCCTTCGGCAGGTTCGGATGTTTGCGGCTCAAGAGCGCGAGAAATTGAAGGCCGTCCACCACCGGCATGTGCATGTCCACCACGACCAAATCAATTTGGTTGTCCTGGAGGACCTGCAAGGCCATGCCCGCATTTTGCGCGGTATAAATCTCCCATCTCTCCCCGGCGATGCCGCCAAGAATCGTTTGCAACACGCCGAGGAAGTCGGCGTTATCATCAACAAACAAAAGACGTTTAATCTTCATATTACGCGGCTTGCCCCATGGGAGCTACGGCTCCCACGCCGGAGCCCACTCGTTTCAACGCGTTCGTGACGGACTCGCGCACCCATTGATCATGATCGTGAATCGCTGGCATGAGCAGGTTGGCCACCTGTGGATCGCCGAGCCGGCCCAACGCTTCCGCCGCGGCCTGGCGCAGATCTCGTTCGGAGTGCTTCAACGCGAGCACGAGCACGTCCACAGCTGCATTTAATTTTTCATCCAGCGGCTCGAAGCCGGGCGCGCCGTTGGCGGCCGCGTTTTCAATGCGCTGCAGCGTGTCGCGCGCGGCGTGGCGGACCCAATACTCGCGATCGCGAAACGCCGCCTGCAGTTCGGGAATCGCGCGTTGCGCTTCTGACGTACGGTCCCATTCCGCATCGATGTCCCGCAACGCGCGCGCCGCGGCGTGGCGCACCGGCGATTGCGAGTCGGAGAGCGCAACAACCAGTGCCGTGATCGCTGACCGATCGCGCAATTTTGCCAGCGTCGCGCAAGCGGCCTCCCGCACGTCGTGATCCGGGTCCTTGAGCATCGGGATCACGGCCGAAACACCTGACGCGCTTTTGAGATTCCCGAGCGCCACAACCGACGCTTTGCGAACGCTCCAGTGCACGTCCTTAACAGCTTGGATGAGCGACGAGACCGCCGCGCCTCCTCCGAAGGCACCCAGCGCCGACGCGGCCGCTGCGCGCACGTTCGGGTCCAGGTCTTCGAGGCACATCTTAAGTGTCTCGATGGTCCGGCTGTCGCGAACCTGGGCCAGCGACTCGATGGCGGCCACTCGCACCGATGGCTCGGGATCTTTCAGCGAAATGAGAAGAGGGCCGATGACTTTGTCGGTCCCGAGCTCCCCCAGAGCTTCGGCGACCTTCCGACGGTGCGTGAACGAGGTGTTCTCGTTCAGCGACTTGGTAAGGACTTCCAGCGCGGGCAAGCCGGCTTGGGCGGCCCCGACGAAATCTCCCAGCGCGAAATCGCGCAACATCCGTTCGTGGTCGGTGCGTGGCTGCCAGCCGAAGCGTTCCAGGGTCTTGACCGCGTGCCAGCGCACCCCGGGATGGGAGTCCTGGAGCAGCGGCAAAAGGTGTTGGATGGTGGTGATATCACCGATTTTGCGGAGGGACATCACGGCGGCCTCGCGGACGGTGTCAACGGGGTCCTGAAGCGCTTTGAACAGGACCTTCAGCGCCGTCGGCTCTCTCCATCCCCCCAGGGCCCGCATTACGGTCAGGCGAACGACAGCTTCCCGGTCTCCTGCCAGGGTGATTATTGCCCGGTAGGCCTGGGCAGAACCTTCCCCCGCCAGTTTCGTCACGGCTTCCTGCCGCGCGTCCGGGTGTTTAGATTTAAGCTGTTGCGCTGTCCACCATTGCATGAAAATCAGCCGTACTTGTATCGGGCAGTTGTGTCGCGAGCTATATTTGTGCCGCTGCAGGCTCCGGGGTTGTACGTAAAAGTGTCACGAAACAAGACACAAATTTTTGTCTCGCAAGACACTCTGTGATGGACGGCGAAAAAGATTTTTCGTAACGTTTCGCTTTCACGTTCCCTGGCACCATCGATGAGAGGCGAGAATTTGTTAATGGTCGCGGATAGCGACCATGACGCGAACATGCTTTACGCTGTGCGCATGTTTGTTCCTGATCCGTTCGTTTATTTGCGGCTCGACGGCAAGTGCCACGTCGTCATGAGCGACCTCGAAATCGACCGCGCCCGCGCCGAAGCCCCTCACTGCCGCGTCGTCTCCCTGAGCCAGTGTCAAAAGACCCTGAAGCGCGACGGTGTCAAGAAACCGACTCTTGCGCACGTGATTCGTTTCGTGTTGCAACGGAAGCGTGTAAAGAAAGTTACCGTGCCGTACGGCTTCCCTGTCGGGCTGGCTCGCGAACTCGCGAAGCTGCGCGTTAAGGTCAAGGTCAAGCCCGGGTTGTTTTTTCCCGACCGGGCGCTTAAATCCGCCGAAGAAGTTAAGAAGATCAGCGCCGCGTTAATGATGGCCGAGGTTGGTCTGGCCGAAGGCATCCAGGCGCTAAAGAACGCCAAAGTGGGCCGCAAGCGCCGCCTCATGTACCACAACGTGCCGCTGACTTCGGAGAAGTTGCGCGCTATTATCGACACCGCCATCCTCCAGGCTGGCGGTCTCGCCAGCCACACGATTGTCGCCGGCGGCCGGCAGGGTTGTGATCCTCACGAACGCGGCCATGGCCAGCTTCGCGCCAACGAGCCGATCATTATCGACGTCTTTCCGCGCTCGCAAAAAACCGGATACTTCGGCGACATCACCCGCACCGTCGTCAAAGGCCGCGCCAGCGAAGGGCTGCGGCGGGTCTACCACACGGTCGCCCGCGGGCAGGAAGTCGCGTTGGAAAACATGCGCGACAAAGCTGACGGGCGCGAAGTGCACCAAAAAGTGCAGGAATTTTTCATCAAGGAAGGTTTCAAGACCGGCAAACTCGATGGGCGTATGCAGGGATTCTTTCACGGGACCGGCCACGGCGTCGGCATGGAGATCCACGAAGCGCCGCGCATGGGACCGAATTCAACCGACACCCTGAGCCGCGGCCACGTCATTACAGTGGAACCGGGGCTCTACTACCTCGAACTCGGCGGCGTGCGCCTCGAAGACATGGCGCTCCTCACCCGCAACGGCCCCCGCAACCTCACCAAGTTCGAAAAAGTCCTGGAAGTGTAGCCTCTCAACGCTCGTTTAATTTCCTGAATTTTCGAACCGCCCGCGCCCCA
>Ga0075418_10000189_pt1 | contig 59379 bp, 66 predicted proteins | sample SoiMetdeltSBSDD2_FD_81776 | JGI IMG/M metagenome (GOLD analysis project Ga0075418, IMG submission 81776) | Bulk soil microbial communities from a Populus tree surrounding site in Tennessee, USA - Soil MetaG P. deltoides SBSDD2 | ecosystem: Environmental > Terrestrial > Soil > Tree plantation...
AGCTCAGCCGGCGTACGCGGCCCGTTCGGCGCGCAGCATGTTCATGGCGTGCTCGACCACGTTGATCAGCACGGTCTTGGCCGAATCGCGGACCCGCGCGTCGCACATGATGAGCGGCACGTGCGGCGGGATGGACAGCGCGTCCTGCACCTCGTCCGGGTCGTAGCGTTGCGCGCCGTCGAAGCAGTTGACCGCGACCAGGTACGGCAGCTTGCGGTTCTCGAAGAAGTCCAGTGGTGCGAACGCGTCGGTGATGCGCCGGGTGTCGACGAGGACGGCGGCACCGAGCGCGCCGCGGATCAGCTCGTCCCACATGAACCAGAAGCGCGTCTGTCCGGGCGTACCGAAGAGGTAGAGGATCAGGTCCTCGGCCATGGTGATGCGACCGAAGTCCATCGCGACGGTGGTCGTCTGCTTGCCGGGCACCTTGGCCGGGTCGTCGATGCCGACGCCGGCCGCGGTCATGACCGCTTCCGTGGTGAGCGGCTGGATCTCGGAGACCGCCCCGACCAGGGTCGTCTTGCCCACGCCGAACCCACCGGCGACGACGATCTTCGCCGACGTGATGACCGCGACCCGCCGCGGCCCCTTGAGGTCAGAGCTTGCGAAGTCCACTCAACACCCTTTCCAGCAGTTGCATCCGGTCGTGGTACCCGTTGGCGATGGCCGGCTCGTGCAGGGTGAGCAGGCCGTCGGCCACCATGTCGGCGACCAGGACGCGCGTCACGCCGAGCGGCAACCTGGTGTAGGCGGCGATCTCGGCGAGTGACAGTGCCCGGCTGTCGCACAGCCCGGCGATCCGTTGCTTGTCATGCCCGAAGAACCGGGCCTCCTCGCGACCGGTCGGGCTGGTCACCAGGACGGCCTCCAGTGCTATGTCCCGGAGGGGTTCGGTACGACCACGGGTAACCGCGTACGGGCGTACGAGTTCCCCCCGCGGGTCGTTGCGCCCCCCGGGTTGCATGGCCTTCCTCACCCCCTTCCGGCTCGCTCGCGCCGGCAGTCGGTAGCCGGCGGTCAGTAGGTCACTCCCTCAGTGCGGGGCAGCGGGACCAGGGCCTGGCCGACCCGCTCGACGAGCAGGGCCATCTCGTACCCGACCTGACCGACATCGCAGCTGCGCGCGGCGAGCACACCGAGCGCCGACCCGTCGCTGATGGACATCAGGAACAGGTACCCGCTGTCCATCTCGATGATGGTCTGCAGGACCGGGCCGGCCTCGAAGCAGCGGGACGCGCCGTCGGTCAGGCTGATCACGCCCGCGACGATCGCGGAGAGCTGCTCGGCACGGTCCGCCGGCAGGTCCCGCGACGAGGCGAGCATCAGCCCGTCGGCGGAGACCGCGACGACGTGGGCGATGCCCGCGACGTTGTCGGCGAAGTTTGCCAGCAGCCACCCCATGTCGTGGATGGTCGGTGTCCTGGTGGTCATCCGTTGCTCCCCTTGAACGCGTCAGGCTCGTTCCGCGTGGCGTCGCCGCCGGTCCGGCCGCGCTGCACCCCGCGGTGGTACGCGGAGAGCAGGCCGCGCACCTCCTCTGGCGTACGGCGCGTCTTGCTCTGGGTCGTGGTCTGGTCCACGGCGCCCGGCACGAGCTGGCCGCCGGGCATCCGCTTCGGCAGGCCCGACCGGGTGGTGCCGGCGGCCTGCGGCGCCGCTGCCGCCGACGCCGCCTGCCAGCCGGAGTCAGCGGGCGTGTGCCACTCCCGGCCCGGCTCCCGGGGGCGCGGCACGGCCGGCGGAGCATCAGGGCCCACCGGTACCGCCGGCGGACTGTACGCGGCCGGCGGGCTGTACGAGGCCGGCGCCGGGTACGCGGATGGGTCCGGGTACGCGGATGGGTCCGGGTACGCCCCGGGTGGCGCCGGGTACGGCGGCGGCTGGGCGGCGTACCCGGACCCGCTCGCGGCCGGCGCACTCACCACCGGCGGCGCCTGCGGCACGTGGGTCATCGGCGACCCGTGCGGTCCCAGCGGCGGGTATGCCGGCGGCCCGGAGGCCGGCGTGGCCGAGACCGGGGCGGCGGAGACCGGACTCGCCGAGACCGGCGCCGCCGCGGGTGCCCACGCATCCGTCGAGAGTGGACCGTGGGTGCGGAACCAGGCCGCCTCCATCGCGCGGTAGATCGGCAGCTCGGTCGTGTCCTCCCCGCGCAGGCCCGGAGCGGCCGGGGCGAAGCCCCCGGCCGGGCCCGGCGTCCGGCCGGCGACCGGCATCGAGGTGTGCGTCGCCGCCGCGGCCGCGGACGCCGCGGCACCCGTGACGTGCATCCCCACGGCGACCGGGTCGGCCGCCGCCGGCGTACCCCAGCCGGCCAGCGAGTCGGGCACGGTGTCCGGGATGCTCGGCTGCCAGCCGCGGGCGCCGTACGGGGTGGTCTCCACGGCGAGCGGCCGGGGCCGGGAGATGAGCGGCTCCCGACCGCGGACCTTCGGCAGGACCAGGATGCTGGACGGCAGCGCGACGTTGGCCACGGTGCCGCCTTCGGCATTGCGGCGCAGCTCGACCCGGATCTGGTAGCGACCGGCGAGCCGGGCGACGACCGCGAGGCCCATCATCCGGAACGCCGCGACGTCCACCGTGGACGGCGCGGCGAGCCGCTCGTTGAGGACGTTGAGCTGCTCGTCGGAGAGGCCGAGCCCGTGGTCCTCGACCTGGACGAGAACGTAGTCGCCGATGCGCCGGGCGTCGGCGACCACGATCGTGTTCGGTGGGGAGAACCGGGTCGCGTTGTCGAGCAGCTCGGCGAGCAACCGGACCACGTCGTTGACCGCGTGCGAGGCGATCGAGACGTCGGTGTCGACCGTCCCGAACTCGATCCGGTCGTACAGCTCCACCTCGGACTGGGCGGCGCGTAGCGCGTCCACGAGCAACGCATCGTCCCGGCGCGGCGGGCTGGAATCGGCGCCGGCGAGCACGAGCAGGTTCTCGTCGTTGCGGCGCATCCGGGTCGCCAGGTGGTCGAGCTGGAAGAGCTGGCCGAGACGCTTCGGGTCCTCCTCGCTGCGCTCGATCTGGTCCAGCTCGCCGATCATCCGGTCGACCAGGGTCTGGCTGCGTCGGGCCAGGTTCAGGAACATCGCGGAGACGCTGGTACGCAGCGCGGCCTGCTCAGCCGCGACCCGGACCGCCTCCCGGTGCACCACGTTGAACGCCTGGCCCACCTGGCCGATCTCGTCGCGGTTGGTGAGCGCGATCGGGTCGCGCACCTGTTTGGCGATCTCGTCCGGGCTGTTCTCGCCGAGGGTCTGCACGTCCCGTAGCCGGGCCACCGCCGCGGGCAGGTCCTTGTGCGCCACGGCGAGCGCGCCCTCCCGCAGCCGGCCGAGCGATCGAGCCATCGACCGGGCCAGCAGCAACGCGAACGCGACCGCGAGGATCAGCGTGATCAGCACGACGCTCGACTCGATGATGACCCGCTGGATCACCGCGGCGCGCAGCGCGACCGCGCTGGCCAGCACGTCCGAGTCGAGCCGTTCCTCGGTCCAGCGCATCAGGTCGGTGACCGCGCCGACCGCGCCGGAGACGTCCTCGGCCTTGATCGTGGCCTTGGAGTTGAGCGAGCGGCTCAGCTCGGTGGCCATCCGGCCGGCCAGCTCGAGCGCGTCTCCGGTCACCGTGGTCTCGACCATCTCGCGCTGGCGGTCGTTCGCGGCGAGCCGGAACGCCACGAACGCCTCCGCTTGGCTGGTGAGCGTGGCCAGGAAGGCGGAGTGTTCCTCGTTGTCGAGCTGGCCGGACTTGATGGCCGCGTACGCGATCGCCTGTTCCTCGGCGACCTGCGACTTCGCCTTGGAGAACGCGGCGACGGCCCGCAGCGCGTCGGCCAGGTCGTTGTCTCCGGCGACCTGTCCGACCTGCTCCCGGTACGCGACCAGGTCGTCGATCACGACGCCGTACCTGACCATGACCTGCGCGAACGACACACCGCGGCGGTCCAGGACCTCCTGCCGGGTGGCGTTCAGCGTGGTCAGGTGCTCGTCGATGCGCCGCAGCTGCTCGGCGACGCCCGAGGGCACGTCACCGAGGCCGGCCCGGACCCGCGAGTACCGCGCGGTCACCTCCTCGGTGCGGCGGGCCTGCCGGGTGAAGCCGTCCGGCGCGGTGGTCTGGTCGACGAGGTACGAGGCGGCCGCCATCCGCTCGCGATGCAGCTCGTGGGAGAGCCGCGAGACGTCGGCCGACAGCGATGTCAGCGACCGCACCAGGTCGGCCTCGAGCGCTCGCTGTCCGCTGTCGACCAACCGCAGCGTGGCCAGCCCGAGAATGGTGATGATGGGGACGACCAGGATGAGGCTGAGCTTCGAGCGGATCCGCGCGTCGCGGAGGCGGGAAAAGGACCGACGTTTCGCCGCACCGGCCCTCGACCGGTTGCCACGGGTTCGCGTGCTCACGGGTACTACCCTTCGTTACGTCGCCGCTGCGCTCAGCGCAGGCTGTGGCCCGCCGGTCCGCTCTTCACGCTCACGGTGTGATTAGCCTCCATTACGTTCCGCTCGCATGTGACCCGCACGGAAGCCGGCCAGCATTCGTCGGGCGCCACACACGGCACGCCGCGCATTTCATCACGCGAGACACCCCTAACGGAAGCCTCAGGCGGCTAGGAAACGGTCACTGCGCATGCAACCACGCCTGTGCAGCGGCAAACGAGGCATTCCCCAAATGCGTTGACCTGGGTAAATGCAGAGAGAACGCTTCCATTTCCCGGGTGCGCGGCCGGCCCGCCCGCCCACACTGTGGACCTTCCATCTCAGAGCCATCTTCAAGAGCCATCTTCACCAGTTAGCCCGTGAACCGCGGCTCAGGCCTTGACCGCGGCCCCGCACATTGGCAAGGTGCTGTCCGGTTCGGTCTATCTCAAGGAGGGACCGGCGTTGATTCCGCCCCGGGCTGTCACCATTGCCGCCACTATCGCCACCGTCGCTTTCGCCGGCGCCTCGACGTCCGCGTGCGACCTCGCCCCGGGTGCATCCGACACCCGCGACATCGTCATCGCCGCGGATCTGGAACTCTCCGGCGCGACGACCGCCGTCGGTACGGCGTACCGGCGTGCCCTGGAGCTGAAGATCGACCAGATCAACCTGCGCGGTGTGCTCGGCAGCCGCAAACTCAGGTTGCGGGTGACCGACAACCGGTCCGACCGCTCGCTCGCGTTGACCAACATCGCCGGATTCGCCAACGATCCGGACGTCACCGCGATCATCACCGGCGCGTGCGCGGATTGCCTGCTCGCCGCCGCACCGACGCTCAACGAGCGGCGAATTCCGACATTCGCCCTGGCGCCCGCACATGGCGTGGTGAACCCGGTGGCCGACCGCCGGTACATCTTCAAGCTCGCGCCCAACCCCAACGACGGCGCCGCCGCGCTCGTCACCGAGCTGGACCGCGCCGCCGTCCGGACGGTCGGGCTGCTCATGACCGACGACGAGTACGGCAAGGACGGGCGCGAGGCGCTCGGCCGCGAACTGCAGAAGGCCGGCATCCCGATCCGGGGCGAGGGCACGTTCAAGCCCACCGACACCGACCTCGGGCAGGTCGTCTCCCGGGTCGCCGGGCAGAAGTCGGCCGCACTCGTGATCTGGACCTACCCGGCACAGGCCGCCGCCGCGGCGGTCGCCGCCCGGGAGGCGAACTACGAGGGCCGGCTGTACCTCGACGCCGCCGCGGCCGGCGACTTGTTCCTCAGTGGACGGATCCAGTCGGCGGCGGAGAACGCGATCCTCATCTCCTCGCAGACCATGGCGATCGATGACGTCATCGCGAACACCCCGGCCGCGGCGGCGCGCAAGCAGTGGTTCCGGGACTACACGGCGCGCTACGGCGGGTACTTCGGCTACGCCTCCTACGCCGCCGACGCGGTGCAGCTGATCGTCGACGCGATCGAGACGGTCGGCAGCACCAACCGGGACCGGATCCGCGACGTGATCGAGACGTCCCGGATGGACGGGCTCTCCGGTCCGATCCGGATCACGCCCGACAACCACTCCGGCCTGATGCCACAGGGGCTGGCCGTGCTCGTGGCCCGGAGCGGCCGGTGGCGCCTGCTGACCTGAGCCCTGGCGGACTGACCTGAGCCCTGGCGGACTGACCTGAGCCCCTGCGGACTGACCTGAGCCCCGGCGGACGACCGGCGCCCTAACGGACCGAGACGACCTCCCGGGCCCAGGGCAACAGCATCCGCTCCAGGCCGACGATGATGTAGAACAGCACCACCCCGATCGCCGCGAGCAGACCGATCGCGGCGAAGGCGAGCGGGGTGTCACCGGTCGCGCCCGCGCTCTGGATGACGAACCCGAGGCCGCCGTCACCGCCCACGAACTCGCCGATCACCGCGCCGATGACCGCCAGCGTGATGGCCACCTTGAGGCCGACGAACATCTGCGGCAACGCGTACGGGAACCGTACCTTCGCGAAGATGCGCCAGCGCGGGGTGTCCAGCGACCGGGCGTACTCGACCAGCTCGGTGGGAGTGGAGGTGAGGCCGAACGCGGTCGAGATCACGATCGGGAAGAAGCACAGCAGCAGGACCATCATGACCTTGGGCTGCAGGCCGAACCCCATCCAGACCACCAGCAGCGGCGCGATCGCCAGCTTGGGTACCGCGTTGAGCCCGACCAGCAGCGGGTAGAACATCTGCTCCAGGACCCGCGAGCTGGCGATGGCGAGCCCGATCAGCACGCCGGCGACGACCGACAAGGCGAAGCCGACCAGCGTCTCCACCAGCGTGAGCCAGGTCTGCTCCAGCATGTACTCCGGCAGGCGCAGGAACGCCTCGACCACGTCCGGCGGCGCGGGCACCAGGAAGACGGGGGTGTCGAAGATCGCGACGGTGCCCCACCAGGCGCCGATCATCACGATCACGCCGAGCACCGGTAGCCCGACGGTGCCGAGTCTGGACGAGGACATGTCACTCCTTCCGGGCAGCGGAGATCCGGGTGCCCCGTCGCCGGACAGGGCACCCGGTCGTCCGGGCGCGAATCGTCAGGCCTTTGGGGTGAGGTCGAACGAGACCACCTGCTCCGGCGTCAGGCCGGCGGGGATCATGTTGGCGCCCTGCAGGATCGCGATGCAGCGGGCCACCCGCTGGCTGTCCATCGCGCCCACCGGTACGCCTGAGGAGGCCGAGCGCACGTACGCCGCCATCAGCGTCAACTCGCCTGCTGCGACCTCGGCGTTCTGGGTCGGCTGGTTCTTGTTCAGGATCTGGCCGGCTTCGGTCGGGTTGTCGACCGCGTACTGCAGGCCCTTCATCAGCGCGTCGCGGAACCGCTTGACCAGATCAGGCTTGTCCTTCGCGGTCTTGCTGGAGGTCACCAGCATGTTGCCGTAGAGATCGGTGAGGTAGTCGCTGTACGGCAGCAGCACGGTCTTCTTGCCACCGGCCGCCTTCTCGATGGTGGGCTTGCCGACGACGAACTGACCGATCGTGTCGACGCTGCCCGCGGCGAGGTTCGCCGGTAGCTGCGGGGCAGGCAGGTTCACGAACTTCACCTTGGCCGCGTCGATGCCGGCCAGCTTCGCGTACATGGGGAACAGCAGGCCGATCGTGCTGCCCTGCGGGTCGCCGACGGTCCTGCCCTCCAGGTCCTTGGGCGAGGTGATGCCGCGGTCTTCGAGGGTCATGATGGCGGCGAGCGAACGCTGCTGTATCGCGGCGACCGCGGTGATGTCCTTCACTTTCCCGGCGCCGACCTGGAGCAGGAACCCGGTGCCGTCGACGGGCGCGAAGTCGATCTGGCCACCCGCCATCTTAGTGAGGACGTCGCCGGTTCCGTTACCAGCAGTGACGGTCACCTCGATGCCGGCGTCGGCGAAGTAGCCCTTCTCGATCGCCACGTAGACGTACGCTTCACGACCGAAATTGCCGAACGAGGTGGAGTACTTAACCTTGTCAATGGGCTTCTGGGCGTCTGAGCCACGTGGTTCGGCGCTGCCGCTGCAGGCGGCCGCGGCGGCCATGGACAGCGCCGCGACCGCCGTCACAGCGAGTATCCGGGTTTGCCTCATACCACTCTTCCTTCCGGAACTACGGGGGGTTCGTAGTGGGTTACTGATGCGGGGGCGTGCGGGCAACAGCGTATGAGAACCACCCCTAATAGGTCACCCCGGTGCGTGCATGTACTTCTGTATCGGTCCCTCCCGGAAGCGCTCTCACAACTCGGCAGGTGCGCTGGCGGCACAATCCGGATAGCCTGAGGGTCGTGATCGAGCTGGGCGGAGTCTCGAGGACCTTTCGGACCAGGTCTGGCGATGTCGAGGCGTTGCGGGGCATCGACCTGGCCGTCAAGCTGGGCGAGTTCCTGGCAGTGGTCGGCCGCTCCGGCTGCGGAAAGTCGACCTTGCTGCGCATCATCGCGGGCCTGCTCCGCCCGACCTCGGGCGAGGTGCTCGTGGACGGCGTGCCGGTCACCCGGCCGCGCCGCGATGTCAGCATGATGTTCCAGCGGTCTGCACTGATGCCGTGGCGATCGGTCCTCGACAATGTGCTGCTACCGACCGAATTCCTCGGCCAGCGGCGCAATGGCCAGCTGGAGCGGGCCCGTGAACTGCTCGACGTGGTAGGGCTGAGCAGCTTCGAGCGGCGGCTGCCCCACGAATTGTCCGGCGGCATGCAGCAGCGGGTCGCGCTGTGCCGCTCGCTGATCCAGCGACCCCGGGTGATGCTGATGGACGAGCCGTTCTCCGCGCTCGACGCGCTCACCCGTGAGGAACTCGCCGTCGAGCTGCAGCGTATCCACATGGAACACGCCGCCACGATCGTCTTCGTCACCCACTCCATCGAGGAGGCGGTCCTGCTCGCCGACCGGGTGGTCGTGCTGAGCCCGCGACCCGGGCGGATCCGGCGCATCGTCTCGGTGGACATCCCGCGGCCGCGCACGCTCGGACATAACGCACACCTCGACGAGGTCGCGCGGTGCGGCGCCGAGCTGCACGAGCTGCTGCTGGAGCGGGAGGCCGTCGCCCGATGACGGCCCGGCGCGGCACCGGCGTACACATCTTCACCGACTCGCAACGACCCGCCACCTACGACGACCTGGTGCGCTCGGCCCGGCACGCCGAAGCCTGCGGTTTCGACGGCTACTTCCGGTCGGACCACTACCAGGCCATGGGCGATCCGCTGGCTCCGCCCGGGCTGACCGACGCCTGGGTGACGCTCGCCGGCCTGGCCCGCGAGACCTCCCGGGTACGGCTGGGCACGCTGGTCAGCAGCGCGACGTTCCGGTTGCCGGGCCCGCTCGCCATCGCCGCCGCGCAGGTGGACCAGATGAGCGGCGGGCGCCTCGACCTCGGCCTCGGCACCGGCTGGTACGAGCCGGAGCACCGCGCCTACGGCATCCCGTACCCGCCCATCGGGGAACGGTTCGACCGGCTCGAGGAGCAGCTGCGCATCCTCGCCGGCCTGTGGTCGACACCGGTAGGCGAGCGGTTCACCTTCATCGGCGATCACTACCAGCTCGTGGACTCACCGGCCCTGCCGAAGCCGGTCCAGCCCGGCGGGCCGCCCATCATCGTCGGTGGCCGCGGTCCCAAGCGGACCCCCGAGGTGGCCGCGCGGTTCGCCGACGAGTTCAACCTGCCGTTCAAGAGCGTCGCCGCGACCGCCGAGCAGTTCGCCCGGGTACTGGAGGCGTGCTCGCGGGTCGGGCGGACGAAGCCGCCGATCATCCTGTCCGCGGGCATCTCCGTCGCATGTGGACGATCCGACGCGCAGGCCAACCGGCGCGCCGCGATCCTGCACGAGCAGACGGCGCTCCCGCCGGAGGACGCGGTGTGCGGGCCGCCGGCGCTGCTCGTCGAGCGCATCGGCGAGTTCGTCGAGGTCGGTACCGGTCGGGTCTACCTGCGGATCGTCGACCCGACCGACCTGGACCACCTCGACCTGCTGGCCGCCGAGGTCCTGCCGCACCTCTCCTGAGGTCCACTGTGGACCCTCTCCACTGTCGGCCGCTGCCCGCCGCCCCTCACAGGTCGTCGACCGCACCCGTCCAGCCGAAGTGGTCCAGCGGCCCGTGACCTGAGCCGATCCGCCACTCCTGCGCGCCTTTGAGGGCCCGCGACACGTACCGCTTGGCGAACACCAGCGCGTCGTGCACCGCGTCGCCGTAGGCCAGCCGTACCGTGATCGCCGCGGCGAACGCGCTTCCGGTGCCGTGCGTGTTGCGGGTCGCGATCCGCGGGGCACGCAGGAACCGGACGCCCGCGTCGGTCCAGACCGCGTCCACCGACTCCTGCGGGTTCGCCAGCCCACCCCCGGTGATCACGACGTGCTTCGCCCCGTTCGAGGCGAGCTGGGAGGCGGCCCCGGCCATGTCCGTCGGGGTGTCCACCCGCCAGCCGACCAGCGCCGACGCCTCGTCGATGTTCGGCGTGATCACGGTCGCGAACGGCAACAGCCGCTCGATCGCCGCGACCACCCCGAGCCGGCGCCCGCTCGCGGAGGAGAACACCGGATCGACGACCAGGTTCGGTAGCGCGCCGGAGCGCGCCCTGGCCGTCACCGCGGCGGCGATGTCGCCGGTCGCCAGCATGCCCGTCTTCGCGGCGGCCACCGGCATGTCGTCGAGGACGGCCGACAGCTGCCCGGCGACGACATTGCCGGGCAGCGGGAAGACGTCGAGGATATCCCGGGTGTTCTGGGCGGTGACCGCGGTGACCACGGCGGTGCCGTAGACCCGCATCGCGGAGAAGACCCGGAGATCACCCTGGATCCCCGCGCCGCCGCTGGAGTCGGAGCCGCCGATCGTGAGCACCACGGGAGGGGTCATGCCGGGCCCCCGGCGGCAGCGGGGGGCCGGCAGGACCGGGCAATGGCCGGCAGAGTCATGCCGGGCCCCCGGCGGCAGCGGGGGGCCGGCAGGACCGGGCAATGGTCGGCAGAGTCATGTCGATTGCCTAGCAGAGCGTGAGCCGGCTGTCACGCTATCGCACGTCCCACACGGGTTCGGGTACCTCCACCACCTCACCATCGCCCCGGAACAGGACGAACCGGTCGAACGAGCGGGTGAACCAGCGGTCGTGGGTCACCGCGAGCACCGTGCCCCGGAACGATGCCAGGCCCTCCTCCAGCGCCTCGGAGCTCGCCAGGTCGAGGTTGTCGGTCGGCTCGTCGAGCAGCAGCAGGGTCACCCCGGACAGCTCGAGGAGGAGCACGAGGAACCGCGCCTGCTGCCCTCCGGAGAGCGTGCCGAAGCGCTGGTCTCCCTGCTCGGCCAGCTCGTACCGCGACAGCGCGCCCATCGCCGCCTGCCGGTCCATGCCGGCACGCTGCTCGTCGCCCCGCCACAGGATGTCCACAAGGGACCGGTCCAACAGGTCGGGCCGGTCGTGGGTCTGCGAGAAGTGTCCGGGATGGACCCGCGCGCCGAGCCGGGCCGACCCGCCGTGCGCGACCGCTTCGCCGGCCAGCAGGCGCAGGAAGTGCGACTTGCCGGTGCCGTTCGCACCGAGCACGGCTACCCGGTCGCCGTACCAGACCTCCAGGTCGAACGGGTAGGTCAACCCGTCCAGCTCCACCTGCTCGCAGATCACCGCCCGCTTTCCGGTCCGCGAGCCGCCGAGCCGCATCCGGATGTCCTGTTCCCTCGGGCGCGCCTGCGGCGGGCCCGCCTCCTCGAACTTGCGCAGCCGCGTCTGCGCCGCCTGGTACCGCGAGGCCATCGCGTCGTTGTACGCCGCCTTCTGCTTGTACATCAGCACCAGCTGCTTGAGCTTCGCGTGCTCCTCGTCCCACCGGCGGCGCAGCTCGTCCAGGCGCTCGTACCGGGCCGTGCGCGCCTCGTGCCAGGACGCGAACCCGCCACCGTGGACCCACGCGGAGCCGCCCTCGACCGCGACCACCCGGTCGGCGGTCTGCGCCAGCAACTCCCGGTCGTGCGAGACGTAGAGCACCGACTTGCCGGACTCCCGCAGCCGGCCCTCCAGCCAGCGTTTCGCCGGAACGTCGAGGAAGTTGTCCGGCTCGTCCAGCAACAGGACCTCGTCGCCGCCGCGCAGCAGCAGCTCCAGCGCGAACCGCTTCTGCTCGCCGCCGGAAAGCGTCCGTACCAACCGGTCCTTTGTGGACTCCCATGGCTGGCGCAGTACCGCGACGCTGGCGGTGTCGAAGACGACCTCGGCGTCGTACCCGCCGGCCTCGCCCCACGCGGCCAGCGCGGCGGCGTAGGACAGTTGGGCCTTCTGCGCGGCGGCGCTCAGCCGGCCGCGCGCCTCCGTGGCGTGCAGGACCTTCTCCGCGGCCGCGAGCCGCTCACCCGCCGCGCGGACCGCCGGCGCCGCGAGCTCGAGGGCGAAGTCGTTGAGGGTACGGTCATCCGCGATCGATCCGATGAACTGGCGCATCACGCCGAGCCCGCCGGACCGCGCGACGGCGCCGGACCGCACCGGCAGGTCGCCGGCGACCAGGCGCAGCAGGGTGGTCTTACCCGCGCCGTTGGGACCGACGAGCGCGACCTTCGCGCCCTCACCCACCCGGAACGACACATCCTCGAACAGCACGCGCCCGTCCGGCAGCATGTGCCCGACCCCGGCGACGTCGACGTACCCCACCCAGCGATGGTCGCACCCCGCTCAACGGCATTTCAGCGGGTGACGTGCAGCACCCGGTAACCCTTCTGGGAGGCGTGGCGCTCGACGCGCCAGCCGCGCTCGGACAGCCACCGGTGCAGCGAGTCCCCGCCGAGATGGCGCGCGACCACGAGCCAGGCGTGGCCGCCCGGTTCGAGCCGGGGCAACCAGCGGTCGAGCATGGCGTGCAGGTCCGGCTTGCCGATCCGGATCGGCGGGTTGCTCCAGATCTCGTCGAACATCACGGCGTCGGGTACCTCGTCCGGCGTGGCGGCGACCACCCGGTCGGCCAGGCCGAGGCTCGCCGCGTTGCGCCGGACCAGGTCCAGCGCACGGGTGTTGACGTCGACGGCGTACACAGTGGACTCCTCGGCGGTGGTGGCGAGGACGCAGGCGATCGCGCCGTAGCCGCAGCCGAGGTCGAGCAGGGTCGTGCCGCCGCGCGGGAGGGGCGCCTTCCGGAGCAGGACGGCCGTGCCGGGATCGAGACGATCGGCGGAGAAAACTCCGGAAGAGGCGTGAAGTCGGAATGTTCGCCCTCCGACCGTGTATTCGACCTCACGCCCCCTGGCCGCGGTCTCCGGTGACGGAGTGAAGTAGTGATCGCCGCTCACGTAACGCATTGTCACCCGAATGACGGTCGGGTTGCGGCCGGCTGATGCTCTCATCCCGGGTCCGTTACCCTGTGCGACATGGCGTACGGGCATGGACCGGAGTCGGACGGATGGTCACCGTCCGGTCGCCGTGGCCGCCGCCAGGGGGATCCCCCGTCGTCCGGCGGGGGGAGGCGGCGGGGCGCGCGACCGCCGGACGACGACGAGATGACCTCCTTCTCCGAGTGGCTCGCACCCGACGACGGGGAGTGGGCCGACCGTTCCGGTCCGTCCCGAGATAGCCGCTCCGGTCGCCACACCGCCACCCCGGCGTCACCCCACGACCCGCCCCCGGCGGGTCGTCGCCGTGGCTCTGCCGACGGCGCGGCCGGTGCCGGACCGTCCGGCCCGACCTCCGGCCTGCCCTTGTCCGAGGTCGCCGGGCCGGTCTCCGGTCCGCCGGTGTCGAGCCTGCCGTTCGCTGACCCGCCCGCGGGACGCGGCGGCCGGCGGCGGCGCGCCGAACCGGAGACCCCACCGCGACGGACCGAACCGGAGGTCACGCCGCGCCGGCGGCGACCCGAGCCGGATGGCGAGCAACGGCGGCGCGAGGAGCCGGACACGGCGGGCTGGCGCTCCCGGCCTGGCGGCGTCGCAGCCGAGCCCCGGCACCGGCGTGACGAGCCCGACGCATCCGGCGACCGGCTCGCGGAGCCGGAGAGCGAGCGCCGCTACCGCCGCGGCGAGGCGGCAGGGGCACGCCCGCTGCGCGAACCGCGCCCACCGGCGCTGCGCGAACCACGCCCACCGGTCCTGCGCGAACCACGCCCACCGGCCCTGCGCGAACCACGCCCACCGGCGCTCGGCGAGCCGCTGGCGCCGCTCGGCGGGCCGTTGCCACCGCCCCGCGGGCCGTTGCCACCGCCGCGTGACCCGTCGCCACCGCGGCGCGAGCCGGCCAGACCCGTACGAGCAGGGCAGTCGGTCGAGACGCCACCGCGGCGCCGCCGCGCTGCACCGGCCTCCGCGGCCCCGTTCGTACCGGCCTCCCCGGCCCCGTTCGTACCGTCGTCGCCGGCACCCGCCGGCCCGCGGCAGGGGCCCCCGGTCATGCCCGGGCCGCCGCCCGTCGTTCCCGGGCCGCCCGTCGTGACCGGGCCGCCGGCACCACAGGCACCTCCGGGGCGGCTCGGGCCGCCGGTCGTGCCGCGCTCGCCCGCCGGTGGCCCGCCGGCCGTACGCCGCGAGGCGCCGCTGCGCCAGCCCGGCACGGTCGCCGCTGTCCGGGGCGGCACGATCATCCCGGCCCGCGGCGGCACGATCGTGCCTGCCCGTAGTGGCACGGTCGCCCCCGCGCGAGGTGGCAGCGTGGCGCCCGCCCGAGGCACGGTCGCACCGGCCCGGGGCGGAACCGTCGCCCCGCCGCGCCCGCCCATGGTGCCGCCGATGGTGCCGGCGACAGTGCCGGCGATGGTGCCGCCGATAGTCCCCCCGACCGAGCGCGGCCCGCACCGGCTGGGCCTGCGCGGCCCGCACTCCAAGGTCTGGAAGGCCGTCGTCGCCGGCCTCGGCATCTTCGTCCTGCTGGCCGTGTGCGGGCTGACCTCGTACTTCATCGTCGTCGACGAGCAGGCCGGCAACGACGCCAAGGCGAACGGCGCCAACGCCGGCCCGAGCATCCTGCCCCGGGACATCAGCTCGCGCGAGAAGGACGCCGCGCCGCTGAGCGTCGAGGAGGTGTTCCCCGGCAAGGAGGTCACGATCGTGGCCGGGCAACCGGCGTACCCGGTGCTCGCCACCCAACTCTCCGGGGACTGCCGGGTCGCGGCGACCGAGACGTTGCTGCAGCAGATCACCGCCGCCGGCTGCAACCAGGCGGCCCGGGCGACCCTGCGCTCGCCGAGCGCCCCGTACCTGGTGACCGCCGGCATCCTGAACCTGGCCACGGTCGAGGGTGCCGACAAGGTGCACGAGTCGGTCAAGGGGATCGTCGACGCCAAGAAGGGCCGTTTCACCGGCCTCGTCGCCGGCAAGGGCACCGAGCCGATCGTGCGCTCCGCGACCCATCTCGGCTGGGACAGCCGGGGCCACTTCCTGATCTACTGTGTGATCGCGCGCGCGGACGGCAAGGAGTTCACGCCCGCCGACGACCCGCACGCGAGACAGATCATCTACGACATGATCGTCCTGCACCTGCGTAACACGGTGCTGGAGAAGCGCGCGACGATCCAGGTCGGCGCTACGCCCGCAACCTCCGGGTGAGATCGGCCCGGACGGCGTACTCGCGCACACCGGGCGGATAGCTGACCGCTACGAGCGTCAGGCCGTGCGGCGGTACCACCACGACCTCGCTGGCCCGCTCGGACCGTTCCAGCAGCGACGCGGGCCAGGCCGGGGGCCGCCGGCCGTCCCCGACCGGGAGCAGCGCGCCGACCAGGCTGCGGACCATCGACTGGCAGAACGCGTCGGCCTCGACCGTGGCCACCAGCACCCCGTCCGGCTCGCGGCGCCAGTCGAGCCGGCTGATCGCCCGTACCGTGGTCGCATTGTCCTTGCGGCGGCAGTATGCGGCGTAGTCGTGCTCTCCCACCAGACCGGCCGAGGCAGCGTTCAGCGCCTCGACGGAGAGTGGCCGGGGCCAGGCGAGCGTGTCGTGGCGGCGCAGCGGATCGGCGCCGTACGGAGCGTCGGTCACCCGGTACTCGTAGCGCCGCGACAGCGCCGAGAACCGCGCGTCGAACGTCTCCGGCACCGGGACGGCACGCAGCACCCGCACGTCAGGTGGCAGCAGGGCGGCCAGCCGCCGGACCACCGTGTCGGAGAGGGCCGGCCAGCGGGACGCCGGCACCTCCACGTGGCACACCTGCCCGGTCGCGTGCACCCCGGCATCCGTCCGGCCCGCCACGACCAGCCCGGTAACCGCTCCGAACAGCGTGGTCATCGCGTCGACGAGCACCCCGGCGACCGTGCGCCGGGAAGGCTGCGCGGCCCAGCCGGAGAACCCGGTGCCGTCGTAGGCCACGTCCAGCCGCAGACGGCACACGGGCCCGGACACCGGTCCGAAGTCCGGCTCCTCGGCGCTGGACGCCTCGGGCCCGGACCCCGGACCCCGTGCCGGGCCCGCGCGGAACTCCGTACTCAGGACTCGTCGTCGCGGTCGGCGGTGGCCGGCGCGTCCGCGTCGGTCTCGCCCGCGAGCGCCGCGACAGCGTCCTTCCTGGCCGCCTTGCGGGCGGTGGCCTTGGCCGTCTTCGCGGGCGCCACCTCGAGTTCCTCGACGAGCTCGATGATGGCCATCGGCGCGGCGTCACCCTTGCGCGGACCGGTCTTCACGATCCGGGTGTAGCCGCCTTCCCGGTTGGCGAACCGCGGCGCGATCTGGTCGAAGAGCACGTAGACCACGTCCTTGTCCCGCACCACGCGCAGCACGCGGCGACGCGAGTGCAGGTCACCGCGCTTGGCGAAGGTGACGAGGCGCTCGGCGAACGGGCGCAGCCGCTTGGCCTTCGTCTCGGTGGTCTGGATCTTTCCGTGCTTGAACAGCGAGGTGGCGAGGTTCGCCAGCATCAGCCGCTCGTGCGCGGGGCTGCCGCCGAGGCGGGGGCCCTTGGTGGGCTGGGGCATGGGTTACAGCTCCTTTGGAACGCAGCGGTTACAGCTGCTCGGTCTCGCGGTAGTCGTCGGTGTCGTAGTCGACCTCCGCGAAGGTGTCCACGACGTGCGCCGGGTCGAACGCGGGCGCCGAGTCCTTCAGCGCCAGGCCCATGCCGGCGAGCTTCATCTTGACCTCGTCGATGGACTTCTGCCCGAAGTTCCTTATGTCGAGCAGGTCCGCCTCGGTACGGCCGATCAGTTCGCCCACCGTGTTGATGCCCTCGCGCTTGAGGCAGTTGTACGACCGGACCGTCAGGTCCAGCTCCTCGATCGGCAGCGCCAGGTCGGCGGCGAGCTGCGCGTCCTGCGGCGACGGGCCGATGTCGATGCCCTCGGCGGTCTCGTCCAGCTCGCGGGCGAGGCCGAACAACTCGACGAGGGTCGAGCCGGCCGAGGCCAGCGCGGTCCGCGGGGTCAGCGAGGCCTTGGTCTCCACATCGATGATCAGCCGGTCGAAGTCGGTGCGCTGCTCGACCCGGGTGGCCTCGACGCGGTACGTCACCTTGAGCACCGGCGAGTAGATGGAGTCGACCGGGATCCGGCCGATCTCCTGGCCGGGCTGCTTGTTCTGCGCGGCGGTCACGTAGCCGCGGCCCCGCTCGACGGTCAGCTCCATGTCGAGCCGGCCCTTGCCGTTGAGCGTCGCGAGCTTGAGCTCCGGATTGTGCACGGTCACGCCGGCCGGCGGCTGGATGTCACCGGCGGTCACGTCGCCAGGGCCCTGCTTGCGCAGGTACATCGAGACCGGCTCGTCGTGCTCCGACGAGACGCACAGGTCCTTGACGTTCATGACCAGCTCGACCACGTCCTCCTTGACACCGGGGATCGTGGTGAACTCGTGCAGCACGCCGTCGATCTTGATGCTGGTGACCGCGGCGCCGGGGATGGAGCTGAGCAGCGTACGCCGCAGCGAGTTGCCGAGCGTGTACCCGAAGCCCGGCTCCAGCGGCTCGATGCTGAACCGCGAGCGCGTCTCGCTGATCGACTCCTCGGCGAGGGTCGGTCGCTGGGTGATGAGCACTGTCGTTTCTCCTTGGGTCGGGGCGCCCGCCATATGACGCCCGTCTATGCGGCCAGCCCGCCGCGTGGCGGGCCGGCCCGAGCACTACTTGGAGTAGAGCTCGACGATCAGCTGCTCCTGGACCTGCGTGTCGATCGACTGCCGGGCCGGGAGCGAGTGGACGAGGATCTTCATCTGGCCGGGGATCGCCTCCAGCCACGCCGGTACCGGCCGGGAGCCGGCCTCCGCGGCGGCGACCACGAACGGGGTCAACTCGCGGGACCTCTCCTTGACCTGCACGATGTCGTGGGTCCGGACACGGTACGACGGGATGTCCACCTTGGTGCCGTTGACCGTGAAGTGGCCGTGCTTGACGAGCTGCCGGGCGTGGTCGCGGGACTTCGCGAAGCCGGCCCGGTAGACCACGTTGTCCAGCCGGGACTCGAGGATCTGCAGCAGGATCTCGCCCGACTTGCCCTTGCTGCGGGTGGCCTCCTCGTAGTACGCGCGGAACTGCTTCTCCAGCACGCCGTACACCCGGCGGGCCTTCTGCTTCTCGCGCAGCTGGAGCAGGTACTCCGACTCCTTGGTCCGGCCGCGGCCGTGCTGGCCGGGCGGGAAGGGCCGGGACTCGAACGGGCACTTCGGGCCGTCGCACTTGCTGCCTTTGAGGAACAGCTTCATCTTCTCGCGACGGCAGCGACGGCAGTCAGGGCCGGTGTAACGCGCCATGTCAGACCCTCCTGCGCTTCGGCGGACGGCACCCGTTGTGGGGCTGCGGCGTGACGTCGGAGATCTGCCCGACCTCGAGGCCGACGGCCTGCAGCGAACGGATGGCGGTCTCCCGGCCGGAGCCCGGGCCCTTCACGAACACGTCGACCTTGCGCATGCCGTGCTCCATCGCCCGGCGTGCGGCGGCCTCGGCGGCCAGCTGCGCGGCGAACGGGGTCGACTTGCGCGAGCCCTTGAAGCCGACCTGCCCGGCCGACGCCCACGAGATGACGGCGCCGGTCGGGTCGGTGATCGACACGATCGTGTTGTTGAAGGTGCTCTTGATGTGCGCCTGCCCGTGGGCGACGTTCTTTCGTTCCTTACGCCGGACCTTCTTGACGGCGGCCCCGGCGCGTGCCTTCGGCGGCATAAGTCTTCTGCGCTCCTAGTGTGCGTTTCTCTAGCGGCTGCTATCGGTAGGAGCCCGGCCGCCCACGACGGACCCGGACCACCAATTCCGGTTGAAGTTCTACTTCTTGCCGGGCTTCTTCTTGCCGGCGACGGTCCGCTTCGGACCCTTGCGGGTACGCGCGTTGGTGCGGGTCCGCTGCCCACGGACGGGCAAGCCGCGACGGTGCCGGATGCCCTCGTAACAGCCGATCTCGACCTTGCGCCGGATGTCGGCGGCGACCTCACGACGAAGGTCACCCTCAACCTTGTAGTTGCCCTCGATGTGGTCGCGGAGCTGGACCAGCTCCTCGTCCGTGAGGTCCTTCACGCGCTTGTCCGGGTTGACGCCGGTGGCCGCGAGCGTCTCGTGCGCGCGGGTCCGGCCCATCCCGAAGATGTACGTGAGCGCGATCTCCATCCGCTTGTCGCGGGGGAGGTCGACGCCGACTAGACGTGCCATGTGTGGGCGTACTCCTGTCGTGTTACGCGGAGGTCTGTGCCCGTCCCGCCCACACCTGCCCGGGTGTGGCCCCGGCCTCCGACCGGGGGTACTTGGGGGGCCTTGTTCGTGCCGCTCAGCCTTGCCGCTGCTTGTGGCGCGGGTCAGAGCAGATGACCATGACCCGGCCGTGGCGACGGATGACCCGGCACTTGTTGCAGATCTTCTTGACGCTCGGCTTGACCTTCACGGGTTTGCCTTTGTTCGCCCGCGGTCGACCAGCGTCGTACCACGGAAGACGGACAATTCAGAAACCGATTACTTGTAGCGATAGACGATGCGCCCGCGGGTGAGGTCATAGGGAGAAAGCTCCACGACGACCCGATCCTCGGGCAGAATGCGGATGTAGTGCTGCCGCATCTTGCCGCTGATATGGGCCAAGACCTTGTGACCGTTGGCGAGTTCCACCCGGAACATGGCGTTCGGGAGTGGCTCGATGACACGACCCTCGATCTCGATGGCTCCGTCTTTTTTCGGCATGTCCTCCGCTACCTGATGTCGGATCTGGTTGGCTGGCCCACCGCCCCTGCAGCCGCGCCTCTGACCCACCCGAAGCGCTGGAGTGGGCATGCCAGAGTTGACGCGGTGCGCCGATCGACCAGTCTACGCGTGTCGTAGCAGAACACCAAACCGGGCGGGAGTCACTCCTCCGGCGCGTTCCGCGCCCACTTCCGCTCGCGCCTGGCCTGCCGCTTCGCCGCCCACCGGTACGCCTCGCCGCTGGCCAGGCCGGTCAGCGTCATGACGACGAGCACGAGTCCCCACGGTACCGCGACGAAGGCCGGCCAGAACGTGACATCGTCCGCGAACAGGGACGTACCAAACCAGATGGCCACGCAGATCAGGTTCACCTTGGCCCACGGGCCCCACATGTCGAAGAGCCAGTCGCGCACGGCGTTGGGCGGGGCGGCCGCGCGGTCGCCATGCTGCGCCGGATGCGTCGGGTACCCCGAGGTAACCGGCACCACCTGGGCCCGGTCCGCCGGTACCACGGGCAGGTCGGAGAGCAGGCCGTCGAGGTCACGGTACGTCTTCGCGGCGTACGCGCTCTGCACCCGCTCGTCGTACTCGTCGAGCGTCAGCCGGCCCTCGTTGAGCGCCTCCCGCAGCCGGTCCGCGACCCGCTGCCGGTCGGCGTCCCCGGCCCGCATCTCCCACTGGTCCACGCCTGACAGCATGCCACCAGCGGCCCAGCCCCCGCCCCCGCCCGCGGCACGGGCTACCCGGCACGGGCTACCCGGCACGGGCTACCCGGCACGGGCTACCCGGCACGGGCGGAGACCAGCTCACCGAGGCGCTCGCGGCCGCCGTCGTGGGCGGTGAGCACCCAGACGCCGTCAGGGCAGATCGCCATCGTGTGCTCGACGTGGGCGGCCACCGAGCCGTCCCGGGTCACCACCGTCCACTGGTCGTCCAGCTCGACGGTCTGCCGGCGGCCCATCGTGAGCATCGGCTCGATCGCCAGCACGAGCCCGGGTACCAGTCGCGGCCCCTTGCCTGGCCGGCCGACGTTCGGCACGTCCGGGTCCTGGTGCATCTCGGTGCCGATGCCGTGGCCGCCGTACCCCTCGACGATCCCGTACCGGCCGGACCTGCGGATGTGGTCGGCAACGGCGTGCGAGATGTCGGTCAGCCGGCCCCGCCCGGTCGCCGCGGACCGGGCCGCGGCGGCGATGCCGGCCCACATCGCGTCCTCCGCGACCTGGGCCATCCGCACCAGGTCCGGCCGGACCTCGCCGACGGGTACGGTGATCGCCGAGTCGCCGTGCCAGCCGTCGAGCACGGCACCACAGTCGATCGAGATCAGGTCGCCGGACCGCAGCACCTGCCGCGGCGACGGGATCGCGTGCACCACCTGCTCGTTGACGGACGAGCAGATCGTCGCCGGATAGCCGTGGTACCCCTTGAACGACGGCACGCCGCCGGCCGCGCGGATGTGCTCCTCGGCCAGCGCGTCGAGGTCCGCGGTGGTCACCCCCGGGGCGACCGCGGCGCGGAGCTTGTCCAGCGTGTCCGCGACGAGCAGCCCAGCGGCACGCATCAGCTCGACCTGCGCCGGGGTCTTGTACTGGATGTCCAGGAGTCGGGTGCGCACTCATCCACCGTACGAGCGGAGCGCGTCGATCGCCCGTACCGTGACGTCCTCCACCGGCCCGGTCGCGTCGATGCCGACCAGCTTGCCCTGCGCACCGTAGTAGTCGATCAGCGGCGCGGTGTCCCGGGCGTACACCCGCAGCCGCTCGGCGATCGTCTCGGGCTTGTCGTCGTCGCGCTGGAACAGGTCGCTGCCGCACCGGTCGCAGACGCCCTCGCGGGCCGGCGGGTCGAACTCGACGTGCCAGATCTTGCCGCAGCCGCGGCAGGTCCGCCGGCCGGAGAGCCGCCGGATCACCTCGTCGTCGTCGACGACGAGCTCGAGCACCAGGTCCAGCCCGGCGCCGAGGTCGGCGGCGAGCAGCTTGTCCAGCGCGACGGCCTGCGGCACCGTACGCGGGAACCCGTCGAGCAGGAACCCGTCGCCGGCGTCCGGCTCGGCGAGCCGGTCGCGGACCATGTCGATGGTGATCTCGTCCGGGACGAGCTGGCCCGCGTCCATGAACCGCTTGGCGTCGATGCCGAGCGGGGTACCGCCCGCGACGTTGGCGCGGAAGATGTCGCCCGTCGAGATCTTTGGCACGGCGAGGTGAGCGGCGATGAACTCGGCCTGGGTCCCCTTGCCGGCGCCTGGGGGACCCACGAGGACGAGCCTCACGCGCCTGCCTCGCTCCGCTCGCTCACGTGCCTGTCCGCTCGCTCACTCGCCCGACACGCGCGCGCACTACCTGAGGAACCCTTCGTAGTTCCGTTGCATGAGCTGGCTCTCGATCTGCTTCACCGTCTCCAGACCCACACCGACCATGATCAGAACAGCGGTACCGCCGAACGGGAAGTTCTGCAGCGGGTTCTGGCCACCGGTGAGGCCCACGAGGAGGTTGGGCAGGATCGAGATGATGCCGAGGTAGAGAGCGCCGGGGAGGGTGATCCGACTGAGGATGAAGTCGAGGTACTCCGCGGTCGGCTTGCCCGGCCGGATGCCCGGCACGAAGCCGCCGTACTTCTTCATGTTCTCCGCGACCTCGGTCGGGTTGAACGTGATCGACACGTAGAAGTACGTGAAGAAAATGATCATGAGGAAGTATGTCGCGATGTGGATCGGGTCGGTCGTGTCCACGATGTGGTTCGAGATCCACCGGTAGACCGGCCCCGGGTTGTCCTGCTGCTCCGAGAAGAACTGCAGGGCCAGCTGCGGAAGGTAGAGCAGCGAGGACGCGAAGATGATCGGGATGACGCCGGCCTGGTTGACCTTGAGTGGGATGTACGTCGAGGTGCCGCCGTACATCCGGCGGCCGATCATCCGCTTGGCGTACTGCACCGGCACGCGCCGCTGCGCCTGCTCGATGAAGACCACCGCGGCGATGACCAGCAGAGCGAAGCCGAGCACGGCTACGAACGTCCACTTGCTCCGCTGCCAGATGATCAAACCTTCGGAGGGGAGCCGGGCCGCGATCGAGGTGAAGATCAGCACCGACATGCCATTGCCCACGCCGCGGTCGGTGATCAGCTCACCGAGCCACATGATCACGCCGGTACCGGCGGTCATCGTCATGACCACCATCGAGACGGTCAGCCAGTCCGGGATGCCGGTGCCGGTCGGGATGACGTCCGGGCAGTCGGCGTTGCCGAACAGCTGCCCGGTCCGGGCCAGCGCGATGAACGCCGACGCCTGCAGCACCGCCAGGCCCAGCGTCAGGTACCGGGTGTACTGGGTGATCTTCGCCTGGCCGGTCTGGCCCTCCTTGCGGAGCTGCTCGAGGCGCGGGATCACCACGGTCAGCAGCTGCAGGATGATCGACGCGGTGATGTACGGCATGATGCCGAGCGCGAACACCGACAGTTGCAGCAGCGCTCCACCGGAGAACAGGTTCAGCAGCGTGAACACGTCCGACTGGCCGTCGCCGATCGCGTTGATGCACTGCTGGACGTTGACGTACGACACGCCCGGGCTCGGCATGGTGGCACCGAGACGGTAGATGGCGATGATGAAGACGGTGAACAGCAGCTTCTTGCGCAGGTCAGGCGTGCGGAACGCACTGAGAAACGCGGAGAGCAACTCTTCCTCCTGCGCAGGTGCGGCGCCCGTCGAGGGTGTCGGACGCTATCGGGATGGCTTGTCGGACTCTACCTTGTCCGGGCGGGTGGCTAACGGCCCGGACTTCGACGATCGTGGCGCCCGCCGTCGGTGAGGCACCGGGCGGACGCAACGATCTATTCAAATGTGCTACAGCTCGGTTGCGGTGCCGCCGGCGGCCGCGATCTTCTCCTTCGCCGACGCGCTGAACGCGTGCGCCGACACCTGGAGCACCACGCCGCCGAGGTCCCCGTCGCCGAGCACCTTCACCGGCTGGCCCTTGCGGACCGCACCGGCGTCGACGAGCTCGACGGGGCCGATGGCACCGCCGTTGGGGAACAGCTCGGCGAGCCGGTCCAGGTTGACCACCTGGTAGGTGACCTTGAACCGGTTGCGGAAGCCCTTCAGCTTCGGCAGCCGCATGTGGATGGGCATCTGCCCGCCCTCGAACGACGCCGGGATGTTCTTGCGGGCCTTCGACCCCTTGGTGCCCCGACCCGCGGATTTGCCCTTTCCGCCCTCACCGCGACCGACGCGGGTCTTCGCCGTCTTGGCTCCGGGCGCCGGGCGGAGGTGGTGAACCTTGATCGCCATTACTCGACCTCCTCGACCTTCACGAGGTGGTTGACCGTGAAGATCATGCCCCGGATCTCGGGACGGTCCTCCTTCACCACCACGTCGTTGATCCGCTTCAGCCCGAGCGTACGTAGCGTTTCCCGCTGGTTACGCTTCGAGCCGATCCCGGACCGGACCTGGGTGACCTTCAAGCGGGCCATCGCGGTCACGCCCCCGCACCGGCGCGCGCGGCCAGCATGGCCGCGGGCGCCACATCCTCGACCGGCAGGCCGCGGCGGGCCGCGATCGCCTCCGGCGACTCCAGCATCTTCAGGGCGGCCACGGCGGCGTGCACGATGTTGATCGGGTTCGACGAGCCGAGGCTCTTCGAGAGCACGTCGTGGATGCCCGCGCACTCCAGCACGGCACGCACCGGACCGCCGGCGATGACGCCCGTACCGGCGCTGGCCGGCTTGAGCAGCACGACGCCGGCGGCGTCCTCGCCCTGGACCGGGTGCGGGATCGTGGTACCGATCCGCGGCACCTTGAAGAAGTGCTTCTTGGCCTCCTCGACGCCCTTGGCGATCGCCGCGGGCACCTCCTTGGCCTTGCCGTACCCGACACCTACCGTGCCTTCGCCGTCACCGACGACGACCAGTGCGGTGAAGCTGAACCGGCGGCCGCCCTTGACGACCTTGGCGACCCGGTTGATCGTGACGACCCGCTCCAGGTGCGGGGTCTTCTCGACCGGTGCGCGGTCGCGACCGCCCTCGCGGCGGTTGTCGCGGCGACCACCACCTTCGCCTCCGGGTCCACCGGAGCCGCCTCCGCGGCGCTGCTGACCTGGCATCTGTCTACTCACCCCTCACCTAGAACTCGAGCCCGGCTTCGCGGGCGGCGTCCGCCAGCGCGGCGATCCGGCCGGCGTACTTGTTGCCACCGCGGTCGAAGACCACGGCGGAGATTCCGGCGGCCTTGGCCCGCTCGGCGAGCAGCTTGCCGACCTGGCCGGCCCGCGCGCTCTTGTTCCCGTCCGAGCCACGCAGGGAGGCATCCAGGGACGAGGCCGAGACCAGGGTGTGGCCCTTGGAGTCGTCGACGACCTGCGCGACGATGTGCCGCAGCGACCGGGTGACCACGAGGCGTGGCCGTTCGGCCGTACCGCGGAGGTTCTTGCGCACCCGGAAGTGCCGGCGCGCGCGACCGATCCGGCGGGTACCCGAGGTACCACCGGAGTTCCGGCGCCTGAGCAACGTGGCGGTCACTTCTTACCTGCCTTTCCGGCCTTCCGTCGGATGACCTCGCCCTGGTATTTCACGCCCTTGCCCTTGTACGGCTCCGGCGGGCGGATCTTCCGGATGTTCGCGGCGACCTCGCCGACCTGCTGCTTGTCGATCCCGGCGACGTGGAAGACGGTCGGCCGCTCCACGGTGAACGTGATGCCGTCCGGCGCCTTCACCAGAACCGGGTGCGAGAAGCCCAGCGCGAACTCGAGGTCCGAGCCCTTCGCGGTGACGCGGTACCCGGTACCGGCGATCTCCAGGGTCTTGCGGTAGCCCTCGGTCACCCCGACGATCATGTTCGAGACCAGCGTCCGGCTGAGCCCGTGCAGCTCCTTCGCCCGGCGCTCGTCGTTCGGCCGGATGACGACCAGCTCGGCGCCCTCCTGGCTGACCGTGATCGGCTCGGCGACGACGTGGCTGAGCTCACCCTTCGGCCCCTTCACCCGGATCTGCTGGCCGTCGATGACGACCTCCACCCCGGCGGGTACCGGAATCGGCTTACGCCCGATGCGCGACATGTCCTCTCGCTCCTCTCACCAGACGTAGGCGAGGACTTCCCCGCCCACCCCTCGCTTGCGGGCCTGCCGGTCGGTCAGCAACCCCTGGGACGTCGAGATGATCGCCACGCCGAGCCCACCGAGCACCCGGGGAAGCTCCTGGGACTTCGCGTAGACCCGCAGGCCGGGCTTTGACACGCGCCGGATGCCGGCGAGGCTGCGCTCCCGGCTCGGGCCGTATTTCAGCTCGACAACCAGCTTCCTGCCGACGACCCCGTCGGCCGGCTCCTCCACCACCCAGGCGGAGATGTAACCCTCCGACTTGAGGACCTCGGCGATGTTCGCCTTGATCTTCGAGTACGGCATGGCGACGCGGTCGTGGTAGGCCTGGTTGGCGTTTCGCAGACGGGCCAGCATGTCCGCGATCGGGTCGGTCATGGTCATTGTCTGTATCTACCTTTCTCGCCGCGGTTCCCGGTCCGCGGTGGCGGTCCGGGCCTGCGGCGAAGATGATCCCTACCAGGAAGCCTTCGAAATACCGGGCAGCTCACCGCGGTGCGCCATCTCCCGGATGCACACGCGGCACAGCCCGAACTTGCGGTACACCGACTTCGGGCGGCCACACCGCTGGCAGCGGGTGTAGGCGCGCACCGCGAACTTCGGCTTGGCGGCCGCCTTGAGGATCAGCGCCTTCTTGGCCATTACTGGTTCTCCTTGCTGGAAACCCGGTTCAACTCGCAAGCTCCTTGCCGAATTCGCCGGTTCAACTCGCAAGCTCCTTGAACGGGAAGCCCAGGAGCTTGAGCAGCGCCCGGCCCTCGTCGTCGGTCTGCGCGGTCGTCACGACCGTGATGTCCATGCCGCGGACCCGGTCGATCCGGTCCTGGTCGATCTCGTGGAACACGGACTGCTCGGTCAGGCCGAACGTGTAGTTGCCGTTCCCGTCGAGCTTCTTCGCGTCCAGGCCGCGGAAGTCACGGATCCGCGGCAGCGCGATCGACAGTAGCCGGTCGAGGAACTCCCACATCCGGTCGCCGCGCAGCGTCACCTTCGCGCCAATCGGCATCCCCTCGCGCAGCTTGAACTGCGCGATGGACTTCTTGGCGCGGCGTACCTGCGGCTTCTGGCCGGTGATCGCGGTGAGGTCGCGGACCGCACCGTCGATCAGCTTCGCGTCCCGGGCGGCGTCGCCGACGCCCATGTTCACGACGATCTTCACGAGCCGCGGTACCTGCATCGCGTTGCCGTACCGGAACTGCTCGCGCAGCTGCGGCACGATCTCCTCGCGGTAGCGGCTCTTCAGCCGCGGCGCGACCGTGGTCTCTGGTGCGGTCATCACAGGTCCTTACCGGTACGGCGGGAGACGCGGACCTTCTGGCCGTCGCTGTCCACGCGGTAGCCGACGCGGGTCGGCTTGCCGTCGCTGTCGACGACCATCACGTTGGAGACGTGGATCGCCGCCTCCTGCGTGACGATGCCGCCGGTCTTCGCGCCCCGCTGGGTGGTGCGGATGCGGGTGTGCTTCTTGACCCGGTTCACGCCCTCGACGATCACCTTGTCGAGCTTCGGGTGGGCCGCGATGACCTTGCCCTTCGCGCCCTTGTCCTTGCCGGCGATGACGAGAACCGTGTCGCCCTTCTTTACCTTCATGTCAGAGCACCTCCGGTGCCAGTGAGATGATCTTCATGAACCGCTTGTCGCGCAGCTCCCGGCCGACCGGGCCGAAGATACGGGTACCGCGCGGGTCCCCGCCGTCCTTGATGATCACCGCAGCGTTCTCGTCGAACCGGATGTACGAGCCGTCCGGCCGCCTCTTCTCCTTGGCGATACGGACGACGACCGCCTTGACGATCTCGCCCTTCTTGACCGCGGCGCCCGGGATCGCGTCCTTGACCGTGGCCACGATGACGTCGCCGATGCTCGCGTAGCGCCGGCCCGAGCCGCCGAGCACCCGGATGCACAGGATCTCCCGCGCACCCGTGTTGTCGGCGACGCGTAGCCGCGTCTCCTGCTGGATCACTTGGCCTTCTCCAGGATCTCGACGACCCGCCACCGCTTGGTGGCCGACAGCGGCCGGGTCTCCATCAGCAGCACCCGGTCGCCGATGCCGCACGCGTTGTTCTCGTCGTGCGCCTTCAGCTTGCTGGTACGGCGCATGACCTTGCCGTACAGCGGGTGCTTGACCCGGTCCTCCACCGCCACCACGACGGTCTTGTTCATCTTGTCGCTGACCACGAGGCCCTCGCGCACCTTGCGCTGGCGCCGCGGGGCAGCCGTGCTGGTCTCACTCATGCGGTCACCTCAGCAGGCTCGGGCTCAGAGTCGGACTCGGACTGGGCGGCGGCGACGGCCTCCGGCTCGACGGACAGGCCCAGCTCCCGCTCGCGCATGATCGTGTAGATCCGCGCGATCTCCCGGCGGACGACCTGCAGCCGGCGGTTGTTGTCCAGCTGGCCGGTCGCGCCCTGCACCCGGAGGTTGAACAGCTCCGCCTTCGCCTCGCGCAGGTGGTCGACGAGTTCCTCCGCGGACATCTCGCGGAACTCGCCGGGCTTGGTACCCGCCATCAGACCTCACCCATTTCGCGCTTGACGATGCGGCACTTCATCGGGAGCTTGTGGATCGCGCGTCGCATCGCCTCACGCGCGACCGTCTCGTTCGGGAACGACATCTCGAAGAGGATCCGACCCGGCTTGACGTTCGAGACCCACCACTCCGGCGAACCCTTGCCGGAACCCATCCGGGTCTCGGCCGGCTTCTTCGTGATGGCCCGGTCCGGGAAGATGTTGATCCAGACCCGGCCGCCACGCTTGATGTGCCGGGTCATCGCGATACGCGCCGACTCGATCTGGCGGTTCGTCACGTACGCCGGCTCCAGCGCCTGGATGCCGAAGTCGCCGAACACGACGCGGGTGCCGCCCTTCGCCTTACCGTGACGGTCAGGGTGGTGCGGCTTACGGAAGCCCTTCGGGGGCTTACGCGGCATCAGCATGTGTCAGCCCTCCTGCTGCGCTGTGGTACTCGTAGCCTCGCTGGCGGCCTCGACCGCCGGCGACTCCACAGTGGATCCAGCGGGCGGTGCCGGCGGCTCGGTGGCCAGCTCGGCCGCGACGGCCCGGCCGGCTTCGGTGCTGTGCCCGGTGGTACCGGCCGCACCCGAGCGCCCGCGGCGCGGCCGCTCGGCCCGCTCCGGCCGCTCGCCGCGCTCGCGGCGCGGACGCGCGGCGCCCGCGGCCGCCTCGGCCTCCCGGCCGGGCACGGAGTCGCCCTTGTAGATCCACACCTTCACGCCGATCCGGCCGAAGGTCGTCCGCGCCTCGAAGAAGCCGTAGTCGATGCCCGCGCGCAGCGTGTGCAGCGGTACCCGGCCGTCGCGGTAGAACTCGCTGCGCGACATCTCGGCGCCGCCGAGGCGGCCGGAGACCTGCACCCGGATGCCCTTGACGAGCGGGTTCTTCATCGCCGACTGCATCGCCTTGCGCATGGCCCGGCGGAACGCCACCCGGCTGGACAGCTGCTCGGCCACGCCCTGGGCGACCAGCTGCGCGTCCGACTCGGGGCTCTTCACCTCGAGGATGTTCAGCTGTACCTGCTTGCCGGTCAGCTTCTCCAGCTCGGCCCGGATCCGGTCGGCCTCCGCGCCCTTACGGCCGATGACGATGCCCGGCCGGGCGGTGTGGATGTCGACCCGGACCCGGTCGCGGGTCCGCTCGATGTCCACTTTGGAGATACCGGCGCGCTCCAGGCCCTTGGACATCATCCGGCGGATCTTGACGTCCTCCGCGATGTAGTCCTTGTAGAGCTTGTCCGCGTACCAGCGGGACTTCCAGTCGGTCGAGATGCCGAGCCGGAACCCGTGCGGGTGAACCTTCTGACCCATTACTCGGTCTCCTCCTCGGCAGCCGGGGCGGCCGGAGCCTTCTTCGTCGCCTTCTTCGCGGCCTTCTTGGCCGGGGCGTCCTCGGCCGGCGCGTCCTCGACCGGGGCGTCCGCCGCCGCATCCTCGGCCGCGGCGTCCTCGGCCCGGGCGTCTTCCGCCGCGGCGTCCTCCGGCGCAGCCGCGGCCTTCTTCGCGGCGGTCTTCTTCGCCGCCGGTGCCTTCTTGGCGGCCTTCTTCGCCGGCGCGGTAGCCGTGGTAGCCGTGGTCTCCTCGACCTCCTCGGCCCGGGTCACTTCGGCGTCGAGCGCCTCCGGCTCGCCGGCCTTGGTCGCCTTCGCGGCCTTGGCCGGAGCCGGCGCCGCGGCCTTCTTCGCCGGACCCCGGCGGGTGACCTGGACGCTCTCGACCGCGATCGTGATGTGGCAGGTCCGCTTGCGGATCCGGAACGCCCGGCCCTGCGCCCGCGGCCGGAACCGCTTGAGCGTCGGGCCCTCGTCGACGTACGCCTCGCTGACGAGCAGCGAGTCGGGGTCCAGCCGCTCGTTGTTCTCGGCGTTGGCGATCGCGCTGGCGAGCACCTTGTAGACCGGCTCGCTCGCCGCCTGCGGCGCGAACTGCAGCACGGTCAGCGCCTCCTTCGCGGGCAGGCCGCGGACGAGGTTGACCACACGGCGCGCCTTCATCGGCGACACGCGCACGTAGCGCGCGATCGCCCGGGCACCGGGCGCGTCGCTCTTCACTGCTGGCATCGCTGTAACCCCTCAGATCCCTCTACCGCTTACCGACGCCGGCTCTTGCGGTCGTCCTTCTCGTGGCCCTTGAACGTCCGGGTGAGCGCGAACTCGCCGAGCTTGTGCCCGACCATCGCCTCGGTGATGAACACGGGCACGTGCTTGCGCCCGTCGTGCACGGCGATCGTGTGGCCGAGCATCTCGGGGATGATCGTGGACCGCCGGGACCAGGTCTTGATCACGTTCTTCGACGTCTTGGCGTTCTGCGCCTCCACCTTCTTGAGCAGGTGGTCGTCGACGAACGGACCCTTCTTCAAGCTGCGTGGCATCGCTTAACCCCGCTTCCGGTTGGCGTAACGACGGCGGACGATCAGCCGGTCGCTCGGCTGGCCCTTGCGGCGGGTACGGCCCTCGGGCTTGCCGTGCGGGTTCACCGGGTGGCGACCGCCGGACGTCTTGCCCTCACCACCGCCGTGCGGGTGGTCGACGGGGTTCATCGCGACACCGCGGACGGTCGGGCGCTTGCCCTTCCACCGCATCCGGCCGGCCTTGCCCCAGTTGATGTTTGACTGGTCGGCGTTGCCGATCTCGCCCACCGTCGCGCGGCAGCGAACGTCGACCCGCCGGATCTCACCGGACGGCATGCGCAACGTGGCGTACGTGCCTTCCCGGCCCAGCAGCTGGATGCCCACGCCGGCCGAGCGGGCCAGCTTGGCACCGCCACCCGGGCGCAGCTCCACGGCGTGCACCTGGGTACCCACCGGGATGTTGCGCAGCGGCAGGTTGTTGCCGGGGCGGATGTCGGCGCTCGCACCGGACTCGACCCGGTCGCCCTGGCGCAGGTCCTTCGGCGCGAGGATGTACCGCTTCTCGCCGTCGGCGTAGTGCAGCAGCGCGATCCGGGCGGTGCGGTTCGGGTCGTACTCGATGTGCGCGACCTTCGCCGGTACGCCGTCCTTGTCGACCCGCTTGAAGTCGACCAGGCGGTACTGCCGCTTGTGGCCGCCGCCCTGGTGCCGGGTGGTGATCCGGCCGTGGACGTTGCGGCCGCCCTTCTTCGGCAGCGGCCGCAGCAGCGACTTCTCCGGCGTCGACCGGGTCACCTCGGCGAAGTCGGCGACACTCGCACCGCGCCGCCCTGGCGTGGTCGGCTTGTACTTACGGATAGGCATGTCTGTCAAACCCCTCAGCTGACCGGGCCACCGAAGGCCTCGATCCGGTCCCCGTCGGCGAGCTTCACCATGGCGCGCTTGGTGTTCTTGCGCTTGCCCCAGCCGGCGCGGGTGCGCTTGCGCTTGCCCTCGCGGTTGGCGGTGTTCACCTGCAGGACGCGGACGTCGAAGATCTGCTGGATAGCGATCTTGATCTCGGTCTTGTTCGCGTCCGGGTGGACCAGGAACGTGTACCAGTTGCGGTTGAGCTCGCTGTAGCTCTTCTCGGAGACCACCGGAGCGATGATGATGTCCCGCGGATCCGCGATCGTGGTCATGACTGCACCCCCAGGTCTGTTCCATTGGTCCTGCTCCCGGGGTCGCAGAACTCGTCGAGCGCGGCCTTCGTGAAGACCACGTCCTCGGCGACCAGCACGTCGTACGTGTTGAGCTGGCCGGACTCGAGCAGGTGGACGCTCGGTTCGTTGCGCAGCGACAGCCAGTTCAGCTCGTCGTCGCGGGCGAGCACGATCAGCACCTTGCCGGCCTCGGTCACCCTGCGCAGCGTCGCGATGGCGGCCTTCGTCGACGGCGTCTCACCGTCGGTGAAGGTCTCCACCACGTGTACCCGGCCGTCGCGGGCCCGGTCGGAGAGCGCGCCGCGCAGCGCGGCGACCTTCATCTTCTTCGGCGTCCGCTGTGAGTAGTCCCGCGGTACCGGGCCGTGGACCACGCCACCGCCGGTGAACTGCGGCGCGCGGATCGAACCCTGCCGGGCCCGGCCGGTCCCCTTCTGCTTGTACGGCTTGCGACCGCCGCCGGAGACCTCACCGCGCGTCTTCGTCTTGTGCGTACCCTGGCGGGCCGCGGCGAGCTGCGCGATCACCACCTGGTGCATCAGCGGGATGTTCGCCTGGACGTCGAAGATCTCCGCGGGCAGGTCGACCGAGCCGGCCTTCTCGCCCTCGACGTTGAGAATGTCCACCGTGGTCACTTGTCACCTCCCACCAAGGGCTTCGCCTTCGCCGCGGACCGGATCAGGACCAGCGCACCGGCCGGCCCGGGGATCGCGCCGCGGACGAGGATGAGGTTCTGCTCCGGCTCGATCGCCTGGATGGTCAGGTTCTGCGCGGTGTAGCGCACCCCGCCCATCCGGCCGGCCATCCGGACGCCCTTGAAGACCCGGCCCGGCGTGGCACAGGCGCCGATCGACCCGGGCGAGCGGTGCTTGCGCTCGACACCGTGCGAACCGCGCAGGCCACCGAAGCCGTGCCGCTTCATGACACCGGCGAAGCCCTTGCCCTTGGTCTTGCCGGTCACGTCGACCAGTTGACCGGCGGCGAAGGTCTCCGCGGTGACCTCCTGGCCCAGCGTGTACTCGCTGGCGTCGGTCGTCCGCAGCTCGACGAGGTGCCGCCGCGGCGCCGAACCCGACTTGGCGAAGTGGCCGGTCTCCGGCTTGTTCACCTTGCGCGGGTCGATGGCGCCGAAGGCGAGCTGGACCGCCGAGTAGCCGTCCTTGTCGGCGGTGCGAACCTGGGTGACCACGCACGGCCCGGCCTGCACCACGGTCACCGGGACAACGCGGCCGTTGTCCCAGACCTGGGTCATGCCGAGCTTGGCGCCCAGGATGCCCTTGACTTCCCTGTCCATTCGTCGGTCCCTACAGCTTGATCTCGATGTCGACGCCAGCCGGCAGGTCGAGGCGCATGAGCGAGTCGACCGTCTTCGGGGTCGGGTCGATGATGTCGATCAGACGCTTGTGCGTCCGCATCTCGAAGTGCTCGCGCGAGTCCTTGTACTTGTGCGGCGAGCGGATCACGCAGAAGCGGTTGATTTCCGTCGGCAGCGGCACCGGGCCCGCGACCTGCGCACCGGTACGCGTCACCGTCTCGACGATCTTCCGCGCCGAGGAGTCGACGACCTCGTGGTCGTAGGCCTTGAGCCGGATGCGGATCTTCTGTCCCGCCATGGTGGCTTCTGTTCCTTCTCTCGATGCCGCTGTGTTGCGGGTCGCCCCGCACGGGTTGGCCCCGCAGTTTCCGACCCCCGCGGTCGGGCGTGTCGCGCGGCCGGGCCGGGCTCAGCCCGGGTGCGAAGCGCTCACGTGATTCCCCTGGCCCCCTACGACAAGGGGTCCGGTGCGGGAGTCGGGGCGCGCGCCGATGTGGCCCGCGCCGCGCACAGGCGGCCGGCCGGAGCCGGCCGCCCAAGCGCACAACCTGACCAGTATGCCGTACCGGAGTACGACATGACCAATCGGGTTATCCAGCTAACTCGGTAGGAGTCCGGCCCGCCCCGCCGAAACAAGCTCCGAACTCCACCATCGATAGGAGTCCGGCCGACCTCGACGAGCCCGGACCGGGAATTCCGGTTTATTCACTTCAAAATCTTGGTGACCCGACCGGCGCCGACGGTGCGGCCACCCTCGCGGATCGCGAAGCGCAGGGCCTCCTCCATGGCGATCGGCTGGATCAGCTGGACCGTCATGATGGTGTTGTCGCCCGGCATGACCATCTCGGTGCCCTCGGGCAGCGTGACGACGCCGGTGACATCCGTGGTCCGGAAGTAGAACTGCGGACGGTAGTTATTGAAGAACGGCGTGTGGCGGCCGCCCTCCTCCTTCGAGAGCACATAGACCTGGGCCTCGAAGTCGGTGTGCGGGGTGTTGCTGCCGGGCTTCACGATGACCATGCCGCGCTCGACGTCCTCGCGCTTGATGCCCCGCAGGAGCAGGCCGACGTTCTCGCCCGCCCGTGCCTCGTCGAGGATCTTGCGGAACATCTCGATGCCGGTGCAGACCGTCTTCATCGACTTCTCCTTGATTCCGATGATCTCCACCTCCTCGTTCGGCTTGAGGATGCCGCGCTCGACGCGACCGGTGACCACGGTGCCGCGACCGGTGATCGTGAAGACGTCCTCGATCGGCATCAGGAACGGCTTCTCGGTCTCCCGGGTGGGCTCCGGGATCGACTCGTCGACCGCGTCCATGAGCTCCATCAGCCTGTCCGACCACTCCGCGTCGCCCTCGAGCGCCCGGAGCGCCGAGACCCGGATGACCGGCGCGTCGTCGCCCGGGAACTCCTGGTTGGACAGCAGCTCGCGGACCTCGAGCTCGACCAGGTCGAGCAGCTCCTCGTCGTCCACCGCGTCGGCCTTGTTCAGCGCCACGACGATGTACGGCACGCCGACCTGGCGGGCCAGCAGCACGTGCTCACGCGTCTGCGGCATCGGGCCATCGGTCGCCGCGACCACCAGGATCGCGCCGTCCATCTGGGCGGCACCGGTGATCATGTTCTTGATGTAGTCGGCGTGCCCCGGGCAGTCGACGTGCGCGTAGTGCCGCTTGTCGGTCTGGTATTCGACGTGCGCGATCGAGATCGTAATGCCGCGGGCCTTCTCCTCCGGAGCCTTGTCGATCTCGTCGAACGGCGTGTACGGGTTCAGGTTGGGCATCTTGTCGTGCAGGACCTTGGTGATGGCCGCCGTCAGCGTCGTCTTCCCGTGGTCGATGTGACCAATGGTGCCGATGTTGACGTGCGGCTTAGTCCGCTCGAACTTCGCCTTCGCCACTGGTGTCCTCCTGTGGACTTCTTGGTTCCTGGTCCGACGCGCCGGGCTTGACGGTCAGACGCTGCTGACTGGGTGGTGCTCCGGCCTATTCGCCGGTCGCCTTCGCGATGATTTCCTTCGCCACGTTCGCCGGTACCTCGGCGTACGAGTCGAACTGCATGGTGTAGCTTGCCCGACCCTGAGTCCTCGACCGCAGGTCGCCGACGTAGCCGAACATCTCCGACAGCGGCACCAGGGCCCGGACCACGCGGCTGCCGCCGCGCTCGCCCATCTCCTGGATCACACCACGCCGGGAGTTGATGTCGCCGATGACATCACCCATGTTCTCCTCCGGGGTGGTGACCTCGACGGACATCATCGGCTCGAGCAGCGCCGGATCGGCCCGCCGGGCCGCCTCCTTGAGCGCCATCGAACCGGCGATCTTGAACGCCATCTCGGACGAGTCGACCTCGTGGTACTTGCCGTCCACGAGCGTCAGCCTCAGCCCGACCAGGGGGTAGCCGGCGAGTACGCCGTACTGCATGGCGTCCTGCGCGCCGGCGTCCACCGACGGGATGAACTCCTTCGGGATCCGCCCACCGGTGACCGCGTTCTCGAACTCGTACGTGGTCTCGCCGTCCAGCGGCAGCGGCCCCAGCGTGATGACCACGCTGGCGTACTGGCCCGAGCCACCGGTCTGCTTCTTGTGGGTGTACTCGACCTTCTCCACCGTGCGACGGATGGTCTCCCGGTACGCCACCTGCGGCTTGCCGATGTTCGCCTCGACCCGGAACTCCCGCTTCATCCGGTCGACCAGGATCTCCAGGTGCAGCTCACCCATGCCCTGGATGATCGTCTGCCCGGTGTCCTCGTCGGTGCGTACCCGGAAGGTCGGGTCCTCCTCGGCCAGCTTCTGGATCGCGGTCGAGAGCTTCTCCTGGTCGGCCTTGCTCTTCGGCTCGATCGCCACGTGGATGACCGGCTCCGGGAAGGTCATCGACTCCAGGATCACCGGGTGCTGCGGGTCGCAGAGCGTGTCGCCGGTGGTGGTCTGCTTCAGACCCTGGACCGCGACGATGTCGCCGGCCCGCGCGAACGGCCGCTCCTCCCGCTTGTTGGCGTGCATCTGGAAGATCTTCCCGATGCGCTCCTTGCGGTCCTTGGTGGAGTTGATCACCTGCGAGCCGGCGTCGACCTTGCCCGAGTAGACCCGGACGTAGGTCAGCTTGCCGAGGTGCGGGTCGGTCTGGATCTTGAACGCCAGCCCGGCGAACGGCTCGGTCACCGACGGCTTGCGCAGCACCGGGGTCTCGCCGTCCATCGCCGTACCCTCGGTCGGCAGGACGTCCAGCGGCGAGGGCAGGAAGTCGATGACGGCGTCGAGCATGGGCTGCACGCCCTTGTTCTTGAACGCCGAGCCGCACAGCACCGGGTTCAGCTTGCCGGCGATGGTGGCGCGCCGGATGCCGGCCTTGATCTCCTCGGCCGACAGATCCTCGCCCTCGAGGTACTTCTCGAGGACCTCGTCGTCCGCCTCGGAGAGGGTTTCCAGCAGCTTCTCGCGGTAGGTGGAGACCTCCGCGGCGAGGTCGGCCGGGATCTCCTCGACCGCGTAGTCCTCGCCCTTCTGGGTCTCGCCGCGCCAGGTCAGCGCGCGCATGCCGATCAGGTCGACGACGCCGATGAAGTTGGACTCGTTGCCGATCGGCAGCTGCAGCACCAGCGGCGTCGCGTTGAGCCGGTCGATCATCATCTGCACGCAGCGGTAGAAGTCCGCGCCGGTCCGGTCCAGCTTGTTGACGAAACACATCCGGGGTACGCGGTACTTGTCCGCCTGCCGCCATACGGTCTCCGTCTGCGGCTCCACACCGGCGACGCCGTCGTAGACCGCCACCGCACCGTCGAGCACCCGCAGCGACCGCTCGACCTCGACCGTGAAGTCGACGTGGCCGGGCGTGTCGATGATCTGGATGACGTGACCCTTCCACTCGCACTTGGTGGCGGCGGACGTGATGGTGATACCGCGCTCCTGCTCCTGCTCCATCCAGTCCATGACGGCGGCGCCCTCGTGGACCTCACCGATCTTGTACGTGATGCCGGTGTAGAACAGGATCCGCTCGGTCGTCGTCGTCTTGCCGGCATCGATGTGCGCCATGATGCCGATGTTGCGGAGCTTGGCGAGGGCGGCGTCTGCGGCTGCCACGGTAATCCCTACTTCGTCTCGTCGTCGTTGGTGCGCGCTACCAGCGATAGTGCGCGAAGGCCTTGTTCGACTCGGCCATCTTGTGCGTATCCTCGCGCCGCTTCACCGCGGCGCCGAGGCCGTTGCTCGCGTCGAGCAGCTCGTTCTGCAGCCGCTCGACCATCGTCTTCTCCCGCCGGGCCCGCGAGTACTGCACGAGCCAGCGCAGGCCCAGCGTGGTCGCCCGGGTCGGGCGGACCTCGACCGGCACCTGGTACGTCGCGCCACCGACCCGGCGGCTGCGGACCTCCAGGGTCGGCTTGACGTTGTCCATGGCGCGCTTGAGCGTCACGACCGGGTCCGTGCTGGTCTTCTCCCGGCAGCCCTCCAGGGCGCCGTAGACCACGCGCTCGGCGAGCTGGCGCTTGCCGCGCAGCAGGATCTTGTTGATCAGCTGGGTGACCAACGGCGAGTTGTAGACCGGGTCCGGGGTGAGCGGCCGGCGCGGCGCGGGGCCCTTACGCGGCATGTCAGCTCTTCTCCTTCTTGGCGCCGTAACGGCTGCGAGCCTGCTTTCGGTTGCGGACGCCCTGGGTGTCCAGCGAACCACGAATGATCTTGTAGCGCACGCCCGGGAGGTCCTTCACCCGGCCACCGCGCACGAGCACGATCGAGTGCTCCTGCAGGTTGTGGCCGACGCCCGGGATGTACGCGGTCACCTCGAAGCCGCTCATCAGCCGGACGCGAGCGACCTTGCGCAGCGCCGAGTTCGGCTTCTTCGGCGTGGTCGTGTACACGCGGGTGCACACGCCGCGCCGCTGCGGGCAGCCCTTCAGCGCCGGCGTCTTGCTCTTACTGACCTTCGCCCTGCGGCCCTTGCGGACCAACTGCTGGATCGTTGGCACCGGGTTTCCTGTCTCCTGCTCGTGTTGTGGAGCCCCGCCCTTGCGAACGGCGCCGACCCCCGCGGTCGGGCGTGTCGTCCGGCACACGGAGCGATCTTCCTCGCGGAAGACCCTGCTAGTCCTGGTCGCGGCACGCCGTCCTGACCAGCCTGGGCCGGTCCGGCGGAGCCGGCAGGGCCGGCCTCGGCGCACGCGCGAGGGGCCCGGGGCAAACCCGGGCACGAGGGGAAAGCGTACCCACCGTGAGCGCACAGGTCAAAACCGGGTCCTACGTGCTCGCGACAGAACGCTCGGCGGACAAGTCTACCTGGCCCACCGTGGTGGCCGTCGGGGGTTATCCGGGACCGGCCGTGACCCGACTCACCCTGCCACTCGTACTTACCCTGCCGCGGTCTCACCCTGCCGCGATCAGGGCGAGCATGACGATCAGGGCCAGCGCGATGCCGGACGAGCCGCAGGCGATGCCCCCGATCGCGAGCCCCCGTCCGCCGACCGGGGCCCGCTTCACCTGGCGCAGCCCGACCAGCCCGAGCGCGATGGCGGCGGTTCCCGTGGCGAGCGCCAGCACGGCGAACGCCCCGCCGACCAGCGCGCCGGCGTTCGCCTGCACGCTGATCAGCCCGAAGCACCCGACGAGCAGCGTGACCAGGAGCGACCCGATCCCGGCGACGAGCGAGCCGATCGCGGGGCCGGAGGTCGTCTGCGGGACGTCGAGGTAGGCCACCGCGAACGGGGTACCGGGCACCGGCTCGACCCGCTTCGGCGGCCGCCACGGTGCTCCCGCGGGCGGCGGTACCGGTGGCAACGGCAGGCCCAGGCCCGGTCGTACCGGCTGGACCGGCGGCACCGGCGGGGGGGCCACCACCGGCACCTGGTCCGAGGGGCCGCCCGGCGGCGTCCAGCCCGTCCCCGAGTACGGGGTGTCTCGGTCGCGCTCGCTCACCCGCCCATCATCCCCGCCCCGGCTGTCAGCGCGAACGTCCAGGTTGGCCGATCTGCCGCGTTTGGAACGTTCGAATCGGACGTCAGCCCCCCGCCGGGCGGCCCTGCGCCCGAGGGGTCAGTCCGTGCCCGGGTCGAAGTCGGCGCCGCCGGGGCTGGCGAGCCCGAGCAGCCCGACCACCGCCGCGATCGTCAACGTCACCGCCGCGAGGATGATCCCCGCCCAGGCGAGCGAGACGCCGGTCCGCAGCCGCCGCCCGCCGGTCAGGAAGCCCTGCGCCGCGCGCATCTCGGCGCGGGCCTCCCGGGCCAGCACCAGCGCGAGCGTCGCCGGCACCAGCCCGCCCACGAACGGCCCGGTCAGCGCGGCCATCACGCCCAGCGCGAGCACGACCGTGGTCTTGGAGTCCCGGACTGGTTCCGGATCGAGCGGGTGCCGCACGGGCCCACCCTACAAACAGTCGGGGCGCCCCGAACCCGGGACGCCCCAACCGATGGCCTCGACTCAGCGGTACGAGCCGAAGTCGAAGTCGTCCAGTGGCACCGCGGCACCGCTGGCCGGCCCGAACCCGTAGTCGGTCTCGGTGTACCCGGTCATCGAGTACACCTTGGCCTTCGCCTCCTCGGTCGGCTCGACCCGGATGTTGCGGTACTTGTTGATGCCCGTACCGGCCGGGATGAGCTTGCCGATGATGACGTTCTCCTTGAGACCGATCAGCGAGTCGCTGCGGGCGTGGATCGCCGCGTCCGTCAGCACCCGGGTCGTCTCCTGGAACGACGCCGCCGACAGCCACGAGTCCGTGGCCAACGACGCCTTCGTGATGCCCATGAGCACCGGACGGCCGGAAGCCGGCTCGGCACCCTCGGCGACGATCCGCCGGTTCTCCGCCTCGAACTGAGCGCGGTCGACCAGCAGACCCGGCAGGAACTCGGTCGCGCCGGAGTCGATGATCGTCACCCGCTTGAGCATCTGCCGGATGATGATCTCGATGTGCTTGTCGTGGATCAGCACACCCTGCGAGCGGTAGACGTCCTGGACCTCCTGGGTCAGGTGGACCTGGACCGCCCGCGGGCCGAGCACCCGCAGCAGCTCGTGCGGGTCGATCGTGCCCTCGGTGAGCTTCTCGCCGACCTCGACGTGGTCGCCGTCGTGCACCCGCAAGCGGACCCGCTTCGAGATCTTGTCGTGCACGATCTCGTCGCTGCCGTCGTCGGGAATGATCACGATCTTCCGCGACCGGTCACCGTCCTCGATCCGGATGCGGCCGGCGGTCTCCGCGATCGGCGCCTTGCCCTTGGGCACGCGCGCCTCGAAGATCTCCTGCACCCGGGGCAGGCCCTGGGTGATGTCCTCGCCGGCGACACCACCGGTGTGGAACGTCCGCATGGTCAGCTGGGTACCCGGCTCGCCGATGGACTGGGCGGCGATGATGCCCACCGCCTCGCCGACGTCCACGGTCTTGCCGGTCGGCAGCGAACGGCCGTAGCAGGCCGCGCAGACCCCGAGCTTGGACTCGCAGGTGAGCACGCTGCGCACCCGTACCGACTCGATGCCCGCGGCGACCAGCGCGTCCACGGAGATCGTGGTGAGGTCGGTACCCCGTTCGACGACGACCTTGCCCTTCGGGTCGACCGCGTCGTCGGCGATCGTCCGCGCGTGCACGCTGGTCTCCGCGTGCTCGTGTACGCCCAACCCACCGTCGACGAGCTCGCCGACCTGCATCGGGATCGCCCGCTCGGTACCGCAGTCCTCCTCGCGGATGATCACGTCCTGCGACACGTCCACCAGACGCCGGGTCAGGTAACCCGAGTCCGCGGTCCGCAGCGCGGTGTCCGCGAGGCCCTTCCGGGCGCCGTGCGTGGAGATGAAGTACTCCAGTACGGACAGACCCTCGCGGAACGACGCCTTGATCGGCCGCGGGATGATCTCGCCCTTCGGGTTGGCCACCAGGCCACGGATCGCCGAGATCTGGCGCAACTGGAGCAGGTTGCCCCGGGCACCCGAGTGGATCATCATCCACAGCGGGTTCTCCTGGGGCAGCGCGGTCTCCATCTCCTTGGCCACCTCGTTGGTCGCCTTGGTCCAGATCTCGATGAGCTCGCCGCGGCGCTCCTCGGCGGTCATCAGACCCCGCTGGTACTGCTTGTCGATCCGCTCGGCTTCCTTCTCGTACCGGCCGAGGATCTCCCACTTGTGCGGCGGCTGGATGACGTCCTCGATGCCGATGGTCACGCCGGACCAGGTGGCCCAGTGGAACCCGGCGTCCTTCAACGCATCCAGCGTCGCCGCGAGGGCGACCTTCGGGTAGCGCTCGGCGAGGTCGTTGACGATCGTCGAGAGCTGACCCTTACGGATCTCGTAGTTCACGAAGCGGTACCCCTCGGGCAGCGTCTCGTTGAACTGGACCCGGCCCAGCGTGGTCTCCACGATCACCGAGTCGCCCGGCTGCCAGCCCTCCGGCGGCTCCCACGCCGGCGCGCCCACGCCGTTGTCGACCGACGTGACGTCCGGCAGCCGGATCTTCACCTTGGCCTGCAGGTGCAGCTCGTGGTTGTCGTACGCCATCCGTGCCTCGGCGTCGGACGCGAAGATCCGGCCCTCGCCGAGCACGCCCTCCCGGACGTGGGTCATGTGGTACAAACCGATGATCATGTCCTGGGTGGGCATGGTCACCGGCTTGCCGTCCGCCGGCTTGAGGATGTTGTTCGACGAGAGCATCAGGATCCGCGCTTCGGCCTGGGCCTCGGCGGACAGCGGCACGTGCACCGCCATCTGGTCACCGTCGAAGTCCGCGTTGAACGCGGTGCAGACGAGCGGGTGGATCTGGATCGCCTTGCCCTCGACGAGCTGCGGCTCGAACGCCTGGATGCCCAGCCGGTGCAGGGTCGGCGCCCGGTTGAGCAGGACCGGGTGCTCGGAGATGACCTCTTCCAGCACGTCCCACACGACCGGCCGCTGCCGCTCGACCATCCGCTTGGCGGACTTGATGTTCTGCGCGTGGTTGAGGTCGACCAGGCGCTTCATCACGAACGGCTTGAACAGCTCCAGCGCCATCTGCTTGGGCAGGCCGCACTGGTGCAGCTTGAGCTGCGGGCCGACCACGATGACCGAACGGCCGGAGTAGTCGACGCGCTTGCCCAGCAGGTTCTGCCGGAACCGGCCCTGCTTGCCCTTGAGCATGTCGGACAGCGACTTCAGCGGACGGTTGCCGGGCCCGGTGACCGGGCGACCGCGGCGGCCGTTGTCGAACAGCGCGTCGACGGCCTCCTGCAGCATCCGCTTCTCGTTATTGACGATGATCTCGGGCGCGCCCAGGTCGATCAGGCGCTTGAGCCGGTTGTTCCGGTTGATCACCCGGCGGTACAGGTCGTTCAGGTCGGACGTGGCGAACCGGCCACCGTCGAGCTGCACCATCGGGCGCAGGTCCGGCGGGATCACCGGTACGCAGTCCAGCACCATGCCGAGCGGCGAGTTGCGGGTGTTCAGGAACGCGGCGACGACCTTGAGCCGCTTGAGCGCCCGGATCTTCCGCTGGCCCTTGCCGCTGCGGATGATCTCCCGCAACAGGTCGGCCTCGGCGTCGAGATCCATGTTCTCCAGTAGCGACTTGATCGCCTCGGCGCCCATGCCGCCGGTGAAGTACTCACCGAACCGGTCGCGCAGCTCGCGGTAGAGCAGCTCGTCGGTGACCAGCTGCTTGGGTTCGAGCTTGCGGAAGGTCTCCATCACCTCGTCGAGACGGTCGATCTCCCGCTGCGCCCGGTCGCGGATCTGGCGCATCTCGCGCTCGCCCGAGTCCTTGACCTTCCGGCGGACGTCCGCCTTCGCGCCCTCGGCCTCGAGCTCGGCCAGGTCCTGCTCCAGCTTCGCGGCCCGCTTCTCGATCTCGGCGTCCCGCGCGTTCTCCGCCTGCCGCTTCTCGGCCGCGATCTCGTTCTCGATCGTGGCCATGTCGCGGTGCCGCGCCTCGGTGTTCACCGACGTCACGACGTACGAGGCGAAGTAAATGATCTTTTCGAGGTCCTTCGGAGCGAGGTCCAGCAGGTAGCCCAGCCGGCTCGGCACGCCCTTGAAGTACCAGATATGGGTGACCGAGGCGGCGAGCTCGATGTGGCCCATCCGCTCCCGGCGCACCTTGGATCGGGTCACCTCGACGCCGCACCGCTCGCACACGATGCCCTTGAAGCGGACCCGCTTGTACTTACCGCAGTAGCACTCCCAGTCCCGCTGCGGCCCGAAGATCTTCTCGCAGAACAGGCCGTCCTTCTCGGGCTTGAGAGTGCGGTAGTTGATCGTCTCCGGCTTCTTGACCTCACCGTGCGACCACAGCCGGATGTCCTCCGCCGTGGCCAGCCCGATGCGCAGTTCGTCGAAGAAATTAACGTCGAGCACTGGTGTCTGTATCCTCTCCCCGCTCAGATTTCCTCGACGCTGCTGACGCCCTCGTTAGGGCGCCGCGCCAGGTCGATGCCCAACTCCTCCGCGGCGCGGAACACCTCGTCGTCCGTCTCCCGCATCTCCAGGGCCACGCCGTCGCTGGAGAGCACCTCGACGTTGAGGCACAGCGACTGCAGCTCCTTGAGCAGGACCTTGAAGGACTCCGGAATGCCCGGCTCCGGGATGTTCTCGCCCTTGACGATGGCCTCGTAGACCTTCACCCGGCCGAGGACGTCGTCGGACTTGATCGTCAGCAGCTCCTGCAGGGCGTACGCGGCGCCGTACGCCTGCATCGCCCAGCACTCCATCTCGCCGAACCGCTGGCCACCGAATTGGGCCTTACCACCCAGCGGCTGCTGGGTGATCATCGAGTACGGGCCGGTGGACCGCGCGTGGATCTTGTCGTCCACGAGGTGGTTCAGCTTCAAAATGTAGATGTAACCGACCGCGATCGGCGCGGGCAGCGGTTCGCCGGTACGACCGTCGAACATCGGTGCCTTGCCGCTCGCGCCGACGAGCTGCGCACCGTCGCGGTTCGGCAGCGTCGAGGACAGCAGGCCGGCGATCTCCTCCTCCTTGGCGCCGTCGAAGACCGGCGTCGCCACGTTGGTGTCCGGAGCGGCATCGCTGGCGCCGATCGCCTTGAGCGACTTCTTCCAGTCGTGGTCCGTACCGTCGATCTTCCAGCCGGTCTTGGCGACCCACCCGAGGTGGGTCTCCAGCACCTGGCCGATGTTCATCCGGCTCGGCACGCCGAGCGGGTTGAGCACGATGTCGACCGGGGTGCCGTCCTCCAGGAACGGCATGTCCTCGACCGGCAGGATCTTGGCGATGACGCCCTTGTTGCCGTGCCGGCCGGCGAGCTTGTCGCCGTCCTGGATCTTCCGCTTCTGCGCCACGTACACCCGGACCAGCTCGTTGACGCCCGGCGAGAGCTCGTCGCCGTCCTCGCGGGAGAAGGTCCGTACGCCGATGACCGTGCCGGTCTCGCCGTGCGGGACCTTCAGCGAGGTGTCGCGGACCTCGCGCGCCTTCTCCCCGAAGATCGCGCGGAGCAGCCGCTCCTCGGGCGTCAGCTCGGTCTCGCCCTTGGGCGTGACCTTGCCGACCAGGATGTCGCCGGGGACGACCTCGGCACCGATCCGGACGATGCCGCGCTCGTCGAGGTCGGCGAGCATCTCCTCGCTGACGTTCGGGATGTCGCGGGTGATCTCCTCCGGACCGAGCTTGGTGTCCCGGGCGTCGACCTCGTGCTCCTCGATGTGGATCGAGGTGAGCACGTCCTCCTGGACGAGGCGCTGCGACAGGATGATCGCGTCCTCGTAGTTGTGGCCCTCCCACGGCATGAACGCGACCAGCAGGTTGCGCCCGAGCGCCATCTCGCCGTTCTCGGTGCACGGTCCGTCGGCGATGACCTGGCCGGCCTCGACCCGGTCACCCTCGAACACGATCGGCTTCTGGTTGACGCAGGAGCCGGCGTTCGACCGGCGGAACTTGTGCAGCAGGTACGTCCGGCGGTGCCCGTCGTCCTGGTGCACGGTCACGTAGTCCGCGCACAGGTCCTCGACCACGCCGCCGACCTCGGCCACCACCACGTCACCGGCGTCTGTGGCCGCCCTGAACTCCATGCCGGTACCGACCAGCGGCGCCTCGGCCTTGACCAGCGGGACCGCCTGGCGCTGCATGTTCGCGCCCATCAGCGCCCGGTTGGCGTCGTCGTGCTCCAGGAACGGGATCATCGCGGTCGCGACCGACACCATCTGGCGCGGCGAGACGTCCATGTAGTCGACCTGGTCCGGCGGGACGTTGTCGAGCTCGCCACCCTTCCGGCGGACGAGCACCCGGTCCTCGGCGAAGTGGCCGTCGCTCTTCAGCGGGGCGTTGGCCTGCGCCTTGACGAACCGGTCCTCCTCGTCCGCGGTCAGGTACTCGATCTGGTCGGTGACCGTGCCGTTGACCACCTTGCGGTACGGCGTCTCGATGAACCCGAACGGGTTGACCCGCCCGAACGTCGAGAGCGCACCGATCAGGCCGATGTTCGGGCCTTCCGGCGTCTCGATCGGACACATGCGCCCGTAGTGCGACGGGTGCACGTCCCGGACCTCGAAGCCGGCCCGCTCCCGGGACAGGCCGCCCGGGCCGAGCGCCGACAGGCGCCGGCGGTGGGTCAGGCCGGCCAGCGGGTTGGTCTGGTCCATGAACTGCGACAGCTGGGACGTACCGAAGAACTCCTTGATCGCCGCCACCACCGGGCGGATGTTGATCAGGGTCTGCGGCGTGATCGCCTCGACGTCCTGCGTGGTCATCCGCTCCCGGACGACCCGCTCCATCCGGGACAGGCCCACCCGGACCTGGTTCTGGATGAGCTCGCCCACGGTACGCAGACGGCGGTTGCCGAAGTGGTCGATGTCGTCCGGCTCGTAGTCGGGCTCGCCGGTGTGCAGCCGGCAGAGGTACTCGATCGTGGCGAGAATGTCGTCCTCGGTCAGCGTGCCGGTGGTGATCGGCACGGCGACCTGGAGCTTCTTGTTGAACTTGTACCGGCCGACCTTCGCGACGTCGTACCGCTTCGGGTTGAAGAAGAGGTTGTCGAGCAACGTCTGCGCGTTCTCGCGGGTCGGCGGCTCACCCGGCCGCAGCTTGCGGTAGATGTCCAGCAGCGCCTCGTCCTGACCGGCGATGTGGTCCTTCTCCAGCGTGGTCAGCATCAGCTCAGACCAGCCGAAGCGCTCGCGGATGCGCTCGTTGGTCCAGCCGATCGCCTTGAGCAGGACGGTCACCGCCTGGCGCCGCTTACGGTCGATGCGGACGCCTACGGTGTCCCGCTTGTCGATGTCGAACTCCAACCAGGCGCCCCGGCTCGGGATCACCTTGACGCTGGAGAGGTCGCGGTCGGAGGTCTTGTCCGGCTGCTTGTCGAAGTACACGCCCGGAGACCGGACGAGCTGGCTTACCACGACCCGTTCGGTGCCGTTGATGATGAACGTCCCCTTCGGCGTCATCATCGGGAAGTCCCCCATGAACACCGTCTGGCTCTTGATCTCGCCGGTGGTGTTGTTGGTGAACTCCGCGGTCACGAACAGCGGGGCGCAGTAGGTGAGGTCCTTCTCCTTGCACTCCTCGATCGAGGCCTTGACCTCGTCGAAGCGCGGCGCCGAGAACGACAGCGACATCGTGCCGGAGAAGTCCTCGATGGGACTGATCTCGTCGAGGATTTCTGCTAGACCTGAGCGCGCATGCGGATCGCCGGCACTGCGGTGCTGCCACGCCTCGTTGCCAACGAGCCAGTCGAACGACTCGGTTTGGATGGCAAGGAGGTTGGGCACCTCAAGGTGTTCGGTGATCCGGCCGAAGGAAATCCGGCGGGGAGCGAATGCGCTCGACGTATGGCTGGTCTTCGCAGGGCGGGAAGCTGCCAAGATGCGTCCTTCCGAGGACCGGTGGTGCGACGGCCGTTTGCGCGCACTCCGACAGGCCCCGCTCTTAGTGGCCACAAAGGGACATTACGGGCAGGGGTCAAGTCAGAAGACAGCGCAAACTAGCAGTGTAGCCGTGTGGCTAACCGCTGTCCAGCCGCAACCGCAGGGTCCGTCAGAACGTGCCCTCAGCAGGGCCGCTCTTTCGCCTCTCGCAGTGCCTTGGCGGGCCGTCAGTCGTCACAAGCACCGAAAGCTGTGCTGTTTCAGCGTGCATGCCCTGCACGTCCTCGTCAAGGGTTTCGTCCAGCGTCGGACAGGGCGGTTCTGGACAAAGCTGCATCTAACGCGGGTCGGGGCGCCCCCTTGACCTGGGGACGCCCCGAACCGAGCCGGTGTGGCCAGTGTTACAGGTGACGGTCACTTCAGCGTGACGCCGGCGCCCTCCGCCTCGAGCTTCGTCTTGGCCTTCTCGGCCGCTTCCTTGTTGACCTTCTCCAGGACCGGCTTCGGCGCGGCCTCGACGAGGTCCTTCGCCTCCTTCAGGCCCAGCCCGGTCAGCTCGCGCACGACCTTGATGACCTGGATCTTCTTGCCGCCGTCGTTCTCCAGGACGACGTCGAACTCGTCCTTCTCCTCCTCCGGCTCGGCCGCCGCGGCGCCGGCGCCGGGGGCAGCCATCATCATCGCGGCCGGGGCGGCGGCGGTGACGTCGAAGGTCTCCTCGAACTGCTTGACGAACTCCGACAGCTCGACCAGCGTCATCTCCTTGAACGCGTCGAGCAGCTGGTCGGTAGACAGCTTTGCCATCTCTGTTTACTCCTGTGTCTCCGTGGGGGCGCCCGACGCGCCTGCTTCCTCTTTCTCGCGCTTCTCCTGCAGCGCCGCCACCAGCCGCACCGTCTTCGACAGCGGGGCCTGGAACAGGGCTGCGGCCTTGCTCAGGTTCGCCTTCATCGCGCCGGCCAGCCTGGCCAGCAGCACCTCGCGGGACTCCAGATCGGCCAGGTGGCTGATCTGGCTGGCCGACATGGCCTTGCCCTCGAACACGCCGCCCTTGATGACGAGCAGCGGGTGGGTCTTCGCGAACTCACGCAGACCCTTGGCCGCCTCGACGACGTCGCCGGAGACGAAGGCGAGCGCGGTGGGCCCGGTGAACAAACTCTCCAGACCTTCGATGCCCGCGTCCGCCGCGGCGCGCTTGGCCAGCGTGTTCTTCGCGATCTCGTACCTGGTGCCCTGGCCGAGCGAGCGCCGCAGCTGCTTGAGCTGGGCGACCGTCAGACCCCGGTACTCCGTCAGCACGGTGGCCTGCGCCGTGCGGAAGTGCTCGGTGAGCTCCGCGACGGCCGTGGCCTTGTCGGTCCGAACCGGCTTGTCCGCCATGTCCCTCCTCTCTGGTTGCTCCGCCGCTGGGTCCGGAGAAGAGAAACGCCCCGGCGCAGGGCGCACGGGGCACAGGAGGCTGGCCGTGTCACTCCCTGCGCGGGCCGCCCGCTCTTCGGCGGGACCTTCGTTCCGCGCTGTGGCCGGGCGGCTGCGGCGCGGAAGACCAGCGGTCTATGGGTTTGACTCCGCCGGAAAGAGTAGCACCTCCGCTCGGAAGGCCCGGCGCTCCCCTCATGCGGACACAGAGGCCTCCGGGCGTCCGGAGACCTCTGTGCCGGTGAGGACGGGGGTCAGGCCGCGGCCGCTTCGGCCGTCTCCCTCAGGTTGCGGGTGACGTTCGGGTCGACCGGGATGCCGGGACCCATCGTCGTGGTGACGAAGACCTTCTTCAGGTACTTGCCCTTCGCCGCCGACGGCTTGGCCCGCAGGACCTCGTCGAGCACGGCCGCGTAGTTGTCGATCAGCTGCTCGGCGGTGAACGACGCCTTGCCGATGATCAGGTGCAGGTTCGAGTGCTTGTCCACCCGAAAGGTGATCTTGCCACCCTTGATGTCCTGCACCGCCTTGCCGACGTCCATCGTGACCGTGCCGGTCTTGGGGTTCGGCATGAGACCGCGCGGGCCCAGGATCCGCGCGATCCGACCGATCTTGGCCATCTGGTCCGGCGTGGCGATCGCCGCGTCGAACTCCAGCCACCCCTCCTGGATGCGGGCCACCAGGTCGTCCGTGCCCACCGTGTCGGCGCCGGCGGCCTCGGCCTCGGCCGCCTTGTCCCCGGCCGCGAAGACGATCACGCGGACGGTCTTACCCGTACCGTGCGGCAGATTGACCGTGCCACGGACCATCTGGTCGGCCTTGCGCGGGTCGACACCGAGGCGCATCGCGACCTCGACCGTGGCGTCGAACTTGATCGGGCTGGTCTCCTTGGCGAGCTTGATCGCCTCCGCTGGCGCGTACAGCTTGGTGCGGTCCACCTGCTCCGCGGCCTTGCGGTAACCCTTGCTGCGTTGCATGTCTACGTTTCTCCCTGTGGTGTCTGGCGGGCGCCTCAACCAGGCGCCCTCCCACGTCTGCGGTCAGTCCTTGACCGTGATGCCCATCGACCGGGCGGTACCGGCGATGATCTTCTCAGCCTGGTCGAGATCGTTGGCGTTGAGGTCTTCCATCTTCCGCTGGGCGATCTCGCGGAGCTGCTCGTGCGTCACCGAGCCGACCTTGTCCTTGTGCGGCTCGCCGGAGCCCTTCTCCACGCCGGCTGCCTTGATCAGCAGTCGGGCGGCCGGAGGGGTCTTCAGCTTGAACGTGAACGTGCGGTCCTCGTACACGCTGATCTCGGCGGGGACGATGTCGCCGCGCTGCGACTCGGTCTGGGCGTTGTACGCCTTGCAGAACTCCATGATGTTCACGCCGTGCTGGCCGAGCGCGGGGCCGACCGGCGGCGCCGGGGTGGCCTGGCCCGCCGGCAACTGAAGCGTGAAGGTCTTGACGAGCTTCTTCTTCGGAGGCATGGCTCTACTACTTCCTGGGCTGGATGGGAACGCTCAAGACTACCCGATGGGGCAACTCCGGTCCGGTAGGAGTCCGGTTGACCTCGACGGACACCGACCCCGGAAGTCCGGCTAGATCTTTGCCACCTGGTTGAAGTTCAGCTCGACCGGCGTCTCCCGCCCGAAGATCGACACCAGTACCTTGAGCTTCTGCTGGTCAGCATTGATCTCGCTGATCGTGGCCGGCAGCGAGGCGAACGCGCCGTCGGTGACCGTCACCGAGTCGCCCACCTCGAAGTCCAGCACCTTGACCTCGGGCTTGGACTTCTTGGCGGCCTCCGGCGCGACGGCCGGCGCGAGCCACTTGAGGACCTCCTCCAGCGACAGCGGGGCCGGGCGGTCGGCGCGGTCGGTGGCGCCCACGAACCCGGTCACGCCGGGGGTGTTGCGCACGCAGGAGTACGACTCCGGGGTCAGCTCCATGCGGACCAGGATGTAGCCCGGGAAGACCTTGTTCTGCACCTGGAGCCGCTTGCCGTTCTTGACCTCGACCTCTTCCCGCGTCGGCACCTCGACCTGGTAGATGTAGTCCTCCATGTCGAGGCTGGTGATCCGGGTCTCCAGGTTCGCCTTGACCTTGTTCTCGTAGCCGGCGTACGAGTGCACCACATACCAGTCGCCGGGGGCGTAGCGCAGCTTCTGCCGCAGCTCGGCCACCGGGTCGAACTCGTCCTCGACGGCCTCCGTCTGGATCGTGCCCCCGACCGACTCGGTGTCGTCGTACTCAGCCACGCTGCTCACTTCCGTCACGTTATTCGGTGTCGTCCGAGCCGAAGACCCACAGCACCACCCGGGCGAAGCCCTGATCGAGCAGGCCCACGATGGTCAGCATCACGGCGACGAAAACGATCACGACCGCGGTGTAGGTCAGCAGCTCCTTGCGGGTGGGCCAGATGACCTTGCGCAGCTCGGCCACGACCTCGCGGAAGAACCGCCCGATCCGGCTGAAGATGTTCACCCGCTCGGTGTCCCGCTTGGGCCGGGCGCCTTCCGCCTTGGGGCGGGCCTTGGTCGCCGTGCCACCGCGCCGGGAGGGCGCGGGCTCCTCGTCGTCGAGGGCATCCTCGTCAATGGCGTTCTCGTCGACGACGTCCTCGAAGATCTCGTCGTTGACGAAGTCTTCGTCGTCGTCGCGCCGCTTGCGCTCGGCCACTTCGCCCTCTTCCATCTCGTGGGGGTGTTATCGCGCAGCGTATCGCGCCGCGCGCATGCCGGCCGAATCGTGCCGGTCCCCGGCGGCGGACCCAAGGGCCGCCGGTTACGCAGGGGCGACAGGACTCGAACCTGCAACCTGCGGTTTTGGAGACCGCTGCGCTGCCAATTGCGCCACACCCCTACCGTGGGACGACGTCGTCACCCCACGGGCGACCAGTGTACGGGTACCATCGCGGCTTTCCCAACCGGCTATCCCGTTACGGTGGCTCGTGCCTGGGCGAGGATCTTCTCCCCGGCGCACGTCGCCGTGATGTCGAGTTGGACCAGCCCGTCCTCGGTCACCGAGCGGACCACCGCCGAGACCGCGATCTCGGTACCGATGTCGTCGTCCGGCACGAGTACCGGCCGGGTGAACCGGACCCCGTAGTCGACGACCGCGTCGGGCCGGCCGACCCACTCGGTGACCGCCCGCCCCACCAGCGCCATCGTCAACATGCCGTGCGCGATCACGCCGGGCAGGCCCACCTTCACGGCGTACCGCTCGTTCCAGTGGATCGGGTTGAAGTCCCCGGACGCCCCGGCGTACCGGACGAGGTCCGCCCGGGTGACCTGGTAGGTCCGCTCCGGCATCTGGTCGCCGACGTTCACTCCGCCCCCCTGACCACGAGCTTGCACCAGACGGTGACGACCGGCTCCCCGGCGTCCGTGGCGATCTCCGTCCGGGTGGTGAAGAAGTCGAGCCCGCCCCGGCTCATGATCTCGTCGATCACCGTCGTACACAGCAGTTCGTCGCCGGCGACGACCGGCCGGTGGTACGCGAAGCGCTGGTCGCCGTGGACCACCCGGCTGTAGTCCAGGCCGAGTCCGGGGTCGTCGATGATCGGATCGCGCGCCTGGACCGTGGGGATCACCGGGAAGGTCGGCGGGGCGATCACGTCGGGGTAGCCGAGCGCGCGGGCGGCCGCCGGGTCGTGGTGCGCCGGGTCGGTGGCGCCGATCGCGGTGGCGAACTCCCGGATCTTCTCGCGCCCCACGAGGTAGGAGGAGGTCGGCGGGTAGGTCCGGCCGACGTACGACGGATCCAACGGCATGGAAAGACCCTACCGACCGTGCTGGCTCGGCGCGTCCGGCGCCGCCCAGCGACCCGGGCAGTCGCCGGCCGCCGGTCGGCCGGGTCCGTAGCCGGTCGCTAGCGCGTCTCGCGGTGCGCCGTGTGCTTGCCGCAGCGCGGGCAGAACTTCTTCAGCTCCATCCGGTCGGGGTCGTTGCGGCGGTTCTTGCGCGTGATGTAGTTGCGCTCCTTGCACTCGGTGCAGGCCATCGTGATCTTGGGACGGATATCGGTCGCCTTGGCCACGGCGGGGCTCCTTCTCCACTGAACCGGCCGGTAAACAGTACACGAGGCGCCGTCGGCGCCTCGTTCCTCGTAGCGGTGGCCGGACTTGAACCGGCGACACAGCGATTATGAGCCGCTTGCTCTGCCAACTGAGCTACACCGCCCCTGAGCCCCCTTACGGAATCGAACCGTAGACCTTCTCCTTACCATGGAGATGCTCTGCCGACTGAGCTAAGGGGGCGTGCGCTCGGTAAGAGTACACGGTCCGCTACGGCACCGCACGCAAGCGTCGCACCTCGCCCGTCGGCGTCGGCTCGGCCTCGGTCTGCGCCCCGAACCAGGCTTCCAGCCGCTCGTACGGCAGCGGCCGGCTGAACAGGAAGCCCTGCCCGATGTCGCAGCCGATCTCCTCGAGCAGGTCGAGGGTGAGTTCGCTCTCCACACCCTCCGCGACGACGGTCAGGCCGAAGTGCCGGGACAGGTCCACCACCGCCCGGACGATCGCCAGGTCACCGGGGTCGGTCGCCATTCCCTGCACGAAGGTCCGGTCGACCTTCACCTCCTGGACGGGCAGCCGGCGCAGGTACGACAGCGAGGAGTACCCGGTGCCGAAGTCGTCGACGGACAGCCGTACGCCTATCTCGTGCAACCGGCGGAGGGTGGGCATCGGGCGGTCGGTCTCGCCGACGACGCCGTCCTCGGTGATCTCCAAGGTCAGCCGATCGGGCGCCACGCCGTACTCGTTGAGCAGCTCGTTCACCCGGCCGGGGAAGTTCGGATCGAGGAGCGTACGCGGCGACAGGTTGACCGCCACGGAGAGCGGGCGCCCCGCGTCGGACCACTGCCGGCAGCGCCGCAGGCCCTCGGCGAGGACCGCGTCGGTCAGGCGGGACAGCTGCCCGGTGTGCTCGGCCACCGCCACGAAGTCCTCGGGCGCGACCGAGCCGTGCGCCGGGTGCTCCCAGCGGGCCAGGCACTCCACGCCGACCAGGCGCCGGTCCTTCAACGCCACCTTCGGTTGGAAGTAGACCTCGAGCTCGTCGGCGTCCAGCGCCCGGCGCAGCTCCCCGGCGAGCCCCAGCCGCCGGGCCGAGCGGGACTCCAGGCCGGGGTTGAACAGCCGTACCGCGGCCGGCACCGTCTTCGCGGCGTGGGTGGCGACGTCGGCGCGCTGCAGCAGCATCGCCGCATCCGAACCGTGGTCCGGGTGGACCGCGATGCCGACCGCCGTGTCCACGTCCAGCGTGAGCGTGCCGAACTCCATCGGGTCCTGCATCGACGCCCGGATCTCGCTGGCGAGGTCGGCGGCCGCCTCGGCCGAGGTGGTCCGCAGGGTGACCGCGAACTCGTCGCCGCCGACCCGGCCGACCAGCGCGGCCGGCGGGGCGATCATCCGCAGCCGGCGGGCCACCTCGGCGAGCAGCTTGTCGCCGGCGCTGTGCCCGAGGGACTCGTTGACGTCGCGCAGACCGTCCACATCGAACAGAAGGACGGCCACGACCTCGCCGGGCGCGCGGACCTTGACCGCCTCCTCCAGCGAGGCGAGCATGCGCCGGCGGTTCGGCAGGCCGGTCAGGGCATCGTGGTACGCGTCGAAGCGCAGCCGGTCGACCAGCCGCGAGTTCTCCACCGCGATGCCCGCCTGCCCGGCGACGGCCTCCATCAGCTGGACGTCGGCCTGCTCGAAGTGCGCCCGCCCGCCGAGCCGGCCGGCCACCTCCAGGCACCCGATGACCGCCGAGCCGGAGCGCAGCGGTACGAAGATCGCGTCCTTCGTCCCGTTGGCCTGCAACTCGCGCAGCAGGGCCGGGTCGCCGAGATGCTCGCCGACCGCGATCGTGCGGTCCTCGTCGACGGCCCGCCGGCGGAGCTTCTCCGGTGTCGGCGCCGTGTCGAGCAGACCCTTGTCGTCGACCCTCGTGGTGAGCAGCACCTCCGGGTACCGCCCCTGGATCGGCAGCCAGAGCGTGGCGTACTCGGACCGCATCAGCTCCCGGACCCGGCGCAGGAGCGCGTCGGCGAGCGCGCTGTCGTTGCTGGTATCGCTGATCGACCGGGTCAGTTCGTAGAGTTCGCTCAGCGTGTAGCGCTGGTTCAACGACTGCGCGTACGACCGGTAGGCGACGAAGAATGCGATGGCAAGTCCGGCCAGGAGCAGCACCGCCCACGGGCTCACCTGGAGCGCGAGCAGTGCGATCAAGGCGAGCGTGATATTGGTCGCGGCAACGACATGGCCGCTGACGACCGTCCGGACCAGATCCCGGTTGGACGGCCTTCCCTGGACCACGGTGAGCACGGCTACCACGGCGGCCAGCGAAACCAGAACGTTCGCCTCGACCGCGGCCGCAAGCACGAACCACGTCCGGGGCCCCACGTCGGCGAGCGGCCCGTAGGCGATCGCCACCAGGTACGCCACACTTATGCCGACCGCGGCTGAGGCGGCATTGAACCAGAGCTGGACCGGTTTTGCGCGCCGAATAGTTCGAATGATTATCGATGCCAGGACGCGGGCGGAAATGGCGGCGATCGGCGCGACATAAAAGAGCGCCAACAGCAATGGCAGTTCGGTCAGCGCGAACGCCAGCGCGTGGCGGCGGATTTCGAAGCGAAGTACCGCAGCGTCGGCGGCGAGGAACAATCCGACAAAAAATACCGCGTAAAGCCAGTCTTCCGACGAAGCTGGCCGATTAACTGCCGCAAGCAACGCCAGCGGTACAGCGATGATCGCAAGCGGCGCGGTGACAAACCACGCTAGCTGCGGTGAGCGACGTATCGGCGTCCTCAGGCTGGGCATCCGTCACCGATCGGCAATGCCGATCAGTCCCACTGGTAGTCGGACGCGGTCGCAGCGGCCTCGTTGAGGACCGAACCCCAGTCCCCGGTTGGACTGCTGCCGGGCGGCGACACATCCCACTGGTAGTCATCGGACGTCGCTGCCTGGACCCCCACGATGCCGGCCACCGTCACTGTCAGACCGAACAGGGCGATTGCCACTGTCCGACCGACGGTCCGGCCGATCCTGCCTGCACGCATCTTCGTAGCTCCTGTCGATGTGCGCGAGAGCCCGGTTGTTGGGGGTTGAACTGATCGTGCCACAGGCGACGGTGGGGACCAACCCGGTGCGCCCTCGTCCACCCGGCGCTGGCCAGATATTAGCCGAACGGTTGGCCGGACATACCCGAACCGGGGTCCCCTCACACCCGTTTTGGGAATAGAGGCATGTCACCATAAGCGTCCCTGTTACCGTACGCAATCAGCGACGATCGGTGGGTTGCCGTTAACCGGGTCGATTGGTGCGACCACGTTCCGCTACAGTCTCCGCGAGGCGCGCTCTGGGACGGCGCGGGAGTCGACGTTGGATCTACGGGTCCTCGGTCCTTTGGACGTAGGCATCAACGGGGCGACGCTCTGGCTGGGCGCCCCGAAGCAGCAGAGCGTGCTGGCTCTGCTGGCGGTCCATGCCAACCGCGTGGTGGGGGTCGACGAACTCGTCGACGAGCTCTGGCCCGACCGGCCACCCCCGGCGTCGGCTGTAGCCAACATCCGTAGCTATGCCGCAACCCTGCGCCGGCTGTTCCACGCCGCAGAAGGAGCATGCGACCGGATAGTCCGCTGCGGCACGGGCTACCGGCTACGTGCCGACCCGGCCGAGCTGGATCTGCTGGCCTTCACCGAGGAGTGCCGCCGGGGCCGGACCGAGATTGAACATGAGAATCCTTCAACTGCCGTTGCCCTGCTGTCCGGCGCCCTGGCCCGCTGGCGAGGTCCGATGCTCGCCGGCCTGCCGCGCGGCACCACCCTGGCGGCGAAGTGCGCGGCGCTGGAGGCGGAACGGCTCAGCGTTACCGAGCAGCTCCTGGAGCTCCACCTCGCCATGGGCAAACCGGAGGCGGCGGTACCCGCACTTCAGGAACTAGTCCGGATGCATCCGCTGCGGGAGCACGCTCACGCACTACTCATGCTGGCCCTCGAGCAGGTCGGGGACACCGCAGGAGCGCTCTCCGCGTACACCGCCATACGGCGGGCTCTGGTCGAGGAACTCGGTGTCGAGCCGGGTCCCGAGTTGCAGCACATCCACCGTGCTGTCCTCAATCGTGACCCGGACTGAACCGTGAGCCCGGACTGCCCGATCGACGGCGGGACTCGCTGGCCAACCCACCTGATGTACCGGCACGACCGAGGGAGCTTCCACCGGATCTTGGATATTTCGCCGGCCGCCGCGAGGAGATTGTCCAGATCACCGGGGCCCTGACCGGCGGGCACGACGATCGGCGACGCCCCGCCGTGGTGATTCTCAGCGGTAGCGGCGGCGTCGGCAAGTCCGCTCTGGCCGTCCATGTCGGGCACACCGTCGCCGACCGGTACGCCGACGGACAGCTCTACGTCGACCTTCAGGGATCAAGTCCCGGATTGAGCCCGCTCACGCCGGTGGACGCTCTGCGACGCCTGCTGCGCAGCCTCGGGTACCCACAGGACCAGATTCCTGCCGACGAAGCCGCCGCCGCGGGACGCCTCCGTACGGCTACCGCGGACGGCAGCTTCCTCCTCGTGCTGGACAACGCCCGCGACGCACATCAGGTAGTTCCACTGCTGCCATCGAGTGGTCGGTGCGGCGTGATCGTCACCGCGCGCCAACAACTCGCGACCCTGGATGCGGACGCTCACCTGACCCTCGGTTCGTTCCAGCCGGCCGAAGCGCTCGCCTTGCTCACGCACATGGTCGGCGACCAGATGCTGGAGGGCTCGACCGCCGAGACGCTGGTGTCCCTCTGCGAAAACCTGCCGCTCGCCGTGCGCATCGTGGCCGGTCGGCTGCTGAGCCGGCCGGATCTCTCGCCGGGGGAGCTGATGCGGCGCCTGATGGACCGGGAACGACGGCTCGACGAGCTGGAGCTGGAAGGCGTCGCCGTCCGGTCTTGCATCCGGGTCGGGTACGACGCGGTCGCCTCCGGCGATGGGAGGTCGGACCGGCTGGCGGCGCAGGCCTTCCGCGCGCTCGGACTGCTCAACGTGCCGGACATCCAGCCGGCCGTCATGGCTGCCATGCTGGCAGAACCAGACCTGGACCGGATCGAGTCGGCGCTGAACCGTCTGGTCGCCGCGCAACTCCTGACTGCCAATGGACCGCGGTACCGTCTGCACGACCTGGTCAGGCTCGTCGCCGCGGAACGGTCGGCGGACGAAGACGATCCGGACAGCGCCGAGCGGATTCTGTACCGGGGCTTGGCGTACTACGCCGCCGCACTCCGGCGGGCCGGCGAGATGCTGCGACCGGAACGCACGTGGATTCCCCCAAGCCTCGATGCCTTAGCAGGCATTACCAGCGTCGACTTCCGCGAATCGGCGGACGCACTGAGTTGGATCGAGGCTGAACTGTCCAACGCGGTCGCCGCCGCCGAACAGGCCAGCCGGCACAACGGAGATCTCGGGCGCCTTGCCCTGTCGCTTGTCGGCACGATCCAGCCCAACCTGTACGCCCGCAACGACTGGCACACACAGCACATGCTGGCTGGACTCGCGGTGGCTGTGGGGGCATCGTCACCTGACCCGGAGGAGCGCGGCTGGGTCCACTTCGTCGCCGGGCGCAGCGAGGCCGATCGCGGCAATGGAGCCGAGGCGCTCGACCACTTCCATCGAGGACTCCCGCTCCTCAAGCAGGCCGGCAGCCTCCGGGGCGTGGGTCTCGTACTGAATGCGCTCGGCATCGTCGCCATGAACCACGCCCGTGACCCTGACCTCGCCATGAAACACTTCACCGAATGCCTGGAGCTGTCACGGCGCCACCGCTTGGCGGCGCACGAAGCGAACATCCTCCACAATCTCGGAAACCTCTGCATAACAATCGGCAACTGGGATGCTGCGCGGGATCACCTCGAGCGTTCGATGAGGATCTGGCGCCAACGGGGCGACAACGAAGGGCTCGCCCGCGCGTTGGCCATCCTTTCCGTCATTCACTGTGCGCAGGACCGGCACGAGGAGGCAACTGCGTGCGGGGCGGAGGCGGCGTCCCGGGCCCGGAGCATCGGCAATCCGCTCCGGGAGTGCCTCGCCCTACTCGTCGTTTCAGAGGTACATCGCCGGCAGGAGGAGTATGACCGCTCCCGCTCGGAGGCGGATGCCGCGCTGGCGTTGGCCCGCGACAGCGCATACCGGTACGGCGAAGCCGCGGCACTTCGCCAGAAGCTGAAGGTGGCACGTTCGACCGGCCAGCACGCCTCGGCGTCCGCACTGCGAGCGGAGGCGGATGCCGCATTCGCCCGGCTGCCTACCACGCTCGACCCCGTCTACGAGTCCGTTCTCGCGGCCCACTGACCGCTCGGATGCGAGGTGTTGACCCGTCCCCCGACGTGGTGCCGGCGGTCGTGATCTGCTTGGGTGGCGGCATGAGCTCCCGGGGTCATGCCGCGCACCGGATCTACAGCGTCGTGGTCTTCATCGTGCTCGCGTCGCTGGACAACGTCGCGATCGGGCTGGTACCCCCGCTCTACAGCCCGATCGCCGCGGCGCTGGACACCCGCCCGGCGGCGCTGGGCTGGGTCACCGGGACGAGCTTCCTGGTCACCGCCGTCGCCGCGGTCGGCTGGGCGTACTACGGCGACCGGACGAACCGCAAGCGCCTGCTCATGGCCGGCACGCTGATCTGGGCCGCGGGGCTCTACCTGACCAGTCTGTCCGACACCTATCTCGCCTTCTTCGGCGCCCAGATCCTCGCCTCGATCGGCCTCGGTGCGGTCGCCTCGGTGGGCTTCTCGGTCGTCAGCGATCTGATCTCACCGCGTCG
>Ga0075418_10000195_pt1 | contig 58466 bp, 50 predicted proteins | sample SoiMetdeltSBSDD2_FD_81776 | JGI IMG/M metagenome (GOLD analysis project Ga0075418, IMG submission 81776) | Bulk soil microbial communities from a Populus tree surrounding site in Tennessee, USA - Soil MetaG P. deltoides SBSDD2 | ecosystem: Environmental > Terrestrial > Soil > Tree plantation...
CGCCGACGTCGAGCTGAACCCCTCGGCCGCGGACCCCGAAGCGCTGGGCGCCCACGACGATGTCGTACGCGCTCGCCCCCCCGCGTCCCGCGCCCACCGCCTCCCGCGCCTCGTCGAGCGTGATGTCGCGCCCGAGGTACCCCAAGACCATCGTCAGGCAGGCGGCCGCGCAGTCGGCGCCCTCCATCTGCGGGACGAACGGGATCGCGCGCCGCGGCCTAGTCGCCACGCGCGCTCCGGAGCGAGGGGAACAGGAGGCCGAGCAGGCTCTCCTTCCCGACCGGCGCCCGAGCCGTGAGCACCTCCCCGGCCGTCGCCCCTGCGCCGCGATCCCCGAAAAGGATCGCGTCGGCGATCAGGACGCGGGATGGAGCGGCGCCCCCCGGCCAGGTCGCGCCGCGAATCCGATCGATCACGAGAGTGAGCGGGGCGGGCTCGAGCCGCACCGCCCTCACCTCCGCACGGAGCGTCCGCCGCGCATCCGAGGGATCGCCGAGCTGGACGACGAGCCCCGACGCGATGCCGCGACGGTCGCGATCGGAGAAATAGAGCGTGACCGATTCGGGCGTTTCGACCGCGGCGAGCCCTTGCGCGTACACCGCCACGGACCCGAGCGCCGCGTACGCCGCGCCGGCGACGAAGACGGCCACGAGGAACGCGAACGTCCATCGCGTCCAGGACGGCGGGACACGCAGGACGTCGCCGGAGGATCGTGCTCCGGCGTGGTGGCGGAGCGCCTCTTCGCGAAAGAGTCCTTCGGTCATCGACGGATCAGCCTCCAGCCGTCGGCGTAGAGATAGTCGAGATCGTCCCGGCGCTCCAGCCGTCCCGACACCTCGACGGGGCGACCGACCAGATCCGCGATCCGAGACCCCAGCGGGCTTCCATCGGCCGCGACCAGGATGAGATGCGCCTCGCGCCCCCGCTCGTCTCGCGCGAACAGCATCGGCGGGATCCCGCCCGCGAGGCATCGCAGCGCGCAGGCGCGGTGCACGGCGAGACGTCCCGGGTTCATCACGCCGAGAAAGCACTTCGAGTCGACGATCTCCCCCGTGAGCACCCGGCGCCCTTCGTCCACGATGCGCGTCGCGGGAGGGGGCGGTCCGCCGGTCGGGAGCGCGGGCTCGTAGGGCTCGATGTCGGCCAGCTCGATCATCGTGGTCGAGCCCCGGACGATGCGCCGTCCCCGCACCGTCACCGGCCTCCCGTCGAATGCGGCCACGACGCCTCCCACGCCGTGCTTCCCCTCGGCGACGAGCGGATAACGGACGACCGCGGCGAACGGCGAGCCGTCGCTCGACTCCCTGGCGAGGAGCACCGGGACCGGCTCGGTCTCGATGGTCCCGCGCCAGGCCCGAGTCTCTCCGTACTCGAAGACCGCACGGTCGAAGGGGCCGGTCGCCGCCGCGAAGAGGGCGGCTCCGGCGACCGATGCCCCGAGCAGCCACCAGGCGATGCGTCGCGTCCGCGCCGCGCAGCTCGCGGGAGCGGGAAGGTAGCCGACGAAGAAGTCGTCAGACACGGGCCGGCTCGACGGCGGTTCCCGGCTCGTGCGCCTCGGGGTTCACCCAGACCCGGCCCGCGACGACGCGCACGTCGAAGGTCGCGATCTTCTCCGTGAAGGGCGCGGGGGAGCGGCCGGTCTGCGGGAGGTACTGGTAGCCGTGCCAGGGGCACGTGATACAGCCGTCGATGATCCGCCCCTCGCCCAGGGGGCCTGCCTGATGCCGGCAGACGTTCGAGACCGCGGAGATCCAGCCGTCGTAGCGAAAGACGGCGATGCGCTCCTTGTCGCAGACGATGCGGGCGCGATCCTCGGGGATCTCGGCCGCCGGCCCCGCGTCGATCCAGCCGTCCGGCCCCCGAGGCGTCGCCCGGTCCCCAGGGCGCTCGCGCGACGCGGCGAGGAGGTGGATCGACAGGAGCCAGATCATCCCCACTCCCGTCGCGATCGCGAGCGCGGGGTGGATCTCGGAGCGGAGCGCGCCGAACGCGACGTGGAGCGAAAGGAGCGCATACGCGAGATACACCGCCATGTGGAGGGACTTCCAGACGCGAGCGCTCAGGTTGGCCAGCCAGAAGTCGTGGCTCGTCGCCGCCATTAGGAAGAGGATCACGAGCGCGCCGAGACCGAAGGTCTGGAACCCGAATCCCGTGGTCAGGAGGCTGACCAGCGGCGGCACGTTCCCCAGCGCGTGGAACTGGACGATCGCGAAGATCGCGTGCGCCAGCGCCAGGCAGAACATCGCGACGCCGAGGTGCCGCCGGTTGTAGAGGAGCGGGAGCAGCGCCGGCCGCAGCCGGCACAACGGCCCGATGGAGAGGATGACGTGGAGGAGGAGGAACGCCGCGAGGGCGAGGCCGCGGATCAGGAGGGTCTCGATCGTCGCGTCCGGATGGAACGCGGCGCCGATCGCGACGAACGCGCCGAGGAACAGCGCGACACCCGCCGCGAGCGCCGTGTCGTAGCGTCGCTTGAAGCGGTTCCAGCCGACGGCGGCGTAGGAGACGCTCATCGCAGGACGACGCCGGCGACGAACGCGATCGGAAGGAGGATCGCGAGCCCGATCAGGATCAGCCTGTGGGCGCGGCGGAGCGCCCGGGTCAACGCCCTCTCCCGACCGCCGCCCATCGGCGCGCGATGAACGGCCAGAGCGCGATCACGCCCGGGAGGACCAGCACGCGGAACGTCCACGGCGTGCCGCGCGCCGCGGCGTCGATGCGTCCGATCCCCGTGATCACGAACGGCACGCCGATCAGCGTTCCGACGCCGAGGTAGACCCCGAGTGTCCACAGGGCGACACGGGCGGCGTCCGCATGCATGGGGCGAAGGTTACGGGAAGTACCAGTACAGCACCAGACTCACCGACCAGCCGCCGCGCTGGACGAGCACGTCGTAGTCGATGGTGTAGGTTCCGCCGGCCGGGAGCTGGGCGGTCAGGTCGAGGTCCTGATCGCAGGGTGCATTTCCCGTGCACGCCACGTAGCCGGGACACCAGCCCGCGCGGGAGAACGTGCAGGACGGCCAGCCGCACGCGTTCCAGCCCATGCACGCCGTGATGCCCCCCGGGGTGCAGTCGGTCCGGAACGGGACGCCCGTCCAGATCGGCGTGCCGTTCTTCAGGATCCGGTTCGTCCTGTGGCAGAACTCGTCGCAGTTCTGGCAGGTCCCCCCCGGGCAGTTCGAGGTGGTGGTGCAGGCGTTCCCGTTGTTCGACCCGCCGTCGCAGTAGAGCGTCCCGCCATGGCCGGTGGTGAAGAGCCGCATCACGACCTTGTTGGCCCCGAGCGGGATCGAGACCGACCGCGTCGCGAGGGGCGCGCCGCCGAACCCGACGACCTGGATCCCCGCGGCGGGGTGCTTCGCGGACGCTTCCTCGGGGCGCTTGCTGAAGGTGAACTCGCTCGTGACGTGCCAGCCCGCCGAAGCGAAGTTCGCGATCTCGGCCCCGACGTACTTGTGCCCGGTGAGCAGCGGGGCGTACGGCGTGACGTCGAGCGAGAGCACGCGGGGGGGGACGACGCCGGTGCCGTTGGGCGCCGGGGCGTCCGTGCCGAACGGGGTGATCGCGCGCATGAGCTCGAGGTTGTCGTTGGTGACGCAGCTCCCCGTTCCCGCGATACAGCCGTCGAGCACGAGGAAGAGCTGCGCGATCCGGTCCCACGGATCGCCGCACGGGTTCCACCCGCCGGGCGTGGGGTTCGTGCTCCCGCACTTGTCCGTGCACCCCATCTGCCCCGGCTTGCAAAGCCTCGAGTCCAGCGTGTAGGTCACCGTGATCTTGGTCCAGTTCCCGGCCGGGAAATCGACGGGGACCATCAGCTGGAACCCGTCGCTGCGCTGAACGGTGCCGGGCCGCGGCGGACAGCTCTGGCCGCCGCCGAGCCAGCAGAGGGCGTCGTCGTCGTGGGCGCGCACCCGGACACGGCCGGCGACCGCCTCGATGTGCTCGTTCGAGAACGCGGACTCGTTCCCGGCCGCATCGACGGCCACGACCGCGAAGTAGTAGTTCGTCCACAGCGCGAGGCCGGTCATCGACGTGGCGAGCGACAGCCCGACGTCCTTCACGTTGTCGTAGACGTGCGATTTCGTGCCGTAGTAGACGAGGTACTTCGTCACCTCTCCCGCCGGCGCCGCCGCGGTCCAGGTGAGCTCGATCGTCGTGTCGGTGTAGCTGCCGGAGATCACCGGGAGCGTCGTGACGGTGGAGCCCCTCGATTCGGATTCGTTGCCGGCGGCGTCGACCGCAGTCACGAGGTAGTAGGCATCGATGCCGGAGCCGAGGGCTCCGGCGTCCAGGAAGCTCGGGGTGGGCGACGTTCCGATGCGATTGCTCCCGCCCGCCTTGTCGGGGACGAAGCTCGGCACCGATCCCCGATAGACCCGATAGGAGGCGACGCTCTCCACTCCGTCGTTGACGTCGCGATCGACGAGCGACCAGGACAGCGCCGCGTCGCCCCCCGACTTGCCGACCAGGACGTTGGCCGGGGCCTTCGGCTTGGTGACGTCCGCGCCGAGCGTGGCCGGAGCCAACGCCAGAAGGGCGGGAAGCACGAGGATCGCGGGACGCAAGGGCCGGCTCATGATCGCCATTACGTACACCCGGTGCGCGCGACGATCAACGGGAAAAGCCGCGGCGTCACTTGAACAGGTGGCCGTAGCGCCCGGGCTTCCCCTGCTCCCATGGGCGATAGACATTGCAGAAGTCGATCCGCTCGCCGAGCAGCGGGTGGTCGGCCCGCCAGAGCTTGTACAGGAGCCCCCGTCGCGGGACGCCGAGGTTCTCCTGCTGGAGCTTCACGAACGCGGTGGCGGCCGCGTGGTTGTCCCGCGTGATCTCCAGGCCGAAACGGTCGGCCTCGTGCTCCTGCCACCGCGAATACGCCCCGGCGACCGGTGTGACGACGAACGACAGCACGCCGACCAGGATGATGATGAGCGGAAGGGAGGCGACGTCCGAGAGCTCCGTGAATCCGAACCGCGACCCGAACCGCGCGATGAGCCCTCCTTGCAGGCGATAGGCGGCATAGAGCGTGACCAGGATCAACCCGGCGAAGAAGAAGATCGATTTCACCACGTGACCGAGCACGTAGTGGCCCATCTCGTGCCCCATGACGAAGAGCAGCTCCTCCGGCGCGAGCTTGGCGATCGTCGTGTCCCAGAGGACGATCCGCTTGGTGCCGCCGAATCCGGTGACGTAGGCGTTGACCGTGTTCGTGTCCACGCTCTTCTCGACCTCGAACACGCGCGCGCCGTCGATTCCGGCGCGCCCCGCGAGGGTCAGGATCTGCTGCTCCAGCGCCTTGTTCTTCATCGGACCGAACTTGTTGAACAGCGGCGCGATCGCCACCGGGGCGACGAGCAGGAAGAACGCCGCGAGCGGGATCGCGAGCGCGCTGGTCCACAGCCACCAGCGGCGCGGGCTCTTCCGGAGGAGCAGATAGGGGATCCACAGGAAGAGCGCGCCGATCACGATCCCCACCATGAGTCCCTTGAGCTCGTCGCCGGCCCACTTGCCGAAGGTCTGATTCGAGAGGCCGTACGCGTGAGGCCGGACGAACCCGGCGAAATAGGACAGCGGCAGATCGGCCAGGAAGTCGATGAGGGCGAACAGCGCGACGTACACGACGATCGTGAAGAGCCACACGCGTCCGATCTTCCGGGCGCGATCGCGGAGCTTCGCGGAGAGACCCGTGAAGAGGATGAGCGCCGGCACGAGCAGGCTCCAGACCTGATCGGTCGCCCAGAGCCAGTTTCCCCCGCGGGCGAAGCGAAGCGCCTTTTCGGTGGGCTCGGGAACGGGGACGGGCCCCCGCTCCGGCTCGGGCGCCGGAGAGGAATCCGCCGCCTGGTTGGCGATGCCGTGCGGGGACTCCTCGGGAGGAGGATTCGGGGGCGCGGCGAGCCCCGGCACCCCGAGCGCGAGAGCGAGGACCGCGAGGAGCACGGCAACACGCGCGCTCACGGCTGGATCACCCGCAGCGTCGTGCTCGAGCCGAGATCCAGACGATTGTCCACCTGGCGCACGCCGTTGATCCCCCAGGCTTGCCGCTCGGCCGTGATCTTGTCGTGGAGCCGCGGCACTCGGCCCTCGAGCGTGACGGCCCCCGCGGCGACGGTCGCCGAGACCCGCCCGGGGAATCTCGGAGTCACGCGCGCGCCGAAGACCCCATCGAGCGCCTTCTGGATCCGGGCGTCCGGCGTGTCGGGGGTCTGGATCCGATCGATGACGTCCACGACGCCTTCGACGGCTCCGCAGAGCGCGCGAAGGTCGCTCCGCCACGACGCGTGCTTCATCGTCCCGCTCAAGGTCACGACTCCGGCATCGACGGCGACCGAGATCGCCGAGGTCGCGTACCGCGGGCTCTCCGTCATCGACCGCTCGATCGCGGCGGCGATCGCGGCGTCCCCGGGTCCGGGAAACTCGAGGCGAATGCCGGTCCGATCGACGCCCGCGATTCCCTTGACCTTGCTCGCGAGCTCCACCACGTCGTCCGCTTGCCGCAGGTCGCGCACGACGCCCTGGGGGATCGCGACCCGGTCCCGGACGTCGATCTTGAGGTGGAGTCCGGCCGTGGGAGCGGAACCGCGGATGGACGCCTCGACGTTGCTCCGGAGGTCCATGTCGTCGAGGGTGCTCGCGCCCGCGCCGGCGACGGCGGTCCAGACGAGCGCGGAGGCGGTCAGGCGGCGCACGCCACGATCCTACGAAAAAAGGGCCGGCGCAGTTGCCCCACCGGCCCCTTTATTTTCCGAATCGCTCGTTCGCGGTCAGCGGCAGGTCTGTCTCTTCTTCGGACCGGCGCAATTCCTCGAGCAGCACTGCGCGTCCGCCGTGCAGACCGCTCCCGCCCCCGAGCACACGGCGGTGCAGCCGCTCGTGTTGAAGGTGCATGATCCGGTGCAGGCGAGCGTTCCTCCGGGGAAGCCCTGGCTCTGGCAGGTCTGTCCGTCGAGGTCGGCGCCGTCGCACTGCTCGCCGCCCTCACGGACGCCGTTGCCGCAGACGGCCCCTCCGCCCCCGCCCGAGCAGGTCCCGAGCAGGCCGCTGATCTGCGGGTAGATCAGGTCCATGCGGCCGCCGGAGTTGTAGCAGCCTCCGAAGTGGTGGAGCGCGACCACCTGGTTCGTGTTCCCCGAGAAGACCGGTGAGCCGGACGAGCCGCCGATGGTGTCGCAGTAGTAGCAGACGTCCGACGTCGCGCTGTTCCCGGCGCACGGCGCCGCGCGAACCGTGCACTTGCCGCCGGGATCCAGATCGGAGTCGATCGAGAGCTTCTTCGGGCCCGCATTGGGATGTCCCGCGACGTAGATCCGCTCCCCGACCGACGGGAGCCGATTCTCGAGCGTCGCGCACGGAACGCTGCTCGAGTTCCCGGTGGTCGTGAACAGCGTGTAGTCGAGAACCGCGTCGGTCTTGTTCAACGCGTTTCCCAGCACGCTCCCCGAGTAGGCGGCAGTGCCCGTCCCGCAGCCCGGCGTCTGGTAGTAGAAGCGGAGCTCGATCGAGGCGACCTGGCTCGCGGTCGAGGCGCAGTGGTTGTTCGTCAGGAACTGACCCGAGTCCGAGACCTTCACGGCCGTGCAGGCGCTGCAGCAGCCGATGTACTCGACCACCGCGGCGTTCGATTGGTCGTACTCCGCCGACGGGTCGTAGCATTTGACGTCGCGCCAATCCTGGGACCCGCAGACGCTCTCCGGCTGAGCGGGATCCTCGGGAGCCGGGGCCCCGATCTCGACCACGCCGCGGCCGAACGCGTCGGCCTCGAAGCCGAACGCGCTCCCGTTCGAGGCTTGCAGCCGGAGGATCGCCGTGTCGCCCCGGATCAGGTTCGCCCAGAACTCCCCGGAGCCCGCCGGTCCCTTGCCTGCGTACGCGAACGACTCGGCGCCGTCCGGACTGGCGATCTGCAGCAGATCGCCCGGAGCGAGGTCGAAGCGGTCGAAGTGCACACGGATGTAGGTTGCCCCCGGATACCGGATCGTCCACGTGCGCGCGTTCGGTCCGGATCCGATGCCGTAAGGGTGCGGCGAGCCGAGAGCGACCGTCTCGAGCTCGCCGATCTTGGTCGCTTGGGGTGTCGCCGCCCAAGCCGCGCCGCCCGCGGCGAGCATGCCGAGAGCGGTCAGTCCTGCCAGAATCCTCACACGTCCCTCCTCCGGGGATTGGACGTTCCCCCCCTGATCCCGCGTGAGACTACGGCCGCGCTGTTACGCTATCAACGCCTTTTTGCGGGGGAGGCACGAGCGATGGCGTCGCGCTGGTTCGCGATCGGGGCTGGGCTCGCGGCGGCGGGGGTCGCGCTCGGGGCCTTCGGTGCGCACGCGTTGAAGGGCCGGCTCTCCTCCGAAGCGCTCGCGATTTGGGAGACGGCCGCGCGCTATCACCTGATCCACGCCCTCGCTCTCCTCGCGACCGGCTGGGCCGCCGAGCGCTGGCCGGGGGGATGGACGACAGCGGCGGGCTGGGCGTTCGTGACCGGGATTGTCATCTTCGGCGGGAGCCTGTACGGGCTCGCGCTCACGGGTGCGCGCGCTCTCGGGGCGATCACGCCCTTCGGAGGCCTCTGCCTCATCGCGGGCTGGATCTGCCTGGCGATCGGCGCGGCGCGAGGCCGCTGAGAGCTTCCAAGACTCAGGGACAGGCAGCGATCGGCGCACGCGCCTGGCTCGCGCTCCCGCCGCCGAAGCTTCCCACCCCGCAGCCTTGTCGCGCCCGGACGAGGTAGTAGGAGCCCTCTCCGGCGGGGAGAGCACGGGAGTCCACGGCCGCTGGGGCGACGGCGCCGGCAGCGAGGCAGGCGGCCGCGATGACGCTGCGGTCGACACGCAGGGACGCGAGCGATCCGGTCACGACGTCATACGAGGTCGCGAGCGGCAGATCACTCCATGCGATGGAAGTCGGGCCGTGCCCCGAGACCGACAAGCTCACGACCTCGCCGGGGACCTCCGCGCACGCCGTGACCCGTCCGTGCGAGACGCAGGTGTCGAGCGCCGCTTCGTTGACGATGGCGCGCACGATCCGCACGCCGGCGGACGACCCGCCCGACTGCAGCACACGGAACTCGATCATCAGGATCGGACCCGCGCCCCGGAAGGTGGTCATCGGGTCGGCGGTGGCGACACGGATCGCCGCCTCGCCGGGATAGCTCAGCTCCGCGGTCAGCACCGCGCCGCGCGTGATCTCGGTGGTCGTCACGGCGATCGCCTGGAGGGCGGCCGGGTCGAACTCGAGGCTCACGTCGATCTCGATCCCGTCGGCCGGCTGGGCCTGAACCGGTACGAGGATCGTCCCGCCGGGAACGCCGGTGAGATCCCGAGGGATGCTGATCGCCACGTCGGCCCGGACGCGCTCCCCGGCGACGCAGCCCGCGGCGCCCCCGCAGGTCTCGGATCCGTTGCAGGTATCCCCGTCGTCGCAGAGCGCGCGTCCGTCGTCGTCGATCGCGCCGTTGCAGTCGTCGTCGACGCCGTTGCAGATCTCCGCGGCCGGCTGGCCCGGGAGGCACGAATCGACTTCGTGTCCTCCGACGCAGGACAGCAGCCCGGTCCGGGCGCACGCCCCCGCGCCGCAGAAGGACGGCGTCGCGACGTAGTCCTCGTCGATCTGGCCGTCGCAATCGCTGTCGATGTTGTTGCAATTGGTGTCGGCCGGCTGGACCGGAGGGCCCGGCGTGCAGGTATCCACCCAAGTGCCGCTCTCGCAGCTCCGGTTCCCCTCCGCCGCGCAGATCCCCACCCCGCAGGTCGTGACCGTGCGGGCGATGTCGTCGTCCACGGCTCCGTCGCAGTCGTCGTCGACGCGGTCGCACGTGGTGTCCGTTGCCGCGAGCGGGGACGCCGGCTGGCAGCTATCCACGACGTGGCCGGCCACGCAGGCGACGGTCCCCGACCGCCGGCAGGCTCCGGTTCCGCACGAGGAGGCCCCCGCGGGGAAGTCGTCGTCGACCGCGCCGTCGCAGTCGTCGTCCGAGTCGTTGCAGCTCGCGTCGTCGGGCGTCACCGGCAAGCCGGGCGTGCAGGTCTGCGGCACCCCGTCCAGGCAGGTCAGGATCTCCACGCGGCAGACCCCTTCTCCGCAGACCGTCGTCCCCGCGTCCACGGGGGCGTGATTGCACTCCTCGTCCCCGCCGCACCGGTCGAGCGTGCAGACGTTTCCGTCGTCGCAATCCGAGTCGTCGATGCAGATCGCGCCGTGCGCCGGGGCGGCCGCCGCGAGCACGAGCAGAGCGAGCGCGATGGGGAGCCCCGCGAAACCCGCCCGACCGCTCGTGTTCGCCATCGTCGAGAACGTCGATGGCGCGCCATCGGAAATCAATGGCTCTTTCGGTATGCGCCGGGCGCCGCGCGCGCGGCGTCGGCCGAGTCGGCGGTCTAGGGGGCGCCCGCCTTCTCCAAGAAAACCCGAAGGACCTTGCTCCGGGAAGGGTGGCGGAGCTTCCGCAACGCCTTGGACTCGATCTGGCGGATACGCTCGCGCGTCACCGCGAACGACTGGCCGACCTCTTCGAGAGTGTGCTCGCTTCCGTCTCCGACGCCGAACCGCATCTTAAGAACCTTTTCTTCGCGGGGCGTCAGCGTCTTCAGGACCGTCTGGGTCTGGGATCTCAGGTCCAGTTGAATCGCCGCTTCGACCGGGGAGACCGCGCTCCGGTCTTCGATAAAATCCTTGAGGTGACTGTCCTCCTCTTCGCCGATGGGCGTCTCCAATGAGATAGGCTCCTGCGCGATCTTGAGGACCTTCCTCACCTTCATGACCGGGATGCCCATCTTCTTCGCGATCTCCTCGGGCGACGGCTCGCGTCCGTACTCCTGGACCAGGCTCCGCGCCGTGCGGATCAGCTTGTTGATCGTCTCGATCATGTGCACCGGGATGCGGATCGTCCTCGCCTGGTCGGCGATCGCCCGGGTGATCGCCTGCCGGATCCACCAGGTCGCGTAGGTCGAGAACTTGTACCCGCGACGGTACTCGAACTTGTCCACGGCCTTCATCAGGCCGATGTTCCCTTCCTGGATCAGATCGAGGAATTGAAGCCCGCGGTTGGTGTATTTCTTGGCGATCGACACCACCAGCCGGAGATTCGCCTCGATCAGCTCGCTCTTCGCCTTCTTCGCCTCCCGGATCCCGCGGACGACGGCCATGCCGACCTCGTGGACCTCGGCCTTGCTCGCCATCATCTCCTGCTCGATCGACTTGATGTCGCCGCGCAGACCGTCGATCTTCCGCTGCACCTCGCGCTTGAGCCCGGCGTCGCGAAACGACTTCATCTTCTCCTTCAGGTCCTCGATGCTGCGCGCGTGCCGGCGGATCTTGTGGTCGGCGTCGCGGACCTGCTTCGCGAGGTTGTCGATCTGTGAGGGCACGAGGTTGAGCTGCCGCAGCTCGAGCGCGACCAGGACCTGCTGCCGCTTCGCCTTGAAGCGCGCGCTCTTCCACGCCCGGCCTCCCGCCGTCAGCTTGTCGAGCTTCTTCGTCGCCGCGTCGAGCTGGTTGATCTTCTTCCCCAGCCGCTGGATGACGAGCTTGGCGCGCTCGAGCTTCTTCGCCGACTTGTCCTCTTCCTCCTCGCCCCCGGCGAACACGTTCGCCGAGATCTGCGACTTCTTGATCCGCTCCCCGATCTGCCGCAGCTCCTCGTGCACCCAGCGGCTCCGCGCGAGGGCGTTCATGACCCTGCGCTCTCCGCGCTCGATGCGGCGGGCGATGCGGACCTCGCCTTCGCGCGTCAGGAGCGGGACGGTCCCCATCTCGCGGAGGTACATGCGCACGGGGTCGTTGGTTTTCTCGAGGGGACCGGGGATCGGCCCCTCCTTCCCCTCCTCGTCCTTCTCCTCCTTCGCGGCGTCCTTGGCGGACGGCGCGGGCGCGCCGGGTCCGATCTGCTCGCGCGCGTCGGCGTCGAGCACCGTGATCCCGTGGGCCTCGAGGAGGGAAAAGACCTCCTCGATCTCGTCCGGCGAGGACGAGATCTCGTCGGGAAGGGACTCGTTGATCTCGTCGTACGCCAGGAATCCGCGCTCCTTCCCGAGAGCCAGGAGCTGGCGGACCTCTTCGTACTTCGCCTCGACTCCCGAGAGCTGTTCGCGCTTCTTCTTGCTCATCGTCCTCTCTTGTCTATTGCGGTAGGTCACGGAATGGTGCGTCCATGTCGCGGGCGAGCTTCATCGCCTTCCCGAGCAGGGCCTCGGCCTCGTCGGGCTCGGCGTGGTCCAGGGAGCGCAAGACCTCACGGCTTTCCCTCTTCAACCATCCATGTTTCAACATTTGGAGACATCCGTCGACCTCGTCGGCCCCGCCGGCGATGTCCTCCTGGAAGGCGATCCGCGTGAGGAGCTCCCGGTCGGCCTCCCCTTCGAGGGCGTCGACGACGAGGGGGCCGTCCACCGGCAGCCCGCGCCGGTCGAGATCCAGGATGGTCGCGACGATCGCGGCGACGCGCGTCCCTTCGAGATCGGCCGATCCGAGCACCAGCCTCGCGTGCCCCCGCGCCTCGTCGCTGGTCAAGAGCACGCGGACGAGCCGCCCCTCGACCTCTCGCACGGTGGGCCGATCGGCGGGCCGGTGCCGGATCCCCGGCTTGGCGGACCGCAGGGCGTTGCGGAGCTCCTGCATCACGAGGTCGTCGTCGATCCGCAGCGCGTCCGCGAGGCGGCCGGCCCATCCCGCCCTCTGAACGGCGCTCTCGAGCCGCGCGAGCTTCGGCAGGATGGCGTTGATCGCGGCGACCTGCTCCTCGGGACGGGAGAGGTCGCGGCCGGCGAGCTCGCGCTGAACGATGAAGTCGAGATAGCCCGGGGCCTGGCGGACGATCGCGTCGTAGGCCGCGGCGCCGTGCTCGCGAACGAAGTCGTCGGGATCGAGACCGCCGGGGATCGCGGCCACACGCACGTCGAAGCTCCGGTCGAGGAAGAGCTCGAGCGACCGCGCCGCCGCGCTCATCCCGGGAGCGTCGCCGTCGTAGCTGACCACCACGCGCTCGGAGAAGCGGGCGAGCAGCTTGACCTGCGCGGGGGTGAGGGCGGTCCCGAGCGAAGCGACCGTGTTCTCGAAGCCCGCCTGGTGGAGAACGACCAAGTCCAAGTACCCCTCGACGAGGATGGCAAACCCCTCCCGCCGGATCGCATCCTTCGCGAGGTCGAGGCCGTAGAGGTTTTCCCCCTTCACATACGTAACGGTCTCGGGAGAGTTGAGGTATTTCGGCTCGGAATCTCCCAGGGCTCGCCCACCGAACGCGATAGGGCGTCCGGAGAGATCGTGGATCGGAAAGATCACGCGGTCCCGGAAGCGATCGTACTGACCCGTTCCTTCCTTTCGCGTCACGGCGAGGCCCGCTTCGAGAATCTCTGAAGGCTTGAACCCGCGCGCGCGCAGGGCGCTGCCGAGCGCATCCCAGCCATCCGGCGCGTAACCGAGAGCGAACCGCCGGCCGACGTCGTCCGACACGCCGCGCTTGGCGAGGTAGTCGCGTGCGGCGCGGCCGCGAGTCGGGTCCGACCACTGCGCTCGGAAGAAACTCGCGGCGGCCTCGTGGACGAGAAGCTGACGGGCCCTCAGGTCGTCGCCGGGCCTGGCCGCGGCCTTCGGGAGCGGTACCCCCCAGCGCTTGGCCAGGAACTCGACCGACTCGGCGAAGTCCAGCTTCTCGTAGAGCATCACGAACTTGAAGACGTCCCCCCCGGCCTGACAGCCGAAGCAGTAGAACAACTGCATTTGGGGGTCGACGGAGAACGACGGTGTCTTCTCGTGATGGAAGGGGCACAGCCCCTTGAGGCGACGCCCCGCCGGCTTGAGGGGAACGTAATCCGAGACCAGGCGAACGATGTCGCCCGCATTCCGGACCGCCGCGACGAAGTCCTTCGTGAGCGGAACGGCCAAATGGGCCACCCGGTGAAACGGACCGGACGGGGAGGGCCGTCCGGTCCGGGAGTGTTTTCTAACCGTTGTTCCTGCGCTCTTGCGCCAGTCGCTTCAAAAGCTTCTTGCGGGCGGCCAGCGCTTTCCTCTTCTTCTTCACGCTGGGCTTTTCGTAGTGCTGGCGCTTCTTGATCTCCGTCAAGATGCCCGACTTCTCGCACTTCCGCTTGAAGCGCTTCAAGGCGTTCTCGAGGCTCTCGTCCTCGCGCACCTTGATCAGCGGCATCGAATCCTCACCCCACTTTCCCGGTCACGTTTCGTTCGCCCTGCAATTGAGGGCTGCACAAAACCGCAACTCTAGCGATCGCCCCGAAAGCCGTCAAGCCGCGTGGAAGTGGGGGTCTCCGGCTCGCCGCACGCCGCAGACCGGTTTCGTCCGGCGAGATAGATACCGCCGCTCGATGGGGTGTGCAACAGTTTATCGACTCAGGCTCGCGCCTTCCGTGCGGTTGCGCCTCCGCAACGACGATTGATGAGCGACGCGAGGCAGCCGGCACCGTGTCCATTGTCGATATTGACCACGGCGAGGCCGGAGGCGCACGTGTTGAGCATCGTGAGCAACGCGGCAACCCCCGCGGCCCCGGTGCCGTAGCCGACGCTCGTCGGCACGCCGATCACCGGGCATGCGACGAGACCGGCGACGACGGACGGGAGGGCGCCTTCCATCCCGGCCACCGCGACGATCACGTTCGCGCGCGCAAGCGTCTCGCGATGAGACAACAGCCGGTGGAGGCCCGCGATACCGACGTCGAAGATGCGTACGACCTCCTCCCCCATGACCTCCGCCGTGAGCGCGGCCTCCTCGGCCACGCCGATGTCCGTGGTCCCCGCGCTGATCACCACCACTCCCGGTCGCGGGGCCCGCGCGCGGCCGGCCCGCAAGACCACGGCGCGGGCCGAGGGTGAGTACGCGGCGCCCGTGTGCCGCTCGCGGATCGCCTCGTGGACGTCGGGGCCGACCCGCGTGACCATGGCGGTCTGACCGGCGGCGTGGAGCTTGTCGACGATCGCCACGATCTGGGCGATGGTCTTGCCCGGACCGTAAACCGTCTCCGGGAACCCCCTGCGCGCGGCGCGATGGGTGTCGACCGTCGCGAACCCCAAGGATTCGCTCGGGAACCCCTGAAGCCGCTCGAGAGCGTCTCGAACCTGGACCCGTCCCGCTCGAACGCCCGTCAGCAGCCGTTTCAGAGCGTCCCGGTCCACGATCTCTCCAAGGCGTCGAACATCGCCCTTCGCGCTGGTAGCATAGCGTCCCGTCGAAACGACCCTACGGAGGACCGTCGTGAGCCCCACCACCGTCGAGCGCCGCTCCCACGCCCGGTTTCCGCATCGGTTCGAGATCGAAGGCCCTCCCGACGACCAGGGAACCCTGGCGCGGATGGTGGCGAGCGACCTCTCGCTCGGCGGTCTCCACTGCTCCTCGAGCCGCGACTATCCCGAGATGACCCGTCTCGCCGTCCGCCTGCAGCTGCCGCGGGGGAGCCAGGTCGACACGGTCGAGGTCGAGGCGGTCGTCGTTCACCGCCTCGAGCTGCCGTCGTCCTCGGGCTCGCCGCGGTTCGAGATCGGCCTGTTCTTCACCGGGCTCACCCCGCAGGCCCGCGAGCGGATCGCGAGCTTCCTGTCGCGCAACTCGTCGAACTGATCTCGATCGCGTCGACATTATTGTCGGCGGAGAGATCGACGCCTCTTCGAAGTCCGCGCCGGGCGCGGGTTTCGATGCATTGACTCCTTGACGCTCACCGATTGGCGCGCTGTAATGCGCGCGCGCGAACGCCACGAGCGAAAGGAGGTGAGACGGTGAACAAGCAAGAGCTGATCGGGAAGATTGCGGCGGACGCGGGCATCACCCGCTCCGCGGCTTCGACGGCGATCGAATCCCTCATCGACGGGATCACGTCGTCGCTGAAGAAGGGACAGCGGGTGACCCTCGTCGGGTTCGGCACCTGGGGCACCAGCAAGCGGAAGGCCCGGACCGGGCGCAATCCGCAGACGGGCGAGTCGATCAAGATCAAGGCGAAGACTGCGGTCCGCTTCAAGGCGGGCAAGCAGCTCGACAAGAAGATCAACCGGTAAGCTCGCCGATCCTCCAACAGATCTCAGGCCCTCGGGTCGGATCGGAGATCGGACCCGGGGGCCGCTTCGCTCACTCCAGCACGACGAGCTTGGCTCCCGCTTCGACGGTTTCCCCCGGCGCGACGGCGATCTCCTTCACGCGTCCGCCCCGCGGGGCCGCGACCTCGTTTTCCATCTTCATCGCCTCGATCACGACGATCCCCTGACCGGCGCGCACCTCGTCCCCAGCCTCGACGAGAACGCGGACGACCTTTCCGGGCATGATGGAGTCGATCCGCTCGGGACCGTCGCGCCGGCGGAGCTCCTCGCGACCGCCGCGGCTGGCGTCCGACAGCTCGACGAGCTGCTCGTGGGCCCCGTGGCGGACCCAGTAGCTTCCGCCCGAGCTCTCGACCGAAAGCTCGTACGACTTGCCTTCGTAGAGGATCGAGTAGAAGTCCGCCTCGAGCTTGCGGACGTCGAGGACGTGCTCGACCCCGTCGAGCGTCACCACGTACGCCGCGTCGACTCGCGTGATCGCGATCTCGTGCGTGCGGTCCCCGACCTTGGCCGAGAGCTTCACCGTCGCCATCCCGTCCGCGCGCCGCGCCTCCAGTCCGACCCGCGCCGGCCCCCGGCGGACGGCCGTGAGCCGCGGAGCGACAGCTGCTCCATCCTCCGAAAGTGCGCGACGCCGGCGGCGAGGACCGCGACCTCGTCGAGCCACGGATCGTTCCCGCGCGCGGCGAGATCCGGATGCTCCGCGAGGAAGCCCGTGTGGAGATCGCCGGCGAGGAAGGCCGGGTGCGTCATCAAGCGGCGGTGGAACACGATCGAGGTCTTGACGCCGTCGACGCGGAGCTCGTCGAGCGCCCGGGCCATGCGCGCCGCCGCCTCCGCGCGATCACGCCCCCAGGTCACGAGCTTCGCCAGGAGCGGATCGTAATGGACCGGGACCGTGAAACCTCCGTAGACCCCGCCGTCGTAGCGTACGCCGGGACCCGCCGGGGCGCGGAGCGCCCGGATCGTCCCGGGCGCCGGCACGAACCCCCGCGCGGGGTCCTCGGCCAGGATGCGGCACTCGATCGCGTGTCCTCGCGAGACGAGATCCTCCTGCCGCCAGGGAAGCGCCCCGCCCGCCGCGATCCCGATCATCGCCTTGACGAGATCGACGCCGTAGATCGCCTCCGTGACCGGGTGCTCGACCTGGAGGCGCGTGTTCATCTCCATGAAGTAGAAGGCCCCGTCGGCGGCTCGGAGCATCTCGACCGTTCCCGCCGAGACGTAGCCGCAGGCCTTCGCCGCCGCGACGGCCATCGCGCCGATGCGCTCGCGCGTGTCCGGATCGATGACGGGGGACGGCGCCTCCTCGACGAGCTTCTGATGCCGCCGCTGGATGGAGCACTCGCGCTCGCCGAGATGCACGCAGCGGCCGTGGGCGTCCGCGAGGACCTGCACCTCGATGTGGCGCGGACGCTCGACGTACTTCTCCAGGAAGATCGTCTCGTCGCCGAACGCGGACCTGGCCTCGCCGCGCGCCTGCGCGAGGAGGGAGGGGAGCTCGGACGCGCCGCGCACGACGCGCATCCCCCGCCCCCCGCCCCCCGCCGAGGCCTTGAGCAGCACCGGGTAGCCGATGCGCGCCGCGTGCGCCTCGGCGTCCGCAACGCCGGCGAGCGGAGGCGACCCCGGAACCACCGGGATCCCCGCGGCGGTCATCAGCTCGCGCGAGCGGACCTTGTCCCCCATCGCCTCGATCGCCTCGGGCGTCGGGCCGACGAACACGATCCCCGCGTCGCCGCACGCGCGGGCGAACGCCGGGTTCTCGGAGAGGAAGCCGTAGCCGGGATGGACCGCCCCCGCTCCGCTCCGCTTCGCGACGTCGAGGAGCGTGTCGATCCTCAGGTACGACTCCGACGACGGCGGCGGCCCGATGGCGTACGCTTCGTGCGCGTAGCGGACGTGCAGGGCGTCCCGATCCGCCTCCGAGAAGACCGCGACGGTGCGGATGCCCATCTCGTGACACGCGCGGATGATGCGCACCGCGATCTCGCCGCGGTTGGCGACGAGGAGCTTCTCGAACGGAGGCGCCATCAGAGCGGGATGTTTCCGTGCTTGCGCGGGGGGTTCGCGTCGCGCTTGGTGTCGAGCAGGCGGAGCGAAGCGATGAGCTTGCGCCGCGTGAGCGCGGGCTCGATCACCTCGTCGACGTAGCCGCGCTCCGCGGCGACGTAGGGGTTCGCGAACTTCTCCGCGTACTCGGCGACCTTCGCGGCGCGGACGCTGTCGGCCTCGGCCCCCGCGGACGCGATCTCGCCCCGATGGATGATGTTCACCGCGCCGGCCGGCCCCATCACCGCGATCTCCGCGCCGGGCCAAGCGTAGTTGAAGTCGGCCCGGATGTGCTTGCTCGCCATGACGCAGTAGGCGCCCCCGTACGCCTTGCGCGTGATGACCGTGATCTTCGGGACGGTCGCCTCCGCGAACGCGTAGAGCAGCTTCGCCCCGTGGAGGATGATCCCGCGGAACTCCTGCTCGGTCCCGGGGAGGAAGCCCGGCACGTCCTCGAACACGATCAGCGGAATGTTGAAGCAGTCGCAGAAGCGGACGAAGCGAGCGCCCTTCACGGACGCGTTGATGTCGAGGCACCCCGCGAGCACCGCCGGCTGGTTCGCGACCAGGCCCACCGGACGGCCGCCGAGCCGCGCGAACCCCACCACGATGTTCCTCGCGAAGTGCTCGTGCACCTCGAGAAAGCTCTCGCGGTCGACGACGCTCGCGATCACGGCCTTGATGTCGTACGGCTGGCTGGACGACTCCGGCACGATGGAGTTCAAGGCCACCTCCGCGCGGTCGTCGGGGTCGTCCGTCGCCGTCTCCGGGGGATCGTCCATGTTGTTCGACGGCATGTAGCTCAGGAGGGACCGCACGAGCAGGAGCGCGTCGCGATCGTCGGCCGCCGCGAAGTGCGCGACGCCGGAGGTCGCGTTGTGCGTCATGGCGCCCCCGAGCGTCTCCTTCGTGACCTCCTCGTGCGTGACCGCGCGGATGACGTCCGGGCCCGTGATGAACATGTAGGAGGAGTCCCGGACCATGACGGTGAAGTCCGTGATCGCAGGCGAGTACACGGCGCCGCCCGCGCAGGGCCCCATGATCACCGAGATCTGGGGGACGACGCCCGAGGCGAGCGTGTTGCGCAGGAAGATGTCGGCGTATCCCGCGAGGGAGACCACGCCCTCCTGGATCCTCGCCCCGCCGGAGTCGTTCAGGCCGACCACCGGGCAGCCGGTCTTCATGGCGAGGTCCATGACCTTGCAGATCTTCGCGGCGAACGTCTCGGACAGCGACCCGCCGAAGACCGTGAAATCCTGCGCGAAGACGAACAGGGGCCGCCCGTCGATCCGGCCGTGGCCGGTGACGACGCCGTCTCCAGGGATGCGCTGCGCCTCCATGTTGAAGTCGGCGCAGCGATGGACGACGAGCGCGTCCAGCTCCTCGAAGGATCCGGGATCGAGGAGGATGTCGATCCTCTCGCGCGCCGTGAGCTTGCCGGCGTCGTGCTGCTTTCGGACCCGCTCCTCTCCCCCGCCGATCCGGGACGCGGCGTAGCGGCGGTGGAGCTCGTCCAGACGCGTGTCGGGCATCGGGGCTCCGCTACTTCTTCGCCTTCTCCCAGTCGTCGAGGAACTTCTTGAGGCCGACGTCGGTGAGCGGGTGCTCGTAGAGCTGCATCATGACCTTGAACGGCATCGTCCCGACGTCCGCCCCCGCGAGAGCGCACTCGACCACGTGGACCGGATGCCGGATCGAGGCCGCGAGGATCTGCGTCGTGAAGCCGTAGTTGTCGTAGATCGCCCGGATCTGCCGGATCAGCTCCATCCCGTCGTGCGACACGTCGTCGAGCCGCCCCACGAACGGGGAGATGAACGTCGCTCCGCATTTCGCCGCCAGCAGCGCCTGCGACGGCGAGAAGCACAGCGTCACGTTCACGGCCGTCCCCTCGCCGCGCAGCGCCTTGCACGCGCGCAGCCCGTCCCGCGTCAGCGGGACCTTGACGGTCACGTTCTCGTGGATCTTCGCGAGCGGCCGGGCCTGCGTCATCATCCCCTCGAAGTCGAGGGCGGTGACCTCGGCGGAGATCGGCCCGTCCACGATCGTGCAGATCTCCGCGATGACGGACTCGAACTTCTTCCCTTCCTTCGCGACCAGGCTCGGATTGGTGGTGACGCCGTCGAGGATCCCGAGCTTCGCCGCCTCGCGGATCTCGTCGATGTTCGCGGTGTCGATGAAGAATCTCATGATCTCACTCCCCCGGATCGTCTTCGGCGCCCGCGGTGTCGTCGGGGTCCGGCGCGGTCGCCACGGGCGCGGACTTGCCCTCCTCCTCGCGCTCGGCCGTTCTGATGGCGGAGACGACCTGGTCCCCCTCCTCCATCTGGATGAGCCGGACGCCCTGCGTGGCGCGCCCGATCCGGCTGATCCCCGACGCGTCCATGCGGATGATCTTCCCGTACGCGGTGATGAGCAGCATCTGGTCGTCGTCGGAGATCTCGGTCGCCCCGACGACGAGCCCGTTCCGCTCCGTCGTCCGGATGTTGATGATCCCGGAGCCGCCGCGCCCCTGCAGACGGTAGCCGCCGACCGCGGTGCGCTTTCCGTACCCGTTCGCGGTCAGCGAGAGGATGTCGGGCTTCCCGGAGAGGACCTCCATCTCGACCAGACGATCGTCCTGCGACATGCGGATGCCGATGACGCCGCGGGCGTTGCGCCCCATCGGACGGACGTCCGTCTCCTTGAAGCGGATCGATTTGCCCTTGGCCGTCGCCATGAACACCTCGCAGTCGCCGTCCGAGAGGTCGACGCCCAGGACGTCGTCTCCCGGATCGAGCGTCAGCGCGATGATGCCGTTGGCCCGGACGTTGGCGAACGCCGAGAGCGGCGTCTTCTTGACGTACCCCTGACGCGAGGCCATGACGACGTACTTCCCCTCGGAGAATTCCCGCACGTTGAGCATCGCGCAGACCTTCTCCTCGGGGCCGATCTGGATCATGTTGACGACCGGACGCCCGCGCCCCGAGCTGGAGACGTCGGGAATCTCGTGGACCTTCAGCCAATACATCTTGCCGGAGGAGGTGAAGACCAGGATGTAGTCGTGCGTCGAGGCGACGAAGAGGTGCCGCACCGCGTCCTCGTCGCGCGTCGTCATGCCGATGCGGCCCTTGCCCCCGCGCCGCTGGGAGCGGTAGGTCGAGAGAGCGGTCCGCTTGATGTAGCCGGTGTGGCTGACCGTGATGACGACCTCCTCCTCCTGGATGAGGTCCTCGATCGAGATCTCCTCCGCGTGGGCGACGATCTCCGTGCGCCGGGGATCCCCGAACTCCTCCCGTAGCGCCATCAGCTCGTCCACCACGATCTGGAGCTGCATGCGCTCGCTCGCGAGGATCGCGCGCAGCTTCTCGATGAGCTTCAGCGTCTCCTCGTACTCGTCGACGATCTTCTGGCGCTCGAGCCCCGTCAGCCGCTGCAGGCGCATGTCCAGGATGGCCTGGGCCTGCGGGTCGGTGAAGTGGAAGCGCAGGCGCAGGGCCTCCTTCGCCTCGGGAGGGGTCTTGCTGCCCCGGATGATCGCGATCACCTCGTCCAGATGGTCGATCGCGATCTTGAGACCCTCGAGGATGTGGGCCCGCTCCTCGGCCTTCCGCAGATCGAACTGGGTCCGGCGGACGACGACCTCGCGCCGGAAGTCCACGAAATGGCGTAGCAGGCTCCTGAGCGGGAGCACCTGCGGGCGTCCGTGGACGATCGCGAGGTTGATCACGCCGAACGTCGACTGGAGCTTCGTGAACTTGTAGAGGTTGTTGAGCACGACGCCCGGGTTCTCGTCGCGCTTGAGCTCGAGGACCATGCGGATCCCGTCGCGGTCGGACTCGTCGCGGATGTCGGAGATCCCCTCGATCCGCTTGTCCCGGACGAGGCCGGCGATGTCCTCGATGAGCTGCGCCTTGTTCACCTGATAGGGAAGCTCGGTGACGACGATCGCCTGGCGATCCTTGCCGCGCGGCAGGTCCTCGATCGAGGCCCGTCCCCGCACGACGATGCGCCCGCGCCCGGTCTCGTAGGCGGACCGGATCCCCGCGACGCCGTAGATGAAGCCCGCCGTGGGGAAGTCGGGACCGGGCATCGCCTTCATCAGCTCCGCGAGCTCGACGTCGGGATCCTCGACGATCAGCTTGATCGCGTCGACGACCTCGCGGAGGTTGTGGGGCGGGATGTTCGTGGCCATCCCCACAGCGATCCCCGACGAGCCGTTGACCAGCAGGTTGGGGAACGCGGCCGGAAGGACGAGCGGCTCCGTCTCGGCGCCGTCGTAGTTGGGCGCGAAGTCGACGGTCTCCTTCTCGATGTCGCGGAGCATCTCGTGCGCCAGCCTGTCGAGGCGGATCTCCGTGTAGCGCATCGCCGCCGCGGGGTCGCCGTCCACCGAGCCGAAGTTCCCCTGCCCGTCGACGAGCGGATAGCGCATCGAGAAGTCCTGCGCGAGCCGCACGATCGTGTCGTAGACCGCTTGATCCCCGTGAGGGTGATACTTGCCGATGACCGTTCCGACGGTGCGCGCGGACTTCTTGTAGGGCTTGTCCGCGGTGTTCCCGGTCTCGTGCATCGCGTACAGCACGCGGCGATGCACCGGCTTCAGCCCGTCGCGAACGTCCGGGAGCGCCCGCCCGATGATCACGCTCATCGCGTAGTCGAGGTAGGAGCGGCGCATCTCCTCCTCGATGTTGATCGGCTGCCTGCTCTCCGCCTCGCTCATGGTCGCCCCGTGTCAGATGTCGAGGTTGCGGACGTCGAGCGCGTTGTCCTCGATGAACTGCCGGCGGGGCTCCACGGCGTCCCCCATCAGCACGGAGAACAGGTTGTCGGCCTCGACGGCGTCCTCCACCCGGACCTCGAGGATGCGCCGGCGCACCGGATCCATGGTCGTTTCCCAGAGCTGATCCGGGTTCATCTCGCCCAAACCCTTGTAGCGCTGGATGGCGAGGCCTCTCTTTCCGGCATCCATCAGGTGCCCGAGGAGCGCCTCCTTCGAATCGAGGCTGTGGACATCGCCGTTGTGCGCGACCACCAGAGGTGGCTTGTCCAGGGTCGCGATGGTGGGGTGGAGCTTCCGCATCTGCCGCATCTCCACCGCCTGCCACAGCTCCAGGTTGACGAGGAACTCGCGGCGCCCGCGGGCGGCGGAGCGCACGCGCAGCTGGAAGAGGCCGTGCTCCTCGTCCGGCTCGGGGCCCGAGACCTCGTGCCCGATGGCCGCGAGCCGCTCTCCCAGCCTCTCGAGCTTCGACCGGTCCTCGAAGTCGGCGCGGTGCTCGATCCCGCCGTCGAGGATGATCTCCACGCTCCGCCGATCGATCCCCATGCGCTCGATCGCGCTCAGGTACTGGTCGTGGTCGATCAGCGCCTGGAGAAGGTGGTGCAGCTCGACGCCGGAGATGACCCGTCCCGCCGCTTGGACCGTGCGCTCCTCGGTCGCCTTCCGGATGACGAAGGCGTTCAGCTCCTTGTCGTTGGCGAGGTAGAGCTCCTCGCGGCCGCGCTTGACCTTGTAGAGCGGAGGGCAGGCGATGAAGACGTGGCCCTTCTCGATGAGCGGGCGCATCTGCCGGTAGAAGAAGGTCAGCAGGAGCGTGCGGATGTGCGAGCCGTCCACGTCCGCGTCCGTCATGATGAAGATCCGGCCGTACCTCAGCTTTGCGATGTCGAACTCGTCCACGCCGATCCCGCACCCCATGGCGGCGATGATCGTGCGGATCTCCTCGTGCCCCAGCATCTTGTCGAAACGGGCCTTCTCGACGTTGAGGATCTTGCCCCGCAGCGGGAGGATCGCCTGGAAACGGCGGTCGCGCCCCTGCTTCGCCGAGCCGCCGGCCGAGTCCCCCTCGACGAGGAAGATCTCGCATTGGCCGGGATCACGCTCCTGGCAGTCGGCGAGCTTTCCGGGAAGGGAGCCGGAATCGAGCGCCCCCTTGCGGCGAGTCAGCTCCCGGGCTTTCCGGGCGGCCTCGCGGGCCCGCGCCGCCTCGACGCTCTTGAGGATGATCGCCTTGGCGAGCCCGGGGTTCTGCTCGAAGAAGGCCGATAGCTTGTCGTTGACGAGAGCCTCGACCTGGCCCCGGACCTCGGAATTGCCGAGCTTCGTCTTGGTCTGCCCCTCGAACTGGGGCTTCGGGATCTTCACAGAGATGACCGCGGCGAGCCCCTCGCGCACGTCCTCGCCCTGGAGCTGGAGGTCCTTCGCGTCCTTTCCGAGATTCGCGGTCGCGAGATAGGCGTTGATCGTCCTCGTCAGCGCGGCCTTGAACCCGACCATGTGCGTGCCGCCCTCGACGGTGTTGATCGAGTTCGCGAACGAGTAGATCGTCTCGTTGTAGGAGTCGTTCCACTGCATCGCGATCTCGAGGAGGACGCCTCCTCCCATCCCTTCGAGGTAGACGGGCTTCGGATGCAGCACCTGGCGCGCCTTGTTGAGGTGCTGGACGAACTCGACGATCCCGCCGTCGTAGCGGAAGACCGTCTCGCGGACCTTTTCGGCCCGCTCGTCCTTCAGCGCGATCTCGACGCCGCGGTTGAGGAACGCGAGCTCCCTCAGCCGCTGCGCCAGGGTGTCGTAGGAGAAGACCAGCTCCTCGAAGACCTGGGCGTCCGGCTTGAACGTGATCTTCGTCCCGCGGCGCTTGGTCGTTCCGACCTTTCTGAACTCGGTGGCGGGCTTGCCGCGCTCGAACTCCTGGCGATACGTCCCGCCGTCCCGCCAGATCTCGACCTCGAGGCGCTCGGAAAGCGCGTTGACGACCGAGACGCCGACCCCGTGGAGGCCGCCCGAGACTTTGTAGGCGTCGTTCTCGAACTTGCCGCCGGCGTGGAGCATGGTCAGGACGACCTCGGCGGCGGATTTCCGCTCGGTCGGATGCATGTCGACGGGAATGCCGCGGCCGTCGTCGACGACCGTGACCGAGTTGTCGATGTGCACCGAGACCTCGATCTTCCCGCAGAACCCCGCCTGGGCCTCGTCGACGGAGTTGTCCACGACCTCGTAGACCAGGTGGTGGAGTCCGGTCGAGCCGGTCGAGCCGATGTACATGGCCGGCCGCTTGCGGACGGCTTCCAGCCCTTCGAGGACCTTGATTTTTGAGGCGTCGTAACTGGAAGGGTCTTGCTGGGCGAGCGTCGTCGTCTCGTCCTTTTGGCTCATGGCTCCTCTGTTCTCGCCGCCGGTCCCATCGACGGCCCTCGTCGGGTCGCTTCGCGGGCCGGTCGTGCGTCGTAGAGCTCCAGTTTTCCGGCGCCCAAGACTATCATCCGTGGCGAGGGCTGACCAGCGGAGCCGAGCGCGAGCTTTCAGAGATCTCGCGGCATCACGATGTAGCGATAGTCGAGCTCCCCGGCGGGCTCCGGTTTGAATTGCCCCGGCTTGTCCCCGGACTTCTTCGCCTTGCGATCGGCGTCGGACTCGTTCTCCTTCACGGGGTCGAGCTCCAACTTGACCGACGGCGTGGCGACGACGCTCAGGAAGTCCAGGAGATACTTCGCGTTGAAGCCGATCGTCTTTTCGTCACCCTTGTAATCGACGCTGATGGACTCGTTCGCCTCACCCATTTCGGTTTCGCTCGAAAGCTCCAGTCGGCCCGGCGTCAGCTGGAATCGGACCGCCCGGCCGAAGCGATCGCTCGCGAGCAACGAGACCCGCTTCACCGCATCGGTGAGGTCGCTGGTCACGAGGGCGATCTCGGTTTCGCACCGTTTCGGCATGACCTCTTCGTATTTCGGGAAGCTCCCTTCGGGGACGGTCGTCGTCAGCGTGTGCTCGCCGACCGTGAAAAAGAGATGGTTGCCGCTGCGCCCGAACGTCACCGCCGATTCGGGATCCACCTCCGTCGCGAGCTTTCCGACCTCGGTCAGGGCCTTTCGCGGAACGATGACCCGCACATCCCCCGCGCCATTCTTGATCGGCGCCCTACGGGACGCGTAAGCGAGCCGATAGCCGTCGGTCGCGACGAGCGTCAGGCTCGAGTCTTGAACGACGAGGAGCGCCCCGTGCAGCGAATAGCGGGGATCTTCGGTTGTGATCGCGAAACCCACTCGGTCGATCATCTCCCGGAGCGCGCCGGCCGGGAGCGCGATCCCCTTGGTCACGTCGAGGTCCGGGAACTTCGGAAACTCGTCGCGCGCTTGACCGGCGATTCTGTAGCGGGTCCGCTCGCAGGAGATCGCGACCATGTGCCGCTCGAGCAGCTTGAACTGGACGTCGGAGTCGTCCAACGAGCGGGCGATCTCGTAGAGCTTCCCCGCCGGCAAGGTCACGCTGCCGGGCTTGACGACCGTGGCCTTGGCGGTCCCGCGAATCGTGACCTCCAGGTCCGATGCCCCCACCGAGAGCCCGTGCGGTCCAGCTTCGATCAAGAGGTTCGCCAGGATCGGAAGGGTGGCGCGTTTCTCGACCACACCGGTGACGGTCTGAAGCTCCCGCACCAGGTCCTGCTTCTTGATGACGAATTCCATGGTGTCCTCGTTCCCGTCCTCGAAATCCTCGGATACTCTCCAGGGAGAGAGAATCAGCAGTAGTTATCGTAGCCGAGTCCGACCTGCGGATCCCGCGCGAAAGTCAACCGCTCCAATCGCTTGCGCTGTGGACTCCCTCGCGGATCGTCCCGCGCCTCACGACGACGCCGGCTCTGAATCCGCCGCCAACCTCCCCATGCAGCGGCATCCACAGGCGATCCACGCGGAGTGCGTGTGGAAAACCGCGGTGTCAGTGGAGCAGCTGGACGAAGCTGTCGACCAGCCTATCGAAATCCTTCTCCCTCGTTCGCTTGTGCTCGATCTTCTGTATCGCATGGATCACGGTGGAGTGATGCTTCCCCCCGAAGCGCTTGCCGATCTCCGGAAGCGAGCACTCCGTCATGTGCTTGCAGAGGTACATCGCGATCTGCCGCGGGAACGCGATCTGCTGGCTGTTGTTCTTCGATTTCAGCTCCGCAACCCGAAGATTGTAGTGGTTCGCGACGAGCTTCTGGATGCTCTCGACCGTGACGGCCGCCGATTCGGGGACGAGGAGATCCTTCAGGGTCTCCTTCGCGTAGTCGAGCGTCAGCTCCCGTCCCGAGACCGATGCGTAGGCCACGACGCGGATCAGGGCGCCTTCGAGCTCGCGGATGTTCGACTTGCTGTTCGTGGCGATGAACAGGGCGACATCGTCCGGGAGATTCGCACCTTCCGCCTCGGCCTTCTTGCGCAGGATCGCGATCTTGGTCTCCAGGTCGGGGGGCTGGATATCCGCGATCAATCCCCACTCGAAGCGGGACCGGAGGCGGTCCTCGAGCGTCGGAATCTCCCGCGGCGGACAATCGCTCGTGATCACGATCTGCTTCTGCGCGTCGTAGAGGGCGTTGAACGTGTGGAAGAACTCCTCCTGCGTACGCTCTTTCCCGGCGAGGAACTGGATGTCGTCGATCAGGAGCAGATCGACGTTCCGGTGCTTCTCCTTGAACTCGTGCGTCCGCTCGAAGCGGATCGCGTTGATCAGCTCGTTCATGAACTGTTCCGTCGAGAGATAGCGCATGCGCGCCGTGCCCCGCTGGGTGAGCCGGTTCCCGATGGCTTGCATCAGGTGGGTCTTTCCGAGGCCGACCCCTCCGTACACGTAGAGCGGATTGTAGGCGCGCGACGGCTGCTCTGCGACGGCGTTGGCGGCCGCGTGGGCGAATTGGTTGCACGAGGACACGACGAACTTCTCGAACGTGTAGCGCGGGTTCAACCAGCCCGCGAGCTCGTCGGAGGAGACGACGGGCTGCGGCGTCCCGATCGCGGCCCTGGGCGCCCGGCGGGGGGGCGGCGTAGAGGGCCCATTTCCCGTGGAGGGAGAGGCTTTAGAGCCGGGGTCGTGGACGAACTCGACCGAGACACCGGGGCGCTCGACCTCGTCGAGCGCTTCTTGGATGACCGGCAGATAGTTCGTCCGCAGCCACTCCGCGAACCAGGAGTTGGGAACCCGGACTCGGAGGCTCGCCGCGTCCTCGGAAACCAGATGCGTGGGTTGGAACCACGTTTTGAACGAGTGGGCATTGACGCGCGCCTCGATACGTCGCAGGGCGCGGTCCCAAATGTTCCTATTCGGGTATTGCTCCATGACCCCCTGCCGCCCAGCGCCTAGTCGTTCACAGGTTTTCCACACCTGTGGAAAAAGAGAAACCGCTTCAAGGCACCCCTGGATCCGAAGGTTCGAGAGGCGAGCTGGGAGAAGGGACCGGAGTCTCGTACGGGCGGTGGGAAGAGGAGTCGCGCGTGATCATGGATGAGTGCACGATGAGACGGAAACGTAGGAGTGCCGACACGGCGGCACACGGTGGCGACTCCGAACCGCGAGCTGTGTGATGGTCTACCTCGACTCTCGACGACCGACCCGCGGCGAGGCTACCACAGCGCGTCGGCGGGTTTCAATCACGACGAAGAGGGACGCGCGATGCGCCGGCGGGCCGATCGCTTGACACTCGCGCGCGCGTTCCGTAGACTGGCGGCTTTGATTTCGAGGATTGGGGAACCAGGCCGATGAAGCGCACCTTCCAGCCGAACAATCGCCGTCGGAAAAAGACGCACGGGTTCCGCGCGCGTATGAGCACGAAGGGAGGGCGTCTTGTCCTGTCCCGGCGCCGCGCGAAAGGGCGCAAGCGTCTCGCGCTCTGACCCGGACGCGGCGGGTCGCGACTTCCGCCGCGGCTCGCGCATCTGCGGTCGTCGGCAGTTCCTCGAAATCTACCAGCACGGACAGCGCGTGAACGGCTCCTACTTCGTCCTGTTCGGGTTGCCGGGGCGCGCCGCGACCGCGCGCCTGGGGATCACGGCGACCCGCAAGTTCGGCGGAGCGGTCGCGCGCAATCGCATCAAGCGCATCGTGAGGGAGATCTTCCGCCATCGAATCCGCGAGCGCGCCACCCCGATCGATCTCGTCGTCAACGTCAAGACGACCGCTCGCGATGCGACGTTCGCGCGTCTCGAGGAGGACTTCGTGATGCGCCTGCGCGAGCTCGCCCGTAGGATGGGTGCATGACGCCGCGAGCCGCGCTGGCCGGGCTGCTCCGGGCCTACAAGCGGTTCCTCTCCCCCCTCCTTCCGCCGGCCTGCCGGTTCCAGCCGACGTGCTCCGAGTACGCCGTCGAGGCCGTGGAGACCCACGGCGCCGTCAAAGGGGCCGCGCTCGCCTCGCGTCGGCTGCTTCGTTGTCACCCGTGGAGCGCCGGAGGATTCGATCCCGTACCCCCGTCCACGATCTCCTCGCGTTTGACGCGCGACTGAGCGCAGGGGTCGCCGATGGAAAAACGGATGGTCGCCGCGTTCGCGCTGTCGATCCTGATCCTGATCGGATGGTCGATCCTCGCGAAGAAGCTCTTCCCGCAGCCGGAGCCTCCCGTCCCCCCCGCGGCCCCCGCCGCGGTCGAGGGTGACCGGGCGGCCGAGCCGATCCCGCCGGCCGAGCCGGTGCCGCAGCGGCCTGCGGTGGCCGCGACGTCCGCCGCTTCGGAGCAGGAGATTCGCCTGGAGCTGGATTCCGTGCAGGTCGTCCTCACCAACCGGGGCGGGCGCGTGCGCTCCTGGCGGCTCAAGGGCTACGACACCGCCGGCCGCCCGGTCGACTTCGTGAGCGACGCCGCGAGACGGAACGACGTCCTGCCGCTCGCCTTGAGCTTCGACGACCGAGGAGTCCTCCCCGGCGTGAACCACGCGCTGTTCGACGTGACGCGCGCGGACGAGCCGGGTGGAGGCGCGCGCGTCGAGTTTCGCTGGGCCGACGGCGCGGGCGGCTCGGTCTCGAAGACGTTCGTGTTCCATTCGGACGCGAAGCTCGTGGACGTCCGCATCGACGCGTCGGACCACGGCCGGAAGGTCACGCCCCATCTGGTCTGGGCGCCCGGTCTCGAGCTCGAGGACCCGAACCAGCGCTCAAACACCTATTACAACGGCCAGGCGCTCGTCTACGACGGAACGCAAGTGACTCGCATTCCGCGGCGGAGGATCGACACCGCGGTGGCCGTCCCCGAGTCGGCGAGCGTGGTGTGGGCGGGGCTCGAGGACCAGTACTTCACGGCGCTGATGTTGCCCGAGGGGTCGCGCGCCGCGGTGACGATCGCTCCGCTCGCGCAGAGCGGGCTCGCGGCCAAGGGGCAGGCCTTGCCGGAAGCGGTCGCGTCCGCTCCCACGATCGCGGTCTCCCTCCCCGAGGGAGCGACGCAGCTCTTCGTGGGTCCGAAGGACTTCGGCGTCCTCTCGTCGTTGGGGCACGGGCTGGAGAAGGCCGTCTGGTTCTCCAGCTACCGGCTGATCTATGCCTGCGCGAAGCCCGTGTTCCTCGCGCTCCGGTTCGTGCACGACCACTGGGTCGAGAACTACGGCGTCGCGATCGTGATCCTCACGATCGGGCTTCGGCTGCTGCTCTTCCCGCTGAACCAGTTCTCGATGGTCCGCATGCGGAAGGTCGCGGGAGAGATGCAGCGGATCCAGCCGAAGCTCAAGCAGATCCAGGCCAAGTACAAGAAGAGCAAGGACGCGGACGGGCGCGCGAAGATGAACGCCGAGACCATGGAGATGTACAAGCGGGAAGGGGTGAACCCCTTCGGCGGCGTCTCAGGTTGTCTTCCTCTCTTCATCCAGATGCCGATCCTCTGGGCGTTCTTCGACGTGCTGACGGCGACCGTCGAGCTCCGCGGGGCGCCGTTCTTCGGCTGGATCCGCGACCTGACGCATCCGGATCCGTTCTGGATCACGCCGATCCTCATGGGTGCGTCGATGTTCGTGCAGCAGAAGATGACGCCCACCGCGAATGTCGATCCGGCGCAGCAGCGCGTGATGCTCTTCATGCCCGTGATCTTCACGGTGATGTTCGGCTCGCTCCCGAGCGGCCTCGTGCTCTACTACTTCGTGAACAACGTGCTGGGGATCGGGCAGCAGTGGCTGGTCAATCGGCACATCGCCAAGCTGGAAGCGGCACCGTCCAAGGCGTGATGGGGCGCATGGAATTCGACGGCAAGGATCTCGACGAGGCGCTGGCCGCCGCTGCGGCCGCCCTCGGACGACCGGCTGCCGAGATGGACTACGAGCTCGTCGAAGGAGGCCGGAAGGGGGTCTTCGGGCTCGGGGCACGGCCGGTCCGGATTCGGGTGACGTCCCCGTCCCTGGGACCTCCTCCGGCCGCGCCGGCGGGGGCTCCGGCCCGAAGCGCGCCCGCGGTGGCGCTGGAGGATCTGTTCGCGCGGATGCGATTCGAGCTGTCGGTGACGGAAACCCGCCGCAATGGCGCGCTCGAGCTCACGCTCGACGGCGCCGACGCGAGCCGCCTGACCGCCCGGGACGGCGAGCTGCTGGGAGCCGTCGAATTCGTCCTGAACCGGATGGGGCGCCGCATGTGGCCGGCCGAGTCGAACGTACGACTCGCCTGCCCCGGCTTCCGGCGGGAGCGGGACGGAGGGTTGATCGAGCAGGTCCGTGAGCTCGCGGCCCGCGTCGCGGAATCGGGTCAACCACGCCGTCTTCGCGAGATGAACCCCTACGAGCGCCGGGTGGTCCACGTGACCGTGCGTGAATTCGCGGGGCTGACGACCGTCTCCGAAGGCAACGGCTTCCTGAAACGAGTGCGCATCGAGAAGATCGCCCCGTAGGCCTCGCGCGTGCACGATCTCTCGACGACCCTCGCGGCGGTGGCGTCCGCTCCGGGGCGCGGCGGCGTGGCCTGCATCCGAGTGTCGGGTCCCGATGCGTACCGGGTCGCCGCCGGCCTGTTTCGATCCAAGCGGCATTACGAGCTGCCCGGCGACGGCCGACCCCTCTTCGGATCGTTCGTCGGCACGGACAGCGCGGCGCTCGATCACGGCTTCCTCGTCGCGTTCACGCCCGGCCGCGCGTTCACCGGGGAGCCGACCGTCGAGCTATGGACTCACGGAAGCCCCCCGGTTCTCCAAGCGCTCTTGCGGGCCGCCGTGGCGCTCGGCGCGACGCTCGCAGGGCCGGGAGAGTTCACGTACCGCGCGCTGCGGCACGGCCGCCTGGACCTCCCCCGCGCGGAGGCGATCCGCGACTTGATCGACGCCCGTACGATTCACCAGGCACGGATGGCGCTGGCCCAGGCCGAGGGTGCTCTTTCCCGCCGGCTCGGCCCCCTGAGGGAGGCCCTGATCGATCTCGCCGCGAGAGGCGAGGCCGCGGTCGAGTTCGCCGACGAGTCGGAGACCCATCTCGAAGACGGCGCGTTCCGGAAAGGCGTCGGCACCGCCCTTCACGCGGCGCGATCGCTGCTGGAAGAGGGGCGCCGGGGACGGGTTATCCGCGACGGCGCCCGCGTGGTTCTGGCCGGGGTGACGAACGTCGGCAAGTCGTCGATCTTCAACCGTCTCGTGGGGCGCGACCGGGCGATCGTCTCGTCGGCTCCGGGGACCACGCGGGACACTCTCGAGGAGACGATCGACGTCGCGGGCATCCCCGTGACCCTCGTCGATACGGCTGGACGACGAGCCTCGGACGATGCGATCGAGTCGGAAGGGATGAGGCGCGCACGAGCCGCCGCCGGCACGGCCGACATGCTGATCCGGGTGATCGACGCGACCCGTCCTCTCACCGCGGACGAGGAGGACGATCTGCGGGGCGATGCAGCCGCGGCCGTGCCGGTGATCGTCGTCGTCAACAAGATCGATGCGGCGCCGGCGCGCGAGCCCATCGCCGCTCCACCCGGTGCGATCCCGCTCTCGGCGGCCGACGGAGAGGGGTTTCCGTCGCTCTGCGAAGCGATCGTCAGGGGACTCGCCGGCGCTCCCACGCTCGAACAGCCGCTGGTCAGCAGCGCGCGACATCTCGCGTCGCTGGATACGATCGTGACCTCCCTCGCGGCCGCGCGCGAGTCGGCAGGTCTCGGCGTGGAGCTCGCCCTCGAAGACGTGCGCTCGGCGCTCTCGGAGCTGGACGAGCTGATCGGGCGCGTCGGGGGGGACGATCTGTATGATCGGATCTTCAGCACGTTCTGCATCGGAAAGTAGCGCATGAGGTCCTTCGACGTCGCGGTGGTGGGCGCAGGTCATGCCGGCTGCGAAGCCGCGCTGGCGGCGGCGCGGATGGGACGCTCGGTCGCGCTCGTGACCTTGAAACGAGAATCCGTGGCGCGCATGTCGTGCAATCCCGCGATCGGGGGTTTGGCCAAGGGGCATCTCGTTCGAGAGATCGATGCGCTCGGCGGGACCATGGGGCGGGTCGCGGACGCTTGCGGGATCCAGTTCAGGCTCCTCAATCGAAGCCGCGGCCCGGCGGTGCGCGGACCACGCGCTCAGCAGGACAAGGATCTGTATCACCGAGCGATGCTCGCGGAGGTCGAAAGCTGCGAACGACTGGCTCTCGTGGAGGGCGAGGTCACCGGGTTCGTCGTGAATCGCGGCCGGATCCTCGGCCTGCGTCTTTCCGGCGGGCTCGAGCTGTCCGCGGCGGCCGTCGTCGTGACGACCGGGACGTTCCTTCGCGGACTGCTCCACGTGGGTCTGTCGTGCGCCCCGGGCGGCCGCCACGGCGAGCCTCCCTCCGTCTCGCTCTCCGGTGAGCTGTCCGCATTGGGGTTCCGGCTGGGACGGTTCAAGACCGGTACCCCGCCGCGCCTGTCGCGGGCGAGCGTCGATCTCTCTCGGTTCGAGGAGCAGCCAGGCGATGCATGCCCGACGTTCTTCTCCGAGGACACGACCGCGCCCGCACTGCCCCAGGTCAGCTGTCGGATCGCGTACACCAACGAAAACGTTCATCGCGCCGTCCGATCCAATCTCGACCGGTCTCCGTTGTTCACCGGCGCCATCGAAGGGCGCGGGCCGAGGTATTGCCCATCTCTCGAGGACAAGGTCGTACGCTTCGCCGATCGGGAGCGGCACCAGCTTTTCCTCGAGCCGGAGGGGCTGGAGTCGCCCCTGCTCTACGTCAATGGCTTCTCGACGTCGCTTCCCCCGGAGGTGCAGGAATCGATGGTGCACGCCGTCGCCGGGCTGGAGGACGCGATCGTCGTCCGGCCCGGCTACGCGGTCGAGTACGATTACGTCGATCCCACGGAGCTCGAGCCGACCCTGGAGACGAAGCGGATCCGGGGGTTGTTCCTCGCCGGCCAGATCAACGGCACGACGGGATATGAAGAGGCGGCGGGGCTGGGACTGATCGCCGGGATCAACGCGGCGCTCACCGCGGCGGGAGAGCCTTCGCTCGTCCTGGGCCGGGAGGAGGCCTATCTCGGAGTCCTGGTGGACGACTTGGTGACGCGCGGCACCAGCGAGCCGTACCGGCTGTTCACGTCGCGCGCCGAATACCGGTTGCTGCTCGGCGTGGACACGGCGTCGAAGCGTCTTTGCGGCCACGGCGCGAGGATCGGCCTCCTGGATACGAGCCGCGCGGCGCGATCGACCGATCGGTGGGGTGCGATCGATGCCGCCGTGCGCGCGATCACCGAATCCGACACCGCGACCGCCCAAGCGCTCCGGAAGCCGGACACCGATCTCGAGGCCGTCGCGAACGGGGAACCCCTGATGGCACGCCTCGATGGGCGCGATCGTCGTATCGTCGGCGAGACCGTGCGCTTCGAGGGATACGTCGCCCGACAGCAACGGCTGGCCGAGCGTGTGAAGCGTTCGGGAGCGCTTCGGATCCCCGAGACGCTCGTGTTCCGGACGCTTCCGGGTCTCTCCCGTGAGCTCGTCGAGAAGCTCGACGCCATCAGGCCCGACACCGTCGGCCGCGCGGCACGGATCGACGGCATGACTCCCGCCGCCCTGGCCTTGCTGACGGTGCATATCGAGAGCGCGCGGTCGGGACAGGACGGGTGACCGACCGGTCGCTTTCGGTTCCCGGATCGGACGCGATCGCCGCACGCGCAACAGCGGCGGGAGTCACGCTCTCGGAGAGCGGCGCAACAGCGCTCGAAGCTCACGCGCGAGCGGTGCTCGCCGCCAACGACCGGCTGCACCTCACGGCGATCACGGACCCGGGTGAGTTCCTGGAGCGACATCTCGGCGAAGCGTTCGAGGGCGCGGCGCTGTTGCCGGCCGGGATCACCGGTTCTCTGGTCGACCTCGGGAGCGGGAACGGCTATCCGGGGATTCCGCTGGCAGTCGCCCGCCCCGGTCTCGTGCCGTTTCTCGTCGAGCGCTCGATCAAGAAGGCGGCGTTCCTTCGGGAAGCTCTGGCACTGACCGGTCTCGGGGCCGGGGGTGTGATCGAGAGGAGCGTCGAGCGCGCGTCGGATCTAGCAGAGGTCGGGACTGTCCGCGTCCTCACCGTGCGGGCGATGGGTGGTTGGGAACGTATCGTTCCCAAGCTCCGATCGAGCTTGGCGTCCGAGGCCGTGGTGCTGATCTGGGGCGGCGACGAAGCGCCCTCGGTTTTCGCGCGGAAGGCGTGGAGTCCCTTCGAGCTCGAGTCGGTCGCGAGACTCCCCGGGCGTCAACGATCCAACGTCTTTGCGTTGCGCGCGCGCGGACCGTCCTAGAAGTATTTAAAGTAATGTAGTTATAATCTCAATAATCATGTTCCACGTGGAAACATCGCGCTCGAGGAGCGCGTGTCGCGTGTTAAATTCCTCCTGGTTTTCTGGAGAGCCGATGGGTCGCATCGTCGCCGTCGCCAATCAGAAAGGGGGCGTAGGAAAGACCACGACCTCTGTCAATCTCAGCGCTGCGTTGGCGATCGCCGAGCGACGGGTCCTATTGATCGACGCGGATCCCCAAGCAAATTCGACACGCGCGCTGGGAATCGAACCGGATCCAGAGCGTGCTTCCCTGTACGACGCGATCTCCGGCGAGGCATCCCTGTCCGACGTCGCACTCCCCGTGGATGGGCTCCCCCACCTCGCCCTCGTGCCGGGTGACCGCGATCTGATAGGAGCCGAGGTCGAGCTGACCGCTGTGGAGGGGCGTGAGTTCCTTCTCAAGAATCTGCTGACGGCAATCCGTGACAAGTACGAGCACGTGCTCATCGATTGTCCGCCCTCGCTCGGTCTCATGACCCTGAACGCGCTCACCGCAGCGGATGGCGTGCTGATTCCCGTCCAGTGCGAGTACCTCGCCCTCGAGGGGATCTCCCAGTTGGTGGACACTCTCGATCGCGTGCGCCAAGCCCTCAACCCCGCTCTGGAGATCGACGGCGTCGTCATGACGATGTACGACGATCGGACGAACCTCTCGCGACAAGTCGTCGATGAGGTCAGGAACGTCTTCGGGGAGCGCGTTTACAAGACGGTTGTCCCTCGGAACATCCGGCTCGGCGAAGCGCCAAGCTACGGCAAGCCGATTTTCTTGTACGACATTCGCTCCAGGGGCGCCGAGGCATACCTCAGTCTCGCGAAGGAGTTCGTCGCGCATGAAGAGAAAGGCGTTGGGCAAGGGGCTCGGTAGTCTGATTCCAAGTTCCATTCCGAGGCCTGCGGCAACCTCACCGGCAATGGCCGCAAACCCCAGTCCCCCGACATCCGAGCTTCGGGTCGAGATCAGCAAGATCCGGCCGAACCCCCGCCAGCCGCGGCAATCGTTCGATGAATCCGCGCTCGATGGTCTCGCCGAATCGATGAAGACCCAGGGCGTCCTGCAGCCGGTGGTCCTCCGTCCCTTACGCGACGGACAGTTCGAATTGATCGCGGGAGAGCGGCGATGGCGAGCCGCTCAGCGGGCCGGAATTCATCGGATCCCGGCGATCGTGCGAGACGTTCCGGACGAGCAGCTCCTCGAATTGGCTCTGATCGAGAACATTCAACGTGAAGAGCTCAACGCCATTGACGAAGCCGAAGCGTACCGGATCCTCATCGACGACCTGGTGCTGACTCAGAACGAGGTGGCGGAGCGCGTTGGGAAACAGCGCACCACCGTGGCGAATGCTCTACGGCTTCTGAACCTCCCCAAGCGGGTCCAGGACATGGTTCGGGATCGTCGCCTCTCCATGGGCCATGCGAGGGCCTTGCTCGCGCTCGAGGACGCGAAGGCCATCGAGCTTCTGGCCGAGCAGGTCATCTCGGAAGGTCTTTCGGTGCGGGCGGTGGAGTCCCGCGCGAAGCGTCCCGTCCGCCAGGGCCGTCCGGGCCGCCCGAGTCAAGTCGCGGATCCGAATATCGCTGCGGCCGAGGCGAGTCTTCAGCGAGCTCTCGGGACGCGGGTCAGAATCACCGGGAATGGCAAGATCGGCCGGGTCGAAATCCACTATCACAATCCGGAGCAGCTTCAGGGGATTTTCCAGGCGCTCACCGAACGGCACCGAGGGGAAACACCTGCGCCGACACATTTGTCGGCCGCCGACATTAATGTCGGCATTGATTCCTAGTATACCAACGGCGAGGCATTGCGAAGCGGGCCGACAAGAGTGTCTGCCGCCGACGATAGTGTCGGCCGACGCACGCCGACGAATCGGTCGGCACATTTCAAAGCGCCGACTTTTCGGTCTGCGAACGGATGCCAGATTTCGACATCGAACTTCGGATGTCGATCCTGAGGCCACCCCGTAGCGCGCTAGCCGTCACGCCGCCGGATTCCCGACGCCGGCGCTTGGCACGCGCATCGCTCTCACGCGTGAACGCTCCGCAGCGGGGTGGGGGAGGTCATCGTGGGCAAGTGGCGTCTTCGAGCGAAGGATGGCGGGGACAGCGCCGACATCGTCGGCTTCATCGGCGAAGGGACGGTCTTCACGGGGGAGCTCGTGCTCAAGGGGGGCGCCCGGATCGACGGGAAAGTGGTCGGGCGCATCGTTGCGCCGTCCCTGCTGATCGTCGGGCCGAACGGCGACATCGAGGCCGAAGAATTGCGGGCGAGTCGGATCACGGTCTGTGGAACGGTGCGCGGGCAGCTGTTCGTGGAGGAGCGTCTCGAGATCCAGCCCGGAGGTCGGGTCTGCGGTCACCTGACGATGCAGAAGGAAGGACTGGTCGTCGCTCCCGGAGGCATCTTCGAGGGAGCCGTCGAGTACGCGAACATTGCCGAGCGCGACACGCGATCGCAGCGCGAGATGGAGATCGAAGCCGCCGTCTGATTGCTTGACCCCGTCCGACCCCTGTGCTAACGTCGCCGATCTTCAACTAACCTCAAGCAACGACAGAGGTTGAGGCCGCGGCGGCTGCCAGGGGCACTCATGAAAGACCGTAAGCTCGCGACGCGGTACGCGCGCGCCCTGCTCAGCGCTCTTCCCGAGACCTCCGAGCAAGACACCGCGGATGAGTTTCTCTCGGCGCTCGCCGCGAGCATCCGAGCGAATCCCGCGTTCCGAGCCTATCTCCTCGATCCGGCGAATCCGGCGCCCTCCAAGGACCTGCTGCTCCGGGGCCTCGCGGACACGCATCGCACGCCCAAGGCGGTCGCGGGACTCCTCGCCACGGTCGTGGCGAACCGACGTCTCGCGAACCTCGAGTCGATCGCCGCGGTGTTCCACGAGGAACGGGAACGCGCCCAAGGGAGGATCAGCGCCACCGTGGTGTCCGCGACCCCGATGGACCAGGAGCTGACCGCGCGGACGCGAGCCGCGCTCGAGCGGCTGACGGGGAGCAGGGTCAATCTGACCGCCCAGGTCGATGCGACGCTTCTCGGGGGCGTCGTGACCCGGATCGGATCGGTGATCTACGACGGAAGTCTCAAGACACAGCTCGCACGGCTGCGTCAATCAATGGGGAAGGAATAGCAGGCATGGAGATCAAGGTCGGCGAGATCAGCAAGGTGCTCCGCCAACGGATCGAGGCCTTCGACCGGACGACCGATCAGGCCGAGGTCGGAAGCATCGTTTCCGTAGGCGACGGCATCGCCCGCATCTATGGGCTCGAGCGCGCCATGGCGGGCGAGCTCCTGGAGCTGCCGCACGGCGTCATGGGCATGGTGCTGAACCTCGAGGAGGACAGCGTCGGCGCGGTTCTCTTCGGCGAGACCGATCTCATCAAGGAAGGCGACCAGGTCCGCCGGACGCGGCGGATCATGGAGGTCCCGGCGGGCGAAGGGCTCATCGGCCGCGTGGTCAACACGCTCGGACAACCAATCGACGGCAAGGGCGCCATCCAGGCGACGCACAGCATGCCCGTCGAGCGCATCGCCCCGGGGGTCGTCGACCGTGTCCCCGTGAAGGAACCCCTGCAGACCGGCATCAAGCCGATCGACGCGATGATCCCGATCGGGCGTGGCCAGCGCGAGCTGATCATCGGCGACCGGCAGACCGGAAAGACCGCGATCGCCCTGGACACGATCATCAACCAGAAGGGGAAGGGCGTCATCTGCATCTACGTGGCGATCGGCCAGAAGCAGTCGACGATCGCGCAGGTCGTGAGGACCCTCGAGGAGGAAGGGGCGCTCGGGTACTCGATCGTGGTCGCGGCCAACGCGTCGTCTCCGGCGCCGCTCCAATACCTCGCCCCGTATGCGGGATGCGCGATGGGGGAGTACTTCCAGTTCCATGGCGCGGACGGAAAGCCCGCGAGCGAGTCGAATCCCGGTCGCGCGGTCCTCTGCGTCTACGACGACCTGTCGAAACACGCGGTGTCGTACCGGGAGGTGTCGCTCCTGCTCCGGCGCCCGCCGGGGCGCGAGGCGTATCCGGGAGACGTTTTCTACCTCCACTCGCGCCTCCTCGAGCGTGCCTCCAAGCTCAACACGCCGCTCGGAGGCGGGTCGTTGACCGCGCTCCCCATCATCGAGACCCAGGCGGGCGACATCTCCGCCTACATTCCCACCAACGTCATCTCGATCACGGACGGCCAGATCTTCCTCGAGTCCGACCTGTTCTTTTCCGGAGTCCGGCCGGCGGTGAACGTCGGACTGTCGGTGAGCCGCGTGGGCGGCAACGCTCAGATCAAGGCGATGAAACAGGTCGCCGGGACCCTTCGCCTCTCGATGGCGCAGTACCGCGAGATGGCGGCGTTCGCCCAGTTCGGGTCCGATCTCGACAAGGCGACGCAGGACCAGCTGGCCCGCGGACAGCGGCTCGTCGAGGTGCTCAAGCAGGGTCAGTACGAGCCGGTTCCGGTGGAGAGACAGATCGTCATGATCTACGCGGGAACGAACGGGTTCCTCGACGACATCGACGTCCGCGACGTCGGCCCCTTCGAGGCGCACCTGAACGGGTACCTCGATCTGCATCACGGAGACCTTCTCTCCAGCATTGCGGCCAAGAAGACGCTCGACGACGACATCAAGAAGGCGATGGGCGCGGCGCTCGAGGCATGCAAGGCGGAGTTCAAGGCATCGCGCGCGGTCGCGTGAACGGCGCATGGCGAAGACCCACGACCTGAAGCGGCGCATCCGCTCGATCAAGAACACGATGCAGGTGACGAAGGCCATGAAGATGGTCTCGGCCGCGAGGCTGCGCCGCGCGCAGGAGCGCATCCTCGCTACGCGGCCGTTCACGCAGGCGATGGTCAAGGTCCTCTCGTCCCTCGCCGTTCGCGCGAACGCGGAGCGGCACCCGCTGCTGGAGCAGAGGGAGATCCGGCGGACGCAGCTCATCGTCGTCACGTCGGATCGCGGATTGTGCGGATCCTTCAACGCGAACGCGATCAAGGCCGCCGGGGCGTTCTTCGCGAGCCGCGCGGGCGAGCCGATCATCCTGATGACGGTCGGCCGCCGCGGCCGTGACTTCGCCCGCCGCCGCCGCGTGCCGATCACCGCGGAGTGGCTGGACGTGTTCCGGAGCCTCGAGTTCGGCACCGCGCAGCAGATCGCGGACGACGTCATCGAGCGGTTCGTGAAGCGCGACGTGGACGCGGTCTACATCGTGTTCAACGAGTTCAAGAGCGTCGTTTCCCAGAAGCCCGTGGTCGAGCAGATCCTCCCGATCCCTCGGGCCGAGCTGGTCGCGTCGGACGTCGCCGAGGACTACATCTACGAGCCGGCCCCGGAGCCCCTGCTCGACGCGATCCTGCCGGGCTACGTCCGCCTGCGCGTGTGGGGCGCACTCCTCGAGTCCGCCGCCGCCGAGCACGCGGCGCGGATGACGGCGATGGATGCCGCCACGAAGAACGCGACGGATCTCACGGAGGCGCTGACCCTTCACATGAATCGCGTCCGCCAGGCCTCGATCACGACGGAGATCATCGAGGTCGTGTCGGGCGCCGCGGCGCTCGGCTAGATCGCTCTCAGGAGAATCGCATGGGCAAGTTTGGCAAGGTGGTGCAGGTCATCGGTCCGGTCGTGGACGTCGAGTTCGACGAGAGCGAGCTTCCGGCGATCTACAACGCGATCCGCATCGTCGACGAAGGCCGCGAGACGGGCATCAAGGTCGACGTGATCTGCGAAGTGCAGCAGCACCTCGGCGAGAACCGCGTGCGCACGGTCGCGATGGAGCCGACGGACGGCATGGTCCGCGGGATGCGGGCCGAGGACGCCGGCGGGCCGATCTCGGTCCCGGTCGGCGAGGAGACCCTGGGGAGGGTCATCAACGTCGTCGGCAAGACCGTGGACAAGCTGGGCGAGATCTCCGGCGGCGAGCGCTGGCCGATCCACCGCGACGCCCCGTCCTTCGAGGAGCAATCCACGAAGGTGGAGATGTTCGAAACCGGCATCAAGGTGATCGACCTGCTCGAGCCCTACATGAAGGGGGGGAAGACCGGGCTGTTCGGCGGAGCGGGAGTGGGGAAGACCGTGTTGATCATGGAGCTGATCAACAACGTCGCGCTCAAGCATGGCGGCTACTCGGTCTTCGCGGGCGTGGGGGAGCGGACCCGCGAGGGGAACGACCTCTGGCTCGAGATGCAGGAGTCCGGCGTCATCGACATCAAGGACTTCAAAAAGAGCAAGGTCTCGCTGATCTACGGTCAGATGACCGAGCCGCCGGGCGCACGCCTCCGGGTTGCCCTGACCGGGCTCACTGTGGCCGAGTACTTCCGTGACGTCCAGCATCAGGACGTGCTCCTGTTCATCGACAACATCTTCCGGTTCACGCAGGCGGGCTCCGAGGTCTCGGCGCTCCTCGGGCGGATGCCCTCCGCCGTCGGCTATCAGCCCACGCTCTCGAGCGAGATGGGGGAGATGCAGGAGCGGATCACCTCGACGACGAAGGGCTCGATCACCTCCGTTCAGGCCGTGTACGTGCCGGCGGACGACTACACGGACCCGGCTCCGGCGACGACGTTCGCTCACCTGGACGCTTCGACGAATCTGTCGCGCCAGATCGCCGAGCTCGGGATCTACCCGGCCGTCGATCCGCTCGCCTCGACCTCCCGCATCCTCGATCCGAGAATCGTGGGGGAGGACCACTACGCGGTCGCGCGTCAGGTTCAGGGAGTGCTGCAGCGCTACAAGGACCTGCAGGACCTGATCGCGATCCTCGGCATGGACGAGCTGTCCGAAGACGACAAGCTCGCGGTCGCCCGCGCGCGAAAGATCCAGAGGTTCTTCTCCCAGCCCTTCTACGTCGCCGAGCAATTCACCGGCTACAAGGGGAAGTACGTCAAGATCGAGGACACCATCAAGGGCTTCAAGGAGATCGTCGACGGGAAGTGCGACGACATGCCGGAGCAGGCGTTCCTGTACGTCGGCACCCTGGACGAGGCGCGGGAGGCCGCCGAGAAGCTGAAGGCAACCGCGTGAGCGACACGATCGAGCTCGAGATCGTGACGCCCGACCGCAAGGTCCTGTCGGTGCAGGTATCGGAGATCGTGCTCCCGGGGATCGAGGGGTACTTCGGCGTCCTTCCCGGGCACGCTCCGCTGCTCACGCAGCTGGGCGTGGGGGAGATCACGTATCGCGACGCGAGCGGCACGCATTACCTAGCGGTGGCCGAAGGCGCGGTGGAGGTGCTTCCCGATCGTGTGACGATTCTGGCTCGCCTGTGCGAGTCCGCGCGGGAGATCGACGTCGCGCGGGCCCGCGAGGCGAAGCAGCGCGCCGAAGAGGCGATGAAACAAGCGGCGAAGCTCTCGGACCAGGACATGGTCCTGATCGAGACCTCCCTGAAGAAGGCGCTCACGCGGCTGCACGTCGCCGGCCGGGTACGCGCCTGACGGCGCGGTGAAGCGCATCCTGCCGGCCGTCGTCGCGCTCGCCTGCGCCGCGGGCTGCGGCGAGCCCGCCCGCGTCGGGGCGATCGTCTCGCGCAGCGGGGCGGCTTCGGCGTACGGCGCGCAGGTGGCTCGCGGATTCGATCTCGCGGTCGACGAGGTGAATGCGGCGGGCGGGGTCGAGGGGCGCAAGCTCACCCTGTTGTACCGGGACGACTCCACCAATCCCGAGATCGGTCTGGCCGCGATGAAAGAGCTCGTCGAGCGCGAGCGCGTCACGGCGGTGCTCGGCGCGGTGTCGTCGACCGTGACCCTCAGGCTCGCGCCTTACTGCGAGCGCCGCCACGTCGTGCTCCTCTCGCCCTCGGCGTCGGCACCGCAGATCTCCGAGGCGGGGGACTACGTGTTCCGCACGTTCCCGTCCGACGTCCTGGAAGGGGCCTCGATGGCGGAGTTCGCGCGGGACCTGGGACTCGATCGCGTCGCGATCCTCTCGGTCGACAACGACTACGGCGTCTCGCTGGCACGGGTGTTCGACGAGCGGTTCCGCGCGTCGGGCGGAAGCATCGTCGCTTCGGCCTCGTTCACGGAGGGGGACGCGTCGTCGATCACGAGCGCGGTCGGCACGGTCGCGCCGGCGGCGGCGCGCGGGATCTACATCCCGGCGTACTCCGCCGACCTCGCGATCGCCCTCTCCGCGTTGAGGGGGGCGGGGCAGCGCGCGATCCTGCTGGGGACGTCGGCGACCACTCCCGAGCTCATACGGTCCGCGGGTCCCGCGGCGGAGAACCTGGTCTTCCCGATGCCCAGCTTCGACGCGACGTCGAGCGACCCTCCCGTGCGGTCGTTCGTGACGGCGTTCCGCGCCAGGTTCGGTGAAGACCCGGACGTCTACGCCGCGCACGCCTACGACACCGTGCGCGTCCTCGCGGCCGCGGCCGAGCGCGCGGGCTCGTGGGACGCGGACGAGCTTCGCGCCGCGCTCCTCCATATGGACGCCTACGAGGGCGCGACCGGACGCATGGTGTTCGACCCGAAGGGGGACGTGGTCCAGTACCCGCGCCTCTACGTCGTCCGCGGCGGGCAGGTCGTCGCCTACGATCGCTTCGTCGAGAGCGGCGGAGCGCTGCCCGTTCCGGGGAGGGCAACGACCCCATGACGCCGGTCGCCTCCCGGCCGTTCCTGTCGATCGTGGTGCCCGCCTACAACGAGGAGCGACGCCTGGGGGAATCCCTCGACAAGATCGGCGCGTATCTCGCCGCGGGGGACGTCGACGCGGAGATCGTCGTCGTCGACGACGGCTCGACCGACGGCACCGCGGAGCTGGCGGCGAGAGCGCTGCGCGCGAAGCGCGGCCGGGTCCTCCGCAACGGCGAGAACCGCGGCAAGGGGTTCTCCGTGCGCCATGGCATCACCCAGGCCGCCGGCCGGTTCGTCCTCGTGACCGACGCCGACCTGTCGACGCCGATCGAGGAGCACGGAAAGCTGGCGGCGATCATGCGCGACCGCGATCTGGACGTCGTGATCGGATCGCGGGCCTTGGCGGATTCGGACGTCCAGGTGCGGCAGGGGTGGCTGCGCCAGCTCATGGGCCGCGGATTCAATCGGATCATCCGCGGCCTCACCGGTCTGACGTACCGCGACACCCAGTGCGGCTTCAAGCTCATGGACCGTGACCGGGTGCTTCCCCTCGTGGAAAAGATGCAGATCGATCGGTTCGCGTACGACGTCGAGCTGTTGTTCCTCTGCGAGCGCTTCCGGCTCGCCGTGGCGGAAGTGCCGGTGATCTGGCGGAACGCGGTGGGATCGAAGGTGTCGCTCGTCGGGGATCCCCTCAACATGCTCCTGGACGTGGTGCGCGTGCGCTGGCGGTTCCGGCGGGGGCTCTACAACCCGTCGCGAGGAGATTCCGCCGGCTCATGAGCGGGGGACCCGGATTCCTCGCACCTCTCCTCCACGCCCCCGCCTACGCCGCGCTCGAGCGCGCGCTCCTCCGCACCGGGCCGTCCGTCGCCGTCACCGGTCTGACCGGTCCCGCGCGCGCCGCGGTCGTGGCTCTCCTGCTCGAGCAGACCGGGCGCACGCTGGTCCTCGTCGTTCCCGACGACACCGGCGTCGCAGCCTGGCAGCGCGACCTCGCCGCGTTCGCGACGCTCATCGGGCGCGACCCTCGGCGCGTCGTCCCGTTTCCTGCGCTCGATGCGGACCCGTACGACGACATTCCCCCTCATCCCGAGATCGAGCGCGAGCGGGTTCGAGCGCTGGGTCGCTTGGGGCGCGGCGAGCTGGACCTCCTCCTGGTCCCGGCCCGCGCGACCCTGTCGTGGCTTCCGTCGCCGGACGCCGTCACGGCGAGCGCACGAACGCTCAGGGTCGGCGACACGCTCGCCCCGGACCGCTTCGTCCTCGACAGCCTGCGCGCCGGATACCGCCGAGCCGACACCGTGGCGGCGCCGGGGGAGATCTCCCGACGGGGCGGGATCGTCGACGTGTTCCCTCCGGAATCCGACGAGCCGGTCCGTATCGAGCTCTTCGGCGACACGATCGAGTCGCTGCGGGCGTTCGATCCCGAGCACCAGCGCTCGACGCGGCCGCTCCGCGAGGCCGTCGTCGGGCCGGCCGTCGAGAACCCCGCCACGGACGACGCCGTCCTCCGCCTCGGGGCGTACCTCGAGGCCGGCGCGCGTCGCGCGCGGGAGGAGGACGGTCCGGTGCAGGCCTATCGCGCGAAGCTCGAGGCGCTCCGTGCCGAAGGCCACCTGCCGGCGTTCGAGGCGCTGGCGGCGCTCACGGCCGCGAACCCCGCGACGCTCTTCGAGCACACGGGAGGCGCGACGGTCGCCGTGGACGAGCCCGAGCGCGTCGAGGAGGAGATCCTGCGAGCCGGTCACGAGCTGCGTCTCTCCCACGAGAAGAGCGGCGACCGGGTGCTGCCCCCGCCGGGCATCCTGTTCGTTCCCGAGACGGACGCGATCGCGACCCTGCGATCGAACGCGATCGCGTTTCGGGAGCTGGCCTCGGGGGAACCGGGCACCGCGACTCAGGCGGTCTGGTCGGCCCGGCGGGCGCGCTCGTTCGCCGGACGCGCGGCCGAGTTCGCGGGGGCTCTCGCCGAAAGCTCCCGGCGCAGGGAGCGCGTCGTCTGCGTCCTGCGGACCCCGGGAAGCGCCAAGCGCCTGGCGGAGATCCTCGACGAGTACGAGACCACGGCGACGATCGCCGTCGCCGGCCTGCGCGAGGGGTTCGAGTGTCCGGACGAGAAGCTGGTCGTCTACTCGGAGCGGGAGATCTTCGGCGAGGACAAGCACGCGCGGGACCGGAAGCCCGGCGCGCGAGCGGCGTTTCTCTCCGACTTTCGCGACCTGAAGGTCGGAGACTTCGTCGTCCACGTCGATCACGGCGTTGCCCGGTACGCGGGTCTCGGGCGGCCGAAGGGCGCGAGCCTCAACCGCGACTTCATGGTCCTGGAGTTCCAGGGAGCCGACCGGTTGTTCGTGCCGACCGACAGGCTGGATCTCGTTCAGAAGTACAGCGGGGTCGCCGGCCATCGTCCGGCGCTCGACCGGCTCGGTGGGACCGGGTGGGAGAAGGTCAAGAGCCGCGTGAGGAAGTCCGTCGTGTCGATGGCGAAGGAGCTCCTGGAGCTCTACGCGCGGCGGCGCGCCGCGGCAGGGCACGCGTTCGCGCCCGACGGGGCTTGGCAAGCGGAGCTCGAGGCGGCGTTTCCGTTCGAGCTGACTCCGGACCAGGAGCGCGCCATCCGCGAGGTGAAGGACGATCTCGAACAGCCCAAGCCGATGGACCGGCTCCTGGTCGGCGACGTGGGATTCGGAAAGACGGAAGTGGCGGTCCGCGCGGCGTTCAAGGCGGTCATGGACGGAAAACAGGTCGCCCTCCTCGCCCCGACGACCGTCCTTGCCGCGCAGCACTTCGAGACGATTCGCGAGCGGTTCGCCCCGTTCCCCGTCGTGCTCGAGATGGTCTCCCGCTTCCGGAGTCCTGATGAGACGCGCCGCGCCCTCGAGGCGCTCCTCGCCGGGTCGATCGACATGGTGGTGGGGACGCACCGGCTCCTCTCGAAGGACGTCGCGTTCCGGCGGTTGGGGCTGCTGGTGGTCGACGAGGAGCAGCGCTTCGGCGTCGCCGCGAAGGAGCGCCTGAAGCAGCTCTCGGTCGGCATCGACGTGCTGTCCATGACCGCGACCCCGATCCCGAGAACTCTCCAGATGTCGCTCGCGGGGGTCCGTGATCTGTCGATCATCGAGACCCCGCCTCCGGGCCGCACCGCGATCCAGACGTATCTCGTTCCGTTCCGGAAGAACGTCGTCGCCCAGGCGATCCGGCAGGAGCTTCGCCGCCAGGGCCAGGTCTTCTTCGTGCACAACCGTGTGGAGACCATCCCCGCGCTGGTCCGGGCTCTGGAGGAGCTCGTCCCCGAGGCGCGCATCGTGGTCGCGCACGGTCAGATGCCGGAGCGGGAGCTCGAGCGGGTGATGCTCCGATTCATCCATGACGAGGCGGACGTCCTGGTCACCACGACGTTGATCGAGAACGGACTCGACATCCCTCGCGCGAACACGATTCTCGTCAACCGCGCCGATCGTCTCGGATTGGCGCAGCTCTACCAGCTTCGGGGACGCGTAGGGCGCAGCGTGCAGCACGCGTACGCGTACTTCCTGATCCCCGGGGGCCACACGCTTTCCGAATCCGCACGCCGCCGCCTGAAGGCGCTCCAGGAGTTCAGCGAGCTCGGCTCCGGCTTCCGGCTGGCGGCCGCGGACCTGGAGATCCGCGGGGCCGGCGAGTTCCTCGGATCGCGCCAGCACGGACACATCGCCGCTCTAGGGTTCGACCTCTACTGCCAGATGCTCGAGCGGGCGGTTTCGGAGCTGCGGGGCGAGACGGTCGAGGAGAGACCACCGGTCTCGCTGCACCTGGCGATCGACATCAAGCTGCCCGAGAGCTACATGCCCGACGTCGGCGATCGTCTGACGCTCTACAAGCGTCTTTCGGTCGCGCGGGACGCGGCCGAGGTGGACCGGCTCCAGACGGAATCCGAGGACCGGTGGGGGCACCTTCCGGCGCCGGGTCGCAACCTCTTCGACATGGCCCGGCTCCGACTGGCCGCCGAGCGAGCCGGCGTCAAGAGCGTCGACGTGGTGGAGGCCAAGCTCCAGCTGCGATTTCGCGAGACCGCGCCGGTCGACCCCCAGCGGCTGGTCGAGCTGGTCTCACGGCGCGGCGGAACGATCTCGCCCTCCGGTCTGCTGAGTCTCGCCGCTCCCGACGCGCCGTCGGAGCGGATCGGCACGGTGCGCCGCATCCTCGAAGATGCGGCCGGCGCGTGAGCGGAAAGCCTTGCGCCGCGCCGCCCACCCGATCCACCATGCTCGCCATGGTCGGTCGCCTCGGTCGGCGGGTCGCGTCGGTCCTCGCGATGACGGCGGCCGCGGCGTGCAACCGCGCCGCCCCCGATCTCGGGACGCGGGTCGTCGCCCTGGTCGGGCAGCGGTCTCTGACGGCCGCGGAGCTGCAGGCCTACCTCGACGCGAATCTCGTGCACGACGCGGCCGACGAGTCGCCTGCGCCGGGGGACCTCGCTCGGGTCAAGAGCCGGCTGTTCGATGATTTCCTCGACGGCGAGCTGCTGTTCCAGGAGGCGACGCGCCGGAAGGTCACGGTCTCGGACGAGGAGCTCCAGGATTATCTCGCCGACGGACCTCCCGCCTCACCGGCGGCCACGGCGTCGGCACGACGCGATCTGACGATCCAGAAGCTCCGTGAATCCGTGGTCCGGACGGAGGTCCACGTGAGCGATGCGGAGATCGATTCATGGCTCGCGGCGCACGCCGCTCCCGCCGCGACCCCCGGCTCCCTCCGCACCTTGCGGCTGGCGTCCTACCCCGAGGCCACGCGGGTCCGGCAGGAGATCCTCTCGAGAAAGCTCTCGTTCGCCGAAGCGGAGGGCGCCTACGGCGCCGATTCCATCCCCGACGTCCCGGGGGAGTCCGATCTCGACGCCTTGCCGAACAGCATCGCCGGGGCGGTGCGCGCGCTGAGGCCGGGGGAGGTGAGCGCCCCGCTTCCGTTCGAGTCGAGCGTCCTATTGTTCCTGCTCGAGCCGCCGGACGATCCCGCCGCCTCGGAGGCGCGGCGCCGGGAAGGGGCGCGAAGGGCCATCGCGCTCGATCACGCGCAGGAGGTGGAGAATCGTCTCCTGCGCGACCTGCGCGCGCGGACGCGTATCACGCGGTATCCCGCCGAGCTTCCGTTCGCGTACGTGGCGGACAACTCGGGGCCGCGTGCAAAATGAGCGGATGCGACGGTCCTCGTTCGGGCTCCGGCTAGCCTCCGCCGCGGTTGCGACCACGCTCGGCGTGCTCGCCGCGCGCGCCGAGGTCGTCGACGAGATCGTCGCGAAGGTCAACGACGACATCGTGACGAAGTCCGATCTCGAGTTCGAGGAACAGGGGATGCTCCAGGACCTGTATCGTCGCTTCTCGGGACCCACCCTCGACGCGGAAGTCGCCAAGGCGAAGGCCGGGCTTCTGCGCCAGCTCATCGACCGGAAGATCCTCATCCAGCGCGCCGGGCACCTGTTCGACATGAACAAGATGCAGGAGTACTTCCTCGAGTCTTTCATGGATCAGCAGAACATCAAGTCGGAGAAGGAGCTGGAAAAGCTGCTCGCGCAAGAAGGCATGAGCGTGGCCGACTGGAAGAAGAAGCTCGTCGAGATCTTCGCTCCGCAACAGGTCCTCCGCGCCGAGGTGGCCGAGAGGATCGCGATCTCGGAAAAGGACGCTCGCGCCTACTACGACGCCCATCTCGCCGACTACGCGATTCCGGCCGAAGCGGTGGTCCGCGAGATCGTCGTGAAGGCGGACGCGTCGAACCGCGAGGAGAAGCGGGCCCGCGCAACTGCGGCGCGCGACGCCGCCGCGGCTCCGGGCGCGGATTTCGCCGCGGTGGCGGCGGAGTACTCGGATGCGGGCACCAAGTCCGCCGGGGGTCTCCTCGGCACGGTGAGAAAAGGCGATCTCGCGGCGTCCCTCGACGCGGCGGCGTTCAGCGTCCCGGTGGGCGGGGTGAGCCCGGTGATCGAGGCGGACTACGGTTTTCACATCCTCAAAGTGGCGGCGCGGACGGAGGCGGGCGCCAAGGCGTTCGACGAGGCTCGCGCCTCGATCGAGTCGAAGCTGCAGAACGAGCGGCTTGCGCAGGATTCCAAGCAGTACCTCAAGAAGGCATGGTCGGAGGCGACGATCTGGGTCTCGCCGAAGTACCAGTCGCGACTGTCGCCGCTCGACGCGGGGAACTGAAAGCCAAGTTGCCAGTTGCTCCCGACGCCGCTACCATGCGCACAACGTCGATGGTCAACCGAAAGCTGATACGACCGAATCTGGCAGAGATGAAGGAACGGTTCTCGCCGAACCGTCCGCCTCAGCCGGGCGCCCCGGCGCCCGAGCGAGAAGGCGCGCCCAGCGGAGGCCGTGAGCCCGGCCGTCGTCGCCAGGTGCCTCCGGAGAATACCAGCGCCGAAGCGTTCTACTACGTCAAGCAGATGACCAACCGCACCCCGATGGTCGTCGTGCTCGACAACGGCGACGAGCTTCGCGGGCACATCGAGTGGTACGACCGCAACTGCATCAAGGTCAACCGCGAGGGAGCGCCGAACCTCCTCGTCTACAAGCACGCCGTCCGCTACATGTACAAGCAAGAAGAAGAATCGCCCGCCGCCTCATCGTCCCCCGAAACCTAGCGCGTCCCGAGCGTTTCCCTCGTCAGCGCAAGCATCGCCGGGTGCAGCGCCGCGCCTGCGGCGACGATCGTGCCTTCCGCGAGGACGTCCGCGCCGCCGCCCACGGTCGTGACGACGCCGCCGGCCTCCGACACGAGTAGCGCGCCGGCCGCCAGGTCCCAGGCGGACAATCCGATCTCGAAGAACCCGTCGTACCTGCCGCAGGCGGTGTACGCGAGGTCCAGGGATGCGGAGCCGGCGCGCCGGAGCCCGGACGTCGCGCGCACGAACCTCTCGAAAGCCGACAGGTAGGCGCTCAATCTCCGGAGATCGCGGAACGGGAACCCCGTCGCGATCAGGGCCGTGTCCAACGTCGTGAGGGCGGTACAGTGGATCCGGCGGGTCCCGACGTACGCACCGCCGCCGCGGCGTGCGTGGAACGTCTCGTCGCGCAAGGGGTCGTAGACCACACCGACGGCGAGTCCGGTGGCGTCCTGCAGCGCGATCGACACCGCGAACGTCGGCACGCCGTGGATGAAATTCGTGGTGCCATCCAGCGGATCGACGATCCAACGTCGGCCGGCGGCCGCCGCAGCGGGAGCGCTCTCCTCCGCCACGATCGGGTCTCCCGGGGCGCGTGCCCTGAGAACGGCCACGACCACGCTCTCGGCTTCGCGATCGACCTCCGTGACGTAGTCGCGGTGGGCCTTGACTTCGACGGACAGCGCGTCGCGCTTCGCGAACCCGTCCCTGAGGACGGCGCCGGCGGCGTGAGCCGCGTCGAGGGCGATCGACTCGAGCGCGTCGAGCGTCACCGACGGCGATGAGCGCGGGGGTGCGAGCGGTCGTAGACCGCCATCAGCGCCTCGATGCCCACGTGCGTGTAACGCTGAGTCGTCGAGAGCGACGCATGCCCCAGCAGCTCCTGGATGGCGCGAAGATCGGCGCCGGCGCCGAGCATGTGCGTGGCGAACGTGTGGCGGAGCGCGTGCGGCGAGATCCGGGCGGCGATCGCGGCCTCGCGCAGCCTGCGGTCGAGGATCCGCCGGACGCTCCGGTCGGTCAGCCGCGTCCCCCGCATATTCAGGAAGACGGCCTCGAGCTCGCGTCGCCGGATCGGCTCCGCGCAGGCGAGCCAGCGCAGCATCGCCGATCGCGCCTTCTCCCCGAACGGCACGATACGCTCCTTGTTCCCTTTCCCCAGGACTCGAACCAGTCCCGCGGACACGTCCAGATCCTCGGCGTCGAGCCCGGCCAGCTCGCCCACGCGCAGTCCCGTGGCGTAGAGGAGCTCCAGGATCGCCCGATCGCGAATCGAGGCGAAGTCGTCCCCGGCGATCGTGTCGAGGAGCGTGAAGACTTCGTCCACCGTGAGATTCTTCGGCAGCGACCGCGGCTTCCTCGGAGTCGGAACCCCATCGGCGGGGCTCCGCTCGATCTCGCCTTCGCGCACGGCGTGACGGAGGAACGAGCGCACGGCGGAGAGCTTGCGCGCGATCGAGCTCTTCGCGATCCCGTCGTTGTGGAGCCGAGCGACGAAGCCGCGGACGGCTATCGGCTCGAGCGCGTCGGGATCCGGGGGGGCGCCGCCGTGACGCGAGGCGAGGAACGCACGGAATTGGGACAGATCGCTCGCATAAGCGCGAACCGTCTCCTCGGATGCGTGTCGCTGGTCGCGCAGGTAGGCGAGGAAGCACGCGACCGCGCCGTCGAACGGGGCCGGCCCGGTCACGCCACGGACTCCGTGGGCGCACACTCGCCGGACGATGCGATCCAGGACCGGAGCGAAGCCAGCGCGGCGGCGGAACGCGCTTCGCGCCGCTCCTTCTTCCGCCCCGTTGCCGACGGCGGCTCCGGCAGGAGCCCGAACGCCGCATTCATCGGCTGATATCGCTCCGGATCGGCGCTCGCGACGTAGTGCGTCAGGGCGCCCAGCATCGTATCGCGCGGAAGCAGGTGTGGCGGGAGCCCGGCCGCGAGCCGCGCGGCGTTCATCCCGGCGAGCAGGCCGGTCGCGGCCGACTCCGTATAACCCTCGACCCCGGAGATCTGACCGGCGAAGAGAAGCGACGGCCGGTCCCGGGTCTGCAGGGTGGGTTGCAGCACGCGCGGAGCGTTGATGTAGCAGTTCCGATGAATCTGACCGAGACGGACGAACTCGGCCCGCGTGAGTCCGGGGATCGTGGCGAAGATCCGCTTCTGATCGGGCCAGCGGAGCTGCGTCTGGAAACCGACCATCGAGTAGTGCTCGGCGGCGAGGTTGTCCCGGCGCAGCTGGACGACCGCATGGGGCCTCAGACCGGTTCTCGGGTCGCGAAGCCCGACGGGCTTCATCGGGCCGAATCGGAGCGTGTCCATACCGCGGCGCGCCATCTCCTCGATGGGCAGGCATCCTTCGAAGAACGGCGTGGAATCGATCTCGTGGAGCGGCGCGAGCTCTCCCGCGAGAAGGTCCTGGACGAACCCTTCGTACGTCTCGCGGTCCAGCGGGCAGTTCAAGTAATCGTCGCCCCCGCCCTTGTCGTAGCGCGAGGCGGCGAACACGGCGCTTCGATCGATCGACTCCGCCTCGATGACGGGCGCGATCGCGTCGAAGAAGTACAGGTGGTCCTGGCCGGTGAAGGCGCCTATCGCCGCGGAGAGGCGCTCGGACACGAGGGGCCCGCACGCGAGAATCACGATCCCGTCCTCGGGGATCGCCGTGACCTCCTCGCGAACGATCTCGATCATCGGATGCCCGGAAAGTGAGCTCGTCACCGATCGCGCGAACTCCTCGCGATCGACGGCGAGCGCGCCGCCGGCCGGAAGGCGGTGAGCCGCCGCGCACTCCAGGATCTTCGAGCCCAGGGCGGCCATCTCCGCTTTCAGCAGACCGTGGGGGGTCGAGAGCTCCATCGACTTCAGGGAGTTCGAGCAGACGAGTTCGGCGAGGTCCGACGTCTTGTGCACCGCGGTCGTTCGAGCGGGGCGCATCTCGAAGAGCCGGACCGGTATGCCGCGCCGGGCAAGCTGCCACGCGGCCTCGCTTCCGGCCAGGCCGGCGCCGACGACGGTCACCGTGCAGGCGGACACTCTGGGCGGGTCTCCCGAATTCGCCGGAAATCGCGAGGCTTCGTGGGGATCATAACGCACGAGGGCGCGGCCCGTGGACGCGATCGGAGCCCCCGTGTACAGTATCCGGGATTCGGGACCGAATCGTCGCTACGGACGATCACGGGCGCCCCGGGCATGGGAGACAAGACCGATGAAGTCAGCGAAGCCGATCGCGATTCTGCTCCTCGCCGCGGTGGCGACCGTCCCCGCGTTCGCGAAGAAGGACAAGCCGAAGGACAAGTCCGACGCCGCCACGACCGCCGCGCCGGCGGCCACGCTCGCCTCGGACGATCTCCACCCCGCGGCCATCGTGGCCGGAAAGCCGATTTCGATGGAAGAGCTCGATCGCGCGGCCGCGAATCAGCTGATGAGGATCCGGCAGCAGGAATTCCAGGTCCGGTCGGACATCCTGGACGGCCTCATCCAGCAGAAGCTCATCACGGACGAAGCCGCGGCCCGCAAGGTGTCCGAGGCGGAGCTGCTCAAGACCGAGGTGGACGACAAGACCGCCGCGCCGACTCAGGAAGAGGTCTCCCAGTACTACGAGAAGATGAAGGCGCGCATGGGCGGGAAGACCCTCGATGACGTGAAGGGCGACATCGAGAAGACGCTCAAGGCCCAGAAGGCGAACGAGCGCCGCGGTCAGTTCCTCGGCGAGCTCTCGGCGAAGAGCGACGTGAAGATCCTTCTCGATCCGCCTCGGGCCACCGTCAGCCTCCCCGCGAGCGCCCCGGCGCTGGGCCCCGCCGACGCGCCGATCACGATCGTCGAGTGGTCGGATTATCAGTGCCCGTTCTGCAAGCGGGCGCATCCGGTCGTCGAGCAGATCTTGACCGAGTACAAGGACAAGGTGCGCTTCATCTATCTCGACTATCCGCTCCCGTTCCACAAGCAGGCCATGCCGGCCTCGCTCGCCGTGCACTGCGCCGAGGACCAGGGGAAGTTCTGGGAGTACCACCGGAACCTCTTCGAGATCGCGGGCGACCTCAGCGACTCGGATCTCAGCAAGCGCGCCACGGATCTCGGTCTCGACGCGACGGCGTTCACCGCGTGCGTGGGCTCCAAGAAGCACGAGGGGCTGATCAACGCGAACTACAAGGGCGGCGCCGACCTCGGCGTCACCGGGACTCCCGCCTTCTTCATCAACGGCCGCATGCTCGTCGGCGCTCAGCCGATCGATCAGTTCCGTCAGATCATCAACGACGAGCTCACCAGGAAGGGCGTGACGGTCGCGAAGACGACCGCCGGCACGAACTGACGCGCGGTCTCGACGCCATGGAAGCGCCGCTCCGCATGGGGCGGCGTTTTCTTTTCAGGGGGTCGTGGCGGCGACCTCGATGGCGGGCAGCGCGCGGCGTAGCCGCCGGAACCGCTCGACGTCGCGCATCCCTTCGAAGGTTCGCGGCAGGGCTTCGAACGCCAGCGGGCTCGCCACGATGATGAGCTTCGTCCTGGCGCGCGTGAGCGTCACGTTCAGGCGCGAGGCCGAATAGAAGAACGAGCCGGCGTCCCCGGCGAGATGGTCGGGATCCGAGGCGGTCATCGAGACGACGACCATGTCGCGCTCCTGCCCCTGGATGCGCTCGACGGTGTCGATCACGGGAAGCGGGCCGCGTGCGCCGGCTTCCGCCAATCCTCGACGGACCAGGGTGCGGATGAGACGGAGCTGGGCGCGGTACGGGGCGACGACGGCGAGGCCGCGCGGGTCTCCACCTTGTCGGACGATCCGATCGAGGACGATCCCGGCGACGATTCGCGCCTCGGGCTCGCACCGCGTGCGATGCCCTTCATGAGGGACCACGGCCAGCACGGCGGGACACAGGGGATCGAACAGGGCGTCGTAGGATCCCCCGGGCGCGGCGGCGAAGAGCGCCGGCGCGGAGCGCGGCGAAGGGTGGAGCGTCCCCTCGTAGAAGACCTCGCTCGGGAAGGCGCACAAGCCCGCGTTCATGCGGTACGTCGTCCGGAGCACGGCGGGACGGGCGCTGGCGATCGCATGCTCGAAGAGAGAGCGCGAGGCGAGGGGATCGGCGTGGCGCCCCTGAACGATCGGGCCGAGCTGACGATGATCCCCCACCAGGATCGCTCGAGGCGCGCACAGCAACGCACACGCTCCGTAGGCGACTGGAACCTGGGCCGCCTCGTCGAGGACGACCCGGTCGAACGCCCCGGCCTCCCAGGCTGACTGCAGCGAAAACAGCGTCGCGCCGACGACGCGCTTCGCACCGTCGAGAGCCGGGAGCTTCCGCAGGGAAGGGACGAGAGCGACCGGGGATCCCCGCAGGTCGTCCGCGCCCGTCGTCTTGCCGGCCTTTACCACGGGGAGCCCGGGATCGACGGCGCTCACGGTTCGAAGCGCGTGGTTGACCGCGCGGTGCGTGTACGCGACGACCAGCACGCGCTCTCCACGCGACGCGAGGGCCGACACGATACGCGCGAGCACGTAGGTCTTCCCTGTTCCCGGCGGCCCTTGGACGAGCGTGAGCGGCTCCCCGGTCAGGGCTTCCATGAGCGCCTCGCGCTGCGACGGATCGAAAGGCGGCCGGCACGCCTCGGCACGAGCTGCGGCGTCGCTTCGTCGCGTCGCATCGCATTCCCGCGTCCATACGCCGTCCAGGACGTCTCGCGCGAAGCGGGCCGCCACGCTGCGCCCGCGGCGGACCCGCTCGAGGGCGTCGAGCGCGAGCCCGGTCAAGGACTGGATCTCGGGGTCGAGTTGGAGGGGCGCCCCGGCATCGAAGGAGCCGTCGGAGCGGAACGGGTCCCGAGAGACGATCAGCGTAGAAGAGGCATCGTCGAACGATTCGTACACCACGCCGAGACCGTGGCCGCCCTCGAGGGGCTCGACGTATCCCAGTCGCAAGGCGTCCCCCGGCCGGAACTTCGCAAGATTGTCGCGGCAGCCCAGGCGGATGCGCCCTCGAGTCTCCCCGAGGAATCGAAGACCGCAGAGGCTTTCGCCACGCTCGACGCGCTCGTCCAACGGCAGCGTCATCAGGTCCCGATGGCCGAGCAGGATGGCGTGATGCTCGGCGTGGAGGAGGCGCTCGAGCACATCGAGGGTGGAGGGGCCGCTCAACGCGCCAACCAGGACCGGATGGCGACGAGCGCGTCCAGCGCGTCATGCCCCGCCGTGACGAGCGCGGGAAGGAGCGTCGTGTCGCCGAGCGACCGCATCGCGGCAAAGGTTGCGAACAAAGCGTCCTCGCCGATGTCCGGCGAGGGGCGCGGCCGGCCGCCGAGCACGGCGGCGACTTCGTCGAAGCGATACCGGTAGACGGGGAGCGGGGCGGCGCGGCGGACCCAGAGACCGAGATCCACGATTCGCCCGGCCACGTCGCCCGCGCGGGAGGGCTCGAGGCCGCCATGCGTCGCCAAGAGCTCGAACGCCCGCGTCGTCGGCGCTCCGTAGGTGTAGATCGGGGCCGAGCGGACCCCGGGTGTCTCCAAGGCCTCGACGAACATCGTCAACGCCGAAGCGCGCTCCTCGGGATTCGAGACGATCGCGACGTGCCTGGACGCGACGGCGCCGTCCCCGTGACCGGCCGTTCCCCAAGCGATCGAGAACGGCTCGTCGCCGCCGAGCGGATCGGTCTCGATCCGAAGAAAGGCCTCGTGCCCGTGACCCCGAGGCAGCGTGACGCGGCCAGCGGCCGGCACGCGTCCGGTCAGCAGCGCGCGAGCCTGCGACCGCATGCGGGACAGCCCGTCGGAGGGCACGCCCGCCGCCGCGAGGGCCTCGACCTCCGCAGCAGCAAAGTCGTCGATCGTCACGATTCCCGCTCGCTCGAGCACGCGGCGCCTCGCGGGTGTCATCCCGTGAACGAACGATAGGTCGTGTTTGCCTTCGAGACGGGGGAGGCATTCGCTTCGCCAGCGGCAGCGACTGCACGGAGCGGAGAAGAACGGCGAGGTCGGGGCATCTCCGAGGATGACCGATTCCGCGTGAGCGACCGCGTCGTCGAGCGTGCAGCGGATCGCCTCCAGGTCGATCTCTTCCCGGCGACTGTCGCCCAAGATCAGGAAGCCCGTGGATGGACGGACCCCCTGGACGGCCTCGAGGAGGATCGCGGCGAAGCCGACCTGTAGGACCGCGTCGGAACGAACCGTTCGTGCGGTCTTCACGTCCCCCGGTCGGTAGAGGTAGGGTCCGAACCGGGACGCTCCGGCGGCACGCTCCAAGATGTCCGGTCTCGCGAGCCGAGCGCCGTCGATCAGAACCCCTTGATCGATCCCCGCGCAGCCTTCACGCATGAGAGCGACCGTCTGCTCGAAGGCCTTGGCCGAGTCGAGAGCGTCTGTCGGAATCGCCGGGTACCCGAGAGGTTCGACGATCTCCCGCTCGAACTTCCGCCCGTGCGCGAGCAACAGCTCCGTCGAGCGATCGGGAGCCGTACGGAGGCTTCGATCGAGCGTCGCGTCCAACGCGACGCGGTGCTCACATTCGGCGAGATCGTAGAGGTGATGCGCGAGGAGCGTCGCGCGCGCGGTTGCCGGCGACGGCATAGGGCGGGGAGCGTACCACGAAGGCGCGGAGCCAGACGCGCCTCGTGGCACGCTCCCCCGGAGGGTCAGCGGAGAGGCGTGCGTGTCGTCGTCGAACGCTTCGTGCTGACTGAAGAGGGTTGAGTGGAGTTGGAGCTGAAATTCA